>FWWM01006531.1_pt1 | contig 17569 bp, 16 predicted proteins | sample 2228351 | NCBI WGS metagenome assembly FWWM01 (sample SAMEA103939774, study PRJEB20133) | metagenome | reverse complement strand
TCAATGGTTATGGCGAAAGATGTGGGAATGCAAACCTCTGCTCCATTGTCCCTAATCTTAAATTGAAGATGGGAATCGATTGTATTACAGACTCCCAGTTAAAAAAGATCACAGAAGTTTCACGTTTTGTTTCGGAGTTGGCCAACCTGCCCCATCATAAGTACCTCCCTTATGTAGGGGAGAGCGCCTTTGCCCACAAGGGAGGGGTCCATGTCAGCGCCATTCGTAAAAAAGGGAGCACCTATGAACATATCGAACCTGAGAAGGTTGGAAATCGTCAGAGGGTTCTGATCTCTGATCTCTCTGGCGAATCGAACATCCTTTACAAGGCGGTTGAATTTGGCATTGACCTGGAGAGCAATGATCCCCATGTTCGAAAGATCCTGGATCATCTGAAACGCTTGGAACATGAAGGGTTCCAATTTGAAGGGGCTGAGGGCTCTTTTGAACTCCTCATTAAAAAGGCTTTGGGACAGCACAAGAAATTCTTTGAGTTAATGGGCTTCCGCGTCATCGTCGAGAAGAAGGAGGAAGGGGCCCCTCCTTATTCTGAAGCAACGATCATGGTCAGGGTCGGGGATCAGGTGGAACATACCGCTGCGGTGGGAAATGGCCCCGTCAATGCCCTGGACCATGCCATCCGAAAGGCCCTCGAAAAATTCTATCCTGAACTTAGAGAAGTGAAACTTCTGGATTATAAGGTCAGGATCCTTTCCTCTCAGCAGGGAACAGGGGCGCGTACGAGAGTATTGATAGAATCCGGAGATGGAGAATTGACCTGGGGAACCGTGGGGGTTTCCGAAAACATCATCGAGGCAAGCTGGCAGGCCCTCGTCGATTCCATTGATTACAAACTCTTAAAAGAAGAATAATTGTTTCGAGTTTCGGAATGCGGAATTCGAAATTTAGAACAAAGATGATTCACTTAATTTCTTTTTTTAAATCGCATTCCGCAATTCCGCAATCAATTTTTTCTCTGGGTCAACAAAAAACCCTCTTCGCTTTGGCCCTTCTTCTCTTGGTCCTCCTTTACTTCAGGTTTCATCATCAACCTCCCCTTCCCCTGGAAACAGCCCATAAAGAGATTGTGATAGAGGTGGTGGGGGATGTTCAAAAGCCTGGGGTTTATGTGTTTAATCACCCCCCAACCTTAAGGGAGGGAATCAATAAGGCTGGGGGAATAAAGGGACAGACCCTCTCTGGAAAGGACATTCCTTCAGAAACTCTTGAAACGGGAACCCTACTCAATGTGCGGAAGGTCTCCTCCCAGGAGATCAAAATTCAAATAGAGAGGATGGAGGCAGAAAAACTTATCGTCTTTTCCATTCCCCTCGACCTCAATCGAGTTTCCGCTGAAGACCTCTGCCTTATCCCCGGGATTGGGGAAACCTTGGCCCAGGAAGTGATTGCCTATCGGAAAAGAAGAAAGGGGTTCCGCTCAGTTGAAGAACTAAAGAATGTAAAGGGGATTGGGGATAAAAAATGGGAGGAGTTTAAGCCTTACCTCACCGTGAGGCCTAAAGAGAAAGATGGATCTCTTTAAAAACAGAAAGGCCGTTTATTTTCTGGTATGGTTTTCCATCTTTCTGGGATGATACCTCACCCATCTCTACAGGTACCTCCTTTTCCATAGTCTCGCTGAACTCTTTTCAATCGTCATCGCCTGCGGGATCTTTAAAGGTAACGAAACCAACCTGCCCACTCAGTTATGGATTGGGGGAAGGTTCGTAGAAAGCCTCTCCCTTAGGTTTTTCGATGGATTGTCTGGTCCATCGTTTTGACCATTGGCTCAGAACTGCTCTTTACCCTCTACATCCATGCCTACGGACTTTCAAATCTCATTGGCCATTATCTTAAGATCCTGTCATTTTACTTTATCTATAAAGCGATCATCGAAACAGGGATTTCTAAACCCTTTCATCTTCTTTTCAGGAGTTTAAAGCAGAGCGAGGAGAGATTGGAGACCCTGGTCCAAAAGAGGACCGAAGAGCTGGCCAATGCCTTAAAGGACCTGGAAGAGAAATCCAGTTTAATGAGGGCCAATAATGCCATTCTGAATCTCTTTGCCCGAAAGACTTCAAGAAAAGAATTCCTCGATGATCTGATCGACCTGGTGCAGGGATGGGCGAAATGTCGGTGTGTAGGGATTCGGATCATCGATCAACATCGATTCATTCCTTACGAATCCTATCGAGGATTTAGTGAGGAGTTCTGGACCAAGGATTTACCTCGATGGTCATCATTCCCATTAAATATCATGGTCGGACTTTTGGGACAATCCACCTCGCCGATGAAGTAGAGGGCCTTATCCCTTTCAAAACCGTTGAATTTTTAGAGGCCATTGCCCCTCTGGTAGGAGAAACGATTCATCGTTTTGGCCTCGAATCGGAGCTTCAGCGAAATTACGAAACCCAGAAGGCCATCAATTTTCTTCTACGCCTTTCTCTCAAAGACATCCCTCTGGAAGAATTCCTTCAGGGAACGCTTCATAAATAATGGGGTCAAAATAATGGGGTCAGGCTTGCAATATTGCAATTTGTTATTTAAGAGACCCTTTTAACAAACTCCTCATTCTCCGTAATAACTTCTGATCGCCTTTGCTTCTAATAATTAAACGCCTTCTTGCTGAACTCAAGGTGGTTATGTCACGGCCCGTTACTTTCCCCAATTCTCCCAGAGAACAAACCCACAACTCCAATACTAACCAAGAAGCCATGGCACGCGCCTCAGATAATCTCCGATTCTTTCCCGAAAAAACCAATTCTTCCTTCCTGATATCATAATATCTGCCAACCTCACTTATTACCCCATCCAAACTCTTTTTTGCCTTTGGGATAACCTCTGTCTGTTTTAAAACTCGACTGATAAAACTGTCACCCCCAAGAATACGGCTATCCGTTTCACCTCCGCTGGAGTACTGTCCTTGGTGTCCAACTCCCTTCCCCTACAAAACAAATCTCTCATAAGCCCTCCGAGCAGCAGATAGGTGTTTCGAAAATTGCAACAAGACTCACTCCGTTGTAAGCCATGGGATCGCCTCTAAACCAAGATAGGCCCGATGGCCACTCCAGGGGTAATCCTTTGGATCCTTGACGATCCCAACCCTTACTGGATTCAAATGAATATAACGTGTTAACTCCTTTAAATATATATCCTCATCCACCAAAACGGCTTTATAACGTCCCTGAAAAAGATGCCCTGATCGACCAAGACGCCAATTGACCCATCGGGTATATCGAAAACTGAGATTTTGAATGATTCGAGAAAGGGGAACCTCAGACATCTGAATGGCCAAGTGGACATGATTGCCCATAAGACAAAAGGCAGGAATACGGTGGCCGAAACGTTCGGTCCCTTTCTCAACAAGAGAGTAAAGATGATAGCGATCCTTATTATCTGAGAAGATGGTTTGTCCTCCATTACCCCGAAGGATAACGTGGTAGAGGGCACCGGGAATCTGAACTCTCGGCTTCCGAACCATGGAATATTCTTACCAAATAAATTGCAATATTGCAAGCCTGACCCCATTTCCTCTACCTTAATTTTAGCCGAAGCAATCGCCTTCGTCTTCAGAGGTTGGCCAATCTGAATCTCCTCAACCATATCCTCCAAACACTCCCAAAGATAAGTAGAATTCCCAATTGCCTCCATCACCACCCGAATGGGTCTCGGAAGATTACCCATAAAAGAGGCAAATTCCTCTTTCCGATTATTCAACCTCCTCTTCTTAAGAAACTCCCCTGTCTCTGTAAAGACCGCTTCACACCATGAATACTTCTTACCAATCTCCATACCAACAAACAGTTTTAGCAGTATTATTAAGTCCCATAAAGCCGTCCTACTTTCTAAAAATTTTGGATAAATTTTACCACAATCCTGAGGAACGGCGTTTCATGTTACCACAACATTCGGATATCCACTCAAATCATCTCTACTTTCATAAGCGCTTCTCCTCTTATTTAAGGGCCTTTATCAAATCCTAATCAAATCCTAATTAAAGGAAAAATGCCTTTCTTTCAACCTCAGAATTTACACAAAATATTTCTCTGAAAAACGGGGTAGGGAATCCAAGAAAAAATCAGGGGATTTTTCTCAAGATCTCTTTATAGTTTTTCAACCTTTTCTGACACACCCGCTTCGGCAAATGTAGCCATTTCATTGAGGATTTTAAGACTAACTTCCGCGAAAAAGATCCCTATGGCTGCTCCAGTGCCCTCTCCCAGGCGAAGATCCAGATTGACTAATGGTTTTAGGCCAAGATGTTCCAATACCATCTTATGCCCTGGCTCAGCAGATAGATGAGAGGCAATAAGAAAAGGCTTTACTTTAGGTGAAAGGGAGGAAGCGATTAATGCAGCTGCACCAGAAATGAAGCCGTCAAGGACTACAGGGATTTGATAACGAGCCCCGGCCAGAATGATACCAACAATCCCTCCAATCTCATAACCTCCTACCTTAGATAAAACATCGATAGGATCTGTTGGATTGGGTTGATTGACCCTAATCGCCTTCTTAATCACCTCAACTTTCCGTTTCCACCCTGCCTCATCAAGCCCGGTCCCTTTTCCTGTCACCATCACTGCCTCCATCCCAGTAACCACAGAAACAATAGCGCTTGAGGAGGTTGTATTTCCAATCCCCATGTCTCCTGTCCCTAAGATATCAATTCCTTTTGACAATTCCTCTTCAACAAGCTCTATGCCTGCCTCGATAGACCGAACCGCCTCGTTTGGGCTCATTGCAGGTCCTTGAGTCATGTTCCGAGTCCCCATGGCTATTTTTTTATCTTTAAGTTCAGGGTGGGGAGTAAGCTGAGAGGCAACACCAAGATCGGCAACAACTACCCTTGCCCCGACATGGCGGGCAAGGACATTGATCCCGGCTCCTCCCTTAAGAAAATTGTAGACCATCTGCGAAGTGACTTCAGAAGGATACGCACTTATCCCCTCCTGGGTCACTCCGTGGTCACCGGCCAGGGTGAATATCACTTTGTAATTGATTTTAGGCCTTGCATCTCCTTTTATTCCAGCAATTTGAATCGAAAGGGCCTCTAATTGACCCAATGATCCTTGTGGTTTGGTCAGGTTATCCTGTCTTCTTCGAACCTCTTCCATAGCCCCCTCATCCAATAACCTAATCCCTGCAATTATCTGGTCTATCTTTTCCACTATCCCTCCTCCTTGTTATTTTGCGATCAATAATAAAATTGGAGTGATCATTGCAATGATAGAAACGGCAATCATAAGATGGAGTGACTCCTTTACAGTATTTGGGTCAATCGATTTTTTTGGATCCCCGATGAAAGGTTTCCTCACCCATTTTCCAAAGTAAAGGTTTTCTCCTCCAAGTTGAATACCTAATGCCCCTGCAACCGCTGCCTCTGGATACCCACCATTGGGGCTGATGGACTTTTTAGCATCCCGTCGAATCATTTCCCATGCGCTCCTCCAATCTTTTTTCAAAATGAAGGCCGCTAAAATGAAAAAAAGCGCTGTGAGTCTTGCCGGAATAAAATTGGCTAAATCATCCATTCTTGCTGATGCCCATCCAAAATAATGGTAACGTTCGTTTTTATAGCCCACCATGGAGTCTAAGGTATTTATGGCTTTATAAGCCATCGCCAGGATGGGTCCACCAATAACTAAATAGAAGAGAGGCGCAATGATTCCATCAGAGGTGTTTTCAGCGGTTGTCTCGATGAGCGCTCGGCAGACTTCTTTTTCATCAAGATGATGGGTATCCCTGCTTACCAAAAACCCAACCTCTTTTCTAGCCTGTATTAAATCACCCCTTCCCAAAGTTTTAACCACCCCTTTAACCTCCTCATAGAGGCTTCTTGTGGTAAGCGTAGTATAGGCAAAAAAAACTTTAAACCCAAAAGATAAAGTGGGATGAATCCATTCAGCCATTTTAATTATGGCGTAGGTTGAAAGAGCTGTTCCGCCAACAATTAGGACTAAGAGCATCCCTCCCTTAACCCGTTTTTTCAAATGGAGATCCTTTTCACAAAGCAATTTTCCCTCTAAGAAGAGGATGGCCCTTCCTATTATTCTCACAGGATGGGGATAACCCTTGGGGTCTCCAAATAACCAATCTACCAAATAGGCTATCGTAAGCTCAAGAGGAATCATACGTCTCAACTAAAAGGATAAGGAGAAGAGATAAGAGTTCTGCAAATTCATTCGCTCCTCCCAGGATATCTCCAGTAACTCCCCCCAATCTCCTTATGAAGAAGAAGCGATACCCAGCACTAAAAAGGCAGATTCCCAAAAAGACCCAAACCCCTTTAATCCCCATGGTAAGAAGGGATATAGTAAAAGACGAGAGCAAAGCAATCGTTACCTCCCGTATCCCAAGATGTTCGGTAAAGGGCCTGCCTAACCCATTCCCTGATCGAGCATAAGGGGATCGGTAACAGACCACCACCATGGAGTTTCTCCCTGATACAGGCATCAAAATCAGGGTGTAAGGAATCGAGACGTTCGTTATTTGATCCAAAGCAAAATATTTGGCTCCAAGTAGAAAAATGAGGCTAATCACTCCAAAGGCGCCGATCCGACTATCTCTCATCACTTCAAGAATCCTTTCCCTTTCCCCACCAGATGCCAGGCCATCAATGGTATCGGCAAGACCATCTAAATGGAGACCTCTGGTTAAGAAGACGAGCAGCCCAATCAACAACCAGATGACAAGGGATCTTGGAAAAAGGAGTGAAAAGAGGTAATTTCCAAGAACAAGGAAGAGCCCGATCAATAGACCCACCAGTGGGAAGTAGGCCATGGATCGTGCCAGTGACTTCCCCTCCAATGGGAAAGAAGGGCCAACCGGAAGAATTGTAAGAAATGAGAGGGCTTGAAGAAAATCTTTCACTCTTTCCCCTTTAAATAGATTGGAAAACCCGACACCATAAAGATCACTTTATCGGAGATTTCACCCATCTTCTGATTGGCCATCCCTGAAAGATCTCTGAACCTCCGGCTCACCGGGTCCACAGGGACAATCCCCATTCCAACCTCATTGGAAACCACGATCATAGAAAACCTTCCCCTCTGAATTGTCTCCACCAATCTCTTCACCTCATCCATCACCCTCTGATCATCATCCCATTTCAGTAAGAGATTGGAGAGCCAGAGGGTGATGCAGTCGAGAAGGATTACCTCCACTCCATCCCCATATTGACGGATCACATTTATAATCTCAACAGGTTCTTCAAGAGTCCTCCACTCTGGCCCCCTTATCCTTTTATGATCCTCCACTCTCCTGTCCATCTCTTCATCCATAACCTCGCAGGTCGCCAAATAGATTTTCTTTGAAAAGTGAAGATTTGCATAATCGAGAGCAAAACGGCTTTTCCCGCTTCGACAGCCACCCGTAATCAAAATTATCTCTCTTCCCATCGCTCCTCCAGGTGGAAAAGGGAGCTCTTAAGATTCCCCAGCGAAAACACTTCAATGGACACAATCCCCTTAAATCCCTTCAGATAAGAACAGATGAACCTTTGCGTGGACTCCGGTAATCGGTCAATCCCAAGATGATCCAATCCATTCTCATATCCATGAAGATGAACAATGGAGGTATGGGGAAGGTATCTTTCGAAATAGTGCCTCAAATTGTACCCATGGACAAGGAGATGCCCGATATCAAGGCATATGAGAAAACCAAATCGATTAATCACATCCTCAACCCAAGCCAGAGGATAGTTGAGATTTTCTATAGAGATCCGTCGGGGTTCAACCCCTACTGCCAAAATCTCTTTTAAGCTATCCAGAAGTCGAATCTTCCAGGATTTTAGATCCACCTGATCCTTTCCATTATTGTTCCGGAGCTCCAGGTGAAGGGTATAGAGAGAGGGATGAAGGGAAGAGGTTCTCTGAATCACCTTTTTGATCACGAAACATGCCCGCTCCCTTACCTCTTTCTCCTCATCTCCAAGATAGATATCGATGGGAAGGTGGACATTAAAACCGATCCGCTGGTTTAAAGAGATCTCCCTAAGTAAATCGATCTCCCATTCCTCTGGAAGGTTATTCTCCCCTTTGCTTTCAAAAAGGACAAGCTCAATCTCATCAAAAAAGGGGGCAAGTTTTGCCACATTGGGAACAATCCGATCGGGATAGATATAAGAGGTGGTCCCCAACCTAAAAGGGAATCTTCCTTTGGCCTTTTTCAAAATCGGAGGTAACCTCTTATCCCCTTCTAGACTAACCCCTCCCATGGGAGCCCCCTTTTTCTCTCTGTTCCTCAGAAATGAGGAAGATAAAAGGTCTATGGGAGATAGGATTTTTCTCCACGACGACAACCGTTTTATAAACCTCTTCAATCGCCTGATAAGTCAATACCTCTTGGGGGAAACCCATCTTATAGATTCGACCTTCATTCATGAGAATCAAACGCTCACAATACTCGCTGGCTAAATTGAGGTCATGGAGGACCAGGATCACGGTGAGCCGAAATTCTCTGTTTAACCTCTTGATCAAATCCAGAATTCCTACTTGATGGGTGATATCAAGATGGGCGGTAGGTTCATCCAGTAAAAGAAGTTTAGGCTCTTGAGTTAATGCCCGGGCGATCTGAATCAGTTGTCTCTCTCCACCACTCAGTTTATGAATGGGGCTGTCTTTAATTCGATAAATATCTGTAAGCTCCATCCATTTTGAGGCAATCCTAAGATCATCCTCTTTCTCAAAAAATTGAAACTCCTTAAAATGGGGGATTCTCCCTAACAGAACATATTCCTCCACAGTCATCCATCCCGCTTGAAAGGTTTGAGAAACGATGGCAATCTTTTTAGAAAGATCCTTATATCGTATTCCATTTATATCCTTTCTTTCAAAAAGAACCCTTCCCCTTAACGGTTTGATCACTTTGGTAATCGCCCGAAGAACGGTGGTCTTCCCTGATCCATTAGGTCCGATGATCCCTATGATTTCGCTCTCCGCCACATGGAAATTGATTTCATGAAGGACGATTTTAGAATTATACCCGCAGGTTAGGTTTTTAACCTCAAGCATTCTATCCTCATGAAATTATCTTGCGCCTGCCTAAGGCGTAAATAAAAAGGCTTCCCCCAAATATGCCAGTGATCACACCCACGGGTAATTCTGAGGGTGGAATGATGATCCTGGCCAATGTATCACAGAAAATTAGAAAGGTTGAACCACAAAGAAAGGAGCTGATCAAGAGGATTCGGTGATCTCCTCCGAATAGCATCCGCATAAAGTGAGGAACCACCAAGCCTACAAAACCAATGATTCCTGCTACTGAGACACTGAAACCTGTGAGTAAAGAAGCCAGAAGAAAAATCTGCCTTTTGGTCGCCTCAACACGGATTCCTAAATGCAATGCATCCTCTTCACCTAAAGAGAGAGCATTCAGATGGACAGAAAAACGGTAAGAAAGGATCAATCCCATGATCGAGATAAGGAAAGCCAATTTGATGAGGAGAAAGTTGGGTTCCTCCAATGAACCCATGATCCAGAAGACAATGCCATGGAGATCCTCTGTTCGAGAAATCGCCATGAGGAGCATAATCAAAGAGGAGGAGATAAAACTGATCATCACACCGGTGAGAAGGAGACTTTCTATTCTTAATACCTCTTTTCGCGTGCTCAAATAATATAAGACCAAAACGACAAACATCCCCCCTAAGAACCCAAACAGAGGAAGGCTAAAAACCCCGATACTACGATAAAGCTGAAGCATTATATTCAGGGAAACCCCCAATGCAGCACCTCCTGAAATGCCAAGGGTATAGGGTTCTACCAGAGGGTTTCGAAACATCCCCTGCAAAAGAACCCCTGCCAGGCTTAAGGCGCCACCTATCGAAAATCCCAATAAGATCCTTGGAAGGCGAATATGAAAGAGGATCGTGTGAAGGCTTGGATCTTTCCTTCCCAATATCAATGAGATAAGATTAGAAAGGGGAATCTCCGTGGTCCCCACACAAAGGGAAAAAAGGCTTATGCCAAAAAGAACCCCACAAAGGGCAAGGATTCCAATAACCCAGGAGGTGATTCTCTTTCTCATCAATTTTTCTTTCCAGGATGAAGGAGACTCAATATCTCCTCCAGAGTTTCAACGAAGCTTACTGGAGTGGGACTACAAATTCGATTGGAGTCCACAATATGAATCCTGTTATTTTGGCTTGCCTTCAGAGTTCGATATCTTTGCCAGACCGCTTTTTCTTCCTCCCCAACAATTCCCATGGTAACAATAATGATTACATCCGGATTCTGTTTAATGACCTCCTCTCTTGAATAGAGACCAATGGATTGGTCTTGGGAGATGTTGATTCCTCCAGCATATTCAATAAAATCATTGACAAAATATTCTCCTGTAGCAGTAAAGAGCGGCTTTGCCCCGAGCTGAACAAAAACTTTCGGTTTAGGCAAGCCTTCAACACTTTTTCTTATACGCTCCACCCTTTCTTTTGCCTCTCGAACAATCTTTTCTGCAACCTTTTCTCTGCCTGTCATCCTTCCCAATTCCAGGAATTGTTCACAGAGCTGATCGTAAGATTTAGGGGTCGGAAAATGGGTCACCCTAATCCCCAATCCTTTGAGTTTTTCGATGGCCTTAGGATTCGTCAGGGAAGAGGCTAAAACTAAATCGGGTTTAAGGCGGAAAATCTTCTCTATATTGACCTCTACAACTGACCCCACTTTTTCTTTGTCTTTCATTTCAGGAGGTCTATCACAATAAGTGGTTACGCCAATCAAGTGGTCCTGTAATCCCAAAAGGCAGAGTTGCTCAGTAATTGAGGGAGCAAGGGAGATAATATGCTGAGGAAAGGAAGAAAATTTTTCTGGATGAAGATAGACTGCAATTTTTTCGATTGTATCTGGAACTCGAGGTCCCGGTCGACATATAAGATCGCATGAAATCACCAGAATACGATCCCTTTTTACGGCATTAAGATTCTTAAAAATCGAATGGGTCTTGATTTCACTTTTTAATCGTTCCTCATCCTCACCGCAGACAACAATCACATTCGGTTCACGCTCAAGAAGAGTTTTTCCTTCCACCTCAAAATAATCTTTTTTTATATCCGAAAAAAGATTCTTTCCTCCCGCTAAGTAAAAGATATCTGTCTGAAATGATTCTCCCCCAACCGTTCCAATGGGGTTAAGCCCCATCACCCTGAAAAGGGTGGGACGTTCAGAATCAGAAATATTGTTGAGCCTCTGTTGGATCTCTTTGATCTTTCCCTCAATCCTTTGGATTAAATGATTTGCCTCATGGGGTTTCTCAGTAATTCTCCCTATCCTTTCTATGGTGTTAATAATATCCTTAACCCGACGAGGATAAACCCAAAAGACCTTTTTCCCCCTCTTCTCCAAAGATTCAACCACTGGCCTTTGGATCGATCCCAAAGCAAGGATAAGGTCGGGATTTAAGGGAAGGATTTTTTCAATATCAGGATTAGCAAATCCCCCAATTCCCTTCCTCTCTTGAATCCCCCACCCAGCTCTGCAAGGACAATAATCGGTTACTCCAATCAGAAAACGCTCAACTCCTAATGCCAGAAGAATTTCTGTATGCGAAGGGGCTAAGGAAACAATTCTTTCTGGTCTTTTAAAAAATTCGATTTCTCTACCCCAATCATCCCTGACCTTCACAGGGTAACAATAGGCATCGGTTATAAGAAAAGAGACGAGAAATATCGTAAATAACAACTTCTTACTCATACCCTCTAACCATTTCAATTTAAAATCCCTTGAATCATGCCTTTTCCATCCATTCAATAAATTCTTACCAATCTGTACTTAAGTGTTTCAGTTCCTTTAAGGCAGGTCACCTTGGAAAGGTGCTTTTTTGCCACTTGAACGGCCCTTTCTACATCCTCAGGAGTGGCTCTTCTCCAAGGATTCTCTCCCGCCGGTAGATAAGCATCAATTCTATAAGGAATGTTTCGATCAACGCTGGCTATAAACCTTGCAATATTTTCAATCTCCGATTGGTCAATATAATCTGGAATGAGCACACTTTCTACCCTCAGCCTTTTCCCTATCGAATAGATCTTTAGGAAGTTTTTTAAGATTGAAGCATTGGAGATCCCAGTATAATCCCGGTGAAGTTCCTCATTCAGAGCCCTTAGGCTAAGAACAATTTCATCGATGTGCTCAAGGCTAATTAGCTCAAGCCCATTCGTTAAGAGAATATTATAGGTTCGAAACCTTTCATGGAGCATTCCTCCAATTGTTGAAAGCTCCGGATCGAGCGTCGGTTCCATCCCCATGAAGATAACCTGCATAAAATCCAACTCTTTGATGAGATCTAAAACCTGATCGGAATCTAAAAAATGGTTTGGGATATGTTTTTCAAAACCCCCCTTAGATCCCTCAAAAATGCGATTTTTGGTCTCTTCCAGATGACAATCGTAAATCTCATTTTGGCACAAACACCCCCGACACCTCATATTGCAACCCCAGAAATGAAGATAAAGCTCCTTGGCCTCAGGGGCATAGGAAATATGGTAAACATTCATAAATTCAGACCTCCAGAAAAACTAAATTTCTCCCCGCACTGAACATGAAAAATCAAAATGATTCAACTCCAAAAACCCATATTTCCCATTAAAACTCTGTTTCCCAATTATAAACCTTACCGGCCTTTTAAAAATTGGCCCATCGTAAACAAAAGTATGGTACTCCCCATGTTCACCACAGAGGTCTATCCCTTTTACTTGCTCTAAATTTGAGAGGAATTTCTCATCTATCTTTCGACCCAACCACGTTGGGTCTAAAAAATCTGAATCGATTGCCACGACAATGGCTTGAAATCCCTTTTCGATAAACTCCAAAAGCAACCCCTTTCTTTCCATCCCCCACAAGGGTAGAATCGGCTGAATCTCCATTTTCTTACAGACTCTTTCAATCCAATCTCTGTGTTCTTCTAAGTCGATATCTCCAAAGACCCCTGCCTGAATCCCTTTTCGCTTTAGATCGAATATCGTCTCTTTGAACTCTTCTTCGTAACTCTCCCATCTCGTCTTTCTTTGGAGAATAGAAATCCCCATGGCCTCTGCCTGTAACTTAATTATTTCCGAAATCACCCCATGGGAGCGAGACCGCTTCCCATCTTCTGAAGTCATATTCACCAAGTAGGAAATTTTTATTCCAGACCTCAAAGCCTTATCAAGGGCTAATGCGCTTTCTTTGCCCCCACTCCAGGAGCAGAATGCCTTTCGATTTTCCAATTCAGCACACCTCCACAAATGCGACAATGGAAAGAAGAAACCTCCATTCCTCCACCGCAATAGGGACACTCCTTCTCATTTACTTTCGGCTTTGGGATTTCTCCAACGACTTCTCGATAAATCTTGTAATAATAGAGATGCTCTCGATTCATGAATCGAATGGGGTAGCATTCCTTTTTCTTCTCCCATTCCTCATCAGAAATCATTCGAGGAATCAGATCCCTTAATCGGCTCATCCCTGAACCCTTTTCGAGAGGACGTTTATTCTGCCAAATAACCTCTCTTGGAAGGATATCCTCGAATGCCTTTCTCAAGATCCACTTCCCCCATATTTTCTCTTTTTCTTCTCTGATCTTAAACTCCAAAGGGAGATGAAGAGCAAATCGGATGAGTTCCTTATCAAGATAAGGCTGGCTTATCTTTATCTTGAAGAAATCCCCCAAACGATTCGAATTGAATGACATGGAGGCGGTGATTCTTAAAAGATAGGAAGTGAGGTCTTCGAGCCCCCTCATATAATCATATCCGGCAAAAAGCTCATCCGCTCCATCCCCTGTCATGATCGTCTGAGCTCCCATTTTTTGAGCATGACTCAATCCAAAATAAACAACGAGGTCGTTGGGAATGGCCGGATCAAAACTCTCGAGAATCTTGATGAGATTCGGGATAGAGCATAGAGCCTCTTCGATGGTGACGATTCGATGATGATGGTTTAAACCGAATTGCTTTGCCATCGATTCAGCATAGAGGATGTCCTCTCCCGAGGATTCCAAACTGACAGTGATTGCAACAGCAGAAGGATTCAACCCTGCTAAAATACTGGTGTCAAGACCCCCCGAAAAGAGTAAAAAAGGGGTTGAGTCCTTTCTCACAACCTCCGTCAATACTTCTCTCAATCTTAGGATGAGCCCTTCCATAATATTTCTTTCAAGGCATGAATCAGTTTGACATTCTCCCTATGGGAGCGAACAGCAATGCGAATAAATCTATCACTCAAATATCTAAAGTCCCAGCAATTTCTGATAAGTATCCCCTGGTGAATAAGCCTCCTGGTTAATATGAAAGAGTTGATTTTTCCATCCTCTATCTTCACCAGTAGAAAATTGACGACAGAAGGAAAAGGCTTGAGCCCTTCAATCTTGCCCAATTCTCTATAAAGAAAGCTCCTTTCTTTTCTGATCAGTTCTCTTGTCCTTCGTATGTAACCCTTATCCGAGATCATAAGCCTTGCCAAAAGCTGGGCAAAGACATTGATGTTCCAGGGAACAGAGGCTCGCTTTAAAAAGTGAATTAAATCTTTGTGGCCTATGAGATACCCAAGTCTCAACCCCGGAAGCGCAAAGAATTTGGTAAAAGACCTTAACACGACAAATCTCTTTTCCTGGGTTGCCTTCCAGACAAAGGTATGCCTCCTTTCATCCGGAAGAAAATCTAAAAAGGCCTCGTCAACCAGGACCAATCTTGCAAAAGGATGATCAATTCTCCGTTCCTCCACAAGGAGATTCCCAGTAGGATTGTTGGGATTGCATATAATTAGCCAATCTGTTTCCCCAAAAGGAGATAGGTTGAGCGTAAAATCCTCCACCTCCTTAAGCATGAGCCACTTAATCTTTCCTTTAACCAATCTGACTGCCCTCTCATACTCTGAAAATGTTGGAGCGGGAATCACCACCTTTTGAGGCCTCAAGACAAAAGCCAATAAATATACCAGTTCAGAAGACCCATTTCCAAGTAAGATGTTCGCCTCTTCTATCCCCCAATAACGAGCAATTTCTCTAACCAAATCCCTTGAATCAGGATCCGGATAATGGGAAATTCTCCCGATATTCTTCAATAATTCCCTTTTCGCCCGACGGGTCAATCCTAAAGGATTTATATTGGCACTAAAGTCAATAACCTCTCTGCGAAATTTATGGATCACCTCGTAAATATTTCCACCATGAAAATAATAGGGATTCTTCATATATCATATATCAAAATGCTACCTTTATTCCCCCAAAGAGAGAAATTCCAGGGGTTCCGTATCCTTTAGCCTCTTCATATTTTTTGTTTAACAAATTTTCAACCTTACCAAATAATTGAAAATTCTTAAAAACCTCATAGGAAGTGGAAATGTTTAAAAGCGGATATCCATCAAGCTCCACTCTTCTTGCTGGCCAAACGGACCAATCCATGTCATCCCTTTTTCCGATATAGGTGAATCCAAGATTAATGTTCCCTTTTTCAATGAATTGATAGTTGACATCGAGACCAAACTTATGCCTTGGCCTTCTCAAAAGTTTCCTCTCAGTGTTTTTATCCTCCGTATCGGTATAGGTATAATTTAGACCCAGTATCAAATCCTTTATTGGTTTTATGGAGGCTGATAATTCAATGCCTTCAGTTTTCGCTTTTTTAATATTTATAAACCCTAATCCAGATTCAAAATCGATCAAGTTTTTAAAATCGTTTCTGAAGTAAGTGGCCCCTAAAATAATTCTCTTATCTAAAAACTCCTGCTCGACTCCAAGATCCAATCCCCTGCACTTCTCAGGCTTAAGATTTACATTTCCAGTGGGACCCCACGAAGTCCGAGGGCCATATAACTGATATAAACTGGGTGCCTTAAATCCCGTCCCCAAGGAGCCCTTCAACTTTGTACCGGTCTCTTGAATCAGGTAAGAGGGAGCAACCCGATATGTGGTTTCTGAACCAAAACGACTATGATCATCCAGACGAATTCCAAGCGTTGCAAAAAACCGATCCCAAAGCCTTATCTCATCCTGAAAATAATATCCTCTTGTGTCTGCTTTTTTCTCAGGAAAAACCCCCTGGTCGAGCGGCCAACCCATGTATTCATAATACCACCTCGATTTTCCTTCCTCCCTTTCATATTCAAAACCAAAAGTGATAGAATTTGTTTTGTGAAGTCTCATGTGATGTTGCCAGTCAAATTTTATCAACTCACCAGCAAATCTACTCTTCTCATAGGTAGGGTTCAGAGGATCAACTTTGTTCTTGTAATCCCGATGAGAAGTACTAATAGCCACACCAATTTTTTGATCCCAGAACTGATCAAAAAGGGATAATCCTGCTTGTGTTTTAAAAAGAAAGTGATCTGCCCTTTGAATATAATTGGGATCATCACCTCCAATCCCCCCCGAACTATCAAGTTCGGTTTCTGTATTCACATAGCGCAGGATAAGATCAAAGCTGAGGTTCTCCAAAGGTGTAAGACCCAACCTTGAAGAGAAAGTTGTATTTTTATGGCCATCCTTCTCATAATTGCCATATTTTTTAGCTGCAGAAGAAATTCCTTCAGTATCCAATCTGGATAGACTCAAAGAGTAATTAAGCAATTTATTTCCACCACTTACCCCGGCGGTCTCCTTGAAAGTGGTGAATGATCCCCCCTCCGCTGAAAAATAAAATTTTGGCTTCCCCTCCCCCCTTTTAGTAATGATATTGATCACTCCTCCTATGGCATCCGATCCATAGAGAGTGCTCTGAGGACCACGAAGAATCTCTATACGCTCAATATTATCCACCATTAAATGAGCAAAATCATAAGAACGGGTGCTAGACATAGGGTCATTGACTTCCACTCCATCGATCATTACTAAAGTATGTTCTGAATTGGCCCCCCTTAGAAAGATAGAAGTGGTCCCACCCATTGTTCCAGTCCGAACAACATCTAAACCCGGAAGACCTCTAATAACATCAGAAACAAAAATTTTCTTTCTTCTCTCAATCTCTTCTGAGGAAACCACTGTAATTGAACTTGCAACTTCTCTAACAGGGGTTTCGACTCGTGTGGCGGTGACCACGACCTCCTCCAGGGTCACCTCCTTCTCCTGAGCCAGAAGACTAAAAGGACCCAATCCCAACAGAGTCAAAGAGAAAATAACAAAAATTAAATGTTTCATAAGCCACCTCCTCCATGGGTTTTTGGACTTACCCTGAACCACGTAGGGTTAAGGGCTGGGAGAAGGGTCCAAAAAAAATCCCCAGTCTCCGGTAACGAATGACTGGGGATTTTACCCGCTTGAACCCTCCACAGTCTTGACCTCGAAGACCTTAATGTGAAGCATATCCAGGCAGGTTTTCTGACTCTCGGATCCTCCTACTCCTTGCGCCTTCCCATTCTTCCTTTAGCAGAACAGTGGCTTATTTGCAAGTTTCGTCCCCGACTACAGCGGCGGGTCCGTCCCCGACTTCCCCTGTCATAGCAGGAGTCACAGGGTTCCCTTCACCTGGATATGAATATAAATCTAATTTTGATTAACAAATAAATAAGGACTTGTCAAGTTCACAGATAATTGTTATTCCAAATATGAAATGTCACTTTTTTCCAAGTAAGAATTGTCACTACACTCTACAATCCACTTCTCA
>FWWM01009701.1_pt1 | contig 17570 bp, 15 predicted proteins | sample 2228351 | NCBI WGS metagenome assembly FWWM01 (sample SAMEA103939774, study PRJEB20133) | metagenome | reverse complement strand
CCGTAATCTCTCAAGATAAAACTGAGTTTGTTAGGGTCTTTCCAAATAAGATGCATCTCTACCTTTCCCGGTTCACCTTTGTATGTGTGTTGAATAATATTAGCAATTGCTTCATTCAAGCCAAGCTCTACATCGAATATATCTTTTTCATAAACTCCACGAAGTAAAAGAAATGTATGTACAACAGATCTTGCAACTTTTATGTTCTCTATGTATCCCTCAAAAGTAAGTGTTAGCTCTTGATTCAATCTAATCGCCTCCCAATAAAATTAATAACTTGCAATGTTCTTTCACTGAAAAGAGATTGAAATAGCTATCCTCCTGAAACTCAATTAGTTGTTGATAATAAATAGAGAGTGCTTTGTAGTTAGTAATGTTTTCTCCGACTGTTTTAACTAAATCTCTCCAGACTTTTAACTCAATTAATAACCTTCTATCCTTGATTTCGAGATCTATTAAATCGCTGTAATTTCCTTTGCTAAACCACTTATTTATTAAAAGTACCTGTCTTATGCCCTCTTTAATATCTTTTACACTATCTGAGATAGCAATATTATCAAAACCTTTCGGATGATAGCTTGGCAAAATTGAAGCCAAAATGTAATCACCATATTCGGCAGTTTCAATTATACCAAAATTTTTTTGAAAAATTACATCAAAATTTTCTTTTTTTTGAAAAAGTCCAACGAAAAAATTCTTTTCGCTTGTTTTTTTAAATTTATTTTCAAGCTCTAATATTTCGTTGTTATATCTAAATGTTGTTATAATGTTTTTAAATATGTATTCTTCCTCTGCCACACTTTTTATCGTATCTTCTTCAGATTTGGCGATTTCTACAACAACAGTATTATTTCCAAGTTTTATAGGAATCAATGTTATGTAGTCATCATTAAGCTGAAAATTAATTCTCGCACCCGTTGAAAAAGCCAACTGATAATAACTAAGTTTTTCACTTTGAATTTGGGAAAGAGAGTTGTATATTTTCATATTTCAACCTCTACTTTAAATGTTTGTTTTCCGATCTTTATTTTGCCATCTTTTATTTTTATTTCCTTTGATAGTTCAAATGGTATTACAACTTTCTTTGGTTTAACTAACGGTACAACTTTAAGAAATATATCTAAACTTTCGTTGTTGTATTTAAGCTCTTCAATATCAACATCGCATCTTAAACCAAGTTCCTCAAGAGCTCTTTGCCTCTTTTCTCTATCTTTTCGTTCTTCGTTCAGTTTTTCTCGTAGTGAAAGTGCACAACCACAATATGTTTGTCTGTAAAGTCCTAAGTTTCTATAATATATAGCTGCTTCGTTGTAGTGTGGTCCTTTTCTGTAGAAAGAAGGAACATATTTTACTCCTGTCTGTATTTCAACGACTTTACCGATATGATTTACCATACTGATGTTTTTCTTTGGTGATGCGGTAAGTGTTGTTGAGAAAGAAGTATAACCATTCTTCTTGGCAAATTCTGCTGTTTTCTTAAGTCTGATGTATATACAAAGTCTGCATAAAGAACCGTTTTCGCTAAACTTTTTGAAGTATTTTAAGTACTTTCCAAAATGATGAAAATTGTAATCATCTATCCAAAAATTTAAATTAAGGTTTTTACTAAGTTTTCTAACCATTTCGGCTCTTAAGTTGTATTCAGAGTATGGCGAGATATTTGGGTTATAAAAATAAATATCTCCTTTACTGCCATCCATATTTGAGAAGTATGTTACCGCTAAATCGGGAGCACAGCAAATATGGATAAGATGTTTCATTAGAACACCTTCTTTGAATCCAAAAGAAGTGTCACGGGTCCATCGTTGTGTATTTCAACAAGCATATCGGCTCCAAAAATTCCTGTTTCAACCTTTCTACCGTAAGTTTTAAGTTTTTCAACAAATTTTTCATAGTACATATTTGCAATCTCAGGATCAGCACTTTCGGTGTAAGAAGGTCTTCTTCCTTTTCTACAATCTCCGTAAAGTGTAAATTGAGAAACAACTAAAAAATCGCCATTAACATCTAAAATCGAGAGATTCATTTTGCCTTCAGCATCTTCAAAAGTTCTCAAATTGGCGATTTTTTCAACTAAATAATTTATATCAGATTCGTTATCTTCTTTACCTACTCCAAGGAGAATAATCAAGCCTTTATCAATTTGACCAACTAATTTATCATCAACTGTAACAGATGCTTTCTTAACCCTTTGAACCACAGCTCTCATTCTCGCACCACCCTTATAACACCCGAAATATTCTTTATTATGTTTGTGATTTCATTTAGTTTTTCAAGAGAACTAACCGAGATAGTTAAAGAAACAATTTGGTGAAGAGTGCTTTTTATCTCTTCTAATTTAATACTACTAACAATAATTCCTTGTTCCATTATTTTTGAAAGTATCTCTGGAACTTTTTCTCGTTTCTCAATTTCAATTTTTATGACAACATCGAATTTTGCACTTGCATCTTGAACCCACTCTGCATTGTAACTTCTATCTTTTTCAATATTTATAATGTTTTTACAGTTCTTTCTATGAACAACAAGTCCTCGCTTTCCTGCAACAGCAACTATTGGATCACCAATTATAGGATTGCAACATTTTGCAAAAAGAACTTCGACAGTACTTTGACCATCTATTCTTACCAAACTTTTAGGCGTCCTTTTTTTCTTGTATTCGACTTTCTTCTTTTGAACTTCTTTAAGTCCCAAAAGTTTAATAATATCATCGTAAGATAGAACTTTCTCACCTATTCTCGAAAGAAATTCGTCTACGTCAATTTGGTGTGTTGAAAGGTATTTTTTAAGTTCTTCTTTTTCTAAAAGTTCTTCTATGGAAGTATTGAACCTCTTAGCTATTTTTCTTATAACATCTCTACCCGCATTGATGAGTATTTCCCTATTTTTTTCTTTAAAAAATCTCTTTATCTTTGCCTTAGTTCTTGAACTTTTTGCATATTTAAGCCAATCGAGGCTTGGACCTTGACTCGATTTATTCACAATTATTTCGACAACATCACCGTTATTCAATTTATAGTCTACCGAAACTATCTTACCGTTAACTTTAGCACCTGCAAAATGATGACCAATTTCGGTGTGTATGGCGTAGGCAAAATCTATAGGTGTTGAACCGTAAGGTAGGTGAAATATCTCGCCTTTAGGTGTTAAAACAAAGACTTCTTCATTCTGAAGTTCTTTCGTAAGATCATCGATACTCGCATAACCTTGCGAAATCTCTTTTCTCCATTCCGAAAGACGTAGTAACCATTTTTGTTTTACATCGACTTGAGGGTTACCTTCTTTGTATGCCCAGTGTGCTATCAAACCGTATTCTGCTTCTTCATGCATCGTTTTATCTCGAATCTGAACTTCTAAAGGTTCACCGTACTGAGTTATAACCGTTGTATGAATTGACCTGTATCCATTAGATTTTGGGGCTGCGATGTAATCTTTAAATCTTCCTGGTAGTGGTACCCAAAGGTTGTGAACAATTCCTACTGCAGTGTAGCAGGTTGTTATATCATTGACCACAATTCTAATTCCCATTAAGTCAAATAATTCATCTATGTCTTTACCTTTTTCTACCATTTTTTTCCAAATACTGTAATAGTGTTTGTATCGACCGCCAACTACTGCTTCTATACCGTGTTCTTTTAACGCTGATGCTGCCTGATCGATGTATTGTTTTATTCTCTCTTCTCTTTCAGCTTTCTTTTGGGCAATTAGTTTTTTCATCATTTGATATTCTTCATAGTTGAGAACCTTGAAACATAGATCCTCAAGTTCTGACTTAATTATGTGTATTCCCAATTTATGAGCGATTGGAGCGTAAACTTCAAGAGTTTCTAAAGCCTTGTACCTTTTCTTTTCTTCGTCTTGAACATACTCCATAGTTCTCATATTGTGAAGGCGGTCGGCAAGTTTAACAAAGATAACCCTAACATCTTCTGCCATTGCAAAGAACATCTTTTGAATAGTTTGAATTTTTTTCTTCTGTTCGGTATTTCCAACAGGTGCGTTGATACGACTAACTTTTGTGACACCGTCAACTATGTTGGATATCTCTTCTCCAAACATATTCTTAATGTTTTCGTACGTTACTTTTCCATTGCTGTCTTCAATGGCATCGTGCAATATTGCAGCCACAATACTATCAACATCAAGTTTTAAAGATGCCACTATTCTTGCAACTTCTAATGGATGATTTATAAAAGGTTCCCCAGATTTTCGGTACAAACCTTCATAAGCAATCTCGGCAAGTTCTATAGCTTGCCGGATTTTTTCAATATCAGAATTGTTCAATCCTCTTCCAAGTTCTTTTTCAATCGTTTTGATATAATCATCAAAAACTTTCGTTTCTATATTCTCAACCCCTAAAACTTTTGAGTTAACCAAGTTTTTTAACTGCATCGTATTTCTCTTTGTCAGCGACGTGTAAATATATACTTGTTGTACTGAGGTTTGAATGTCCGAGTAGTTCTTGAACTACCTTGACACTAACGTTGTTCATAACAAGATGTGTTGCAAATGAATGTCTTAGAACATGTGGATGTACATTCTTCCTTATACCTGCTTTTTTGGCCGCTTTTTTCAAGATTCTAAAAACCGTTGATTCATACATTTTCAAACTTGAATTCCTCTTTCCTGGGAATAAATAGAAACGTGGGCTTTCTTTTTCCAAATATTCTTCGACAAGCTGAACAACTTTTTCGTTTAATGGTACGAGTCTATCTTTGTTTCCTTTACCCATAAGTACCTTTATATACGGTGGCGACAGAGATACGTCTTCAACTCTCAAATTACACAATTCGCTTACACGAAGCCCACAATAGTAAAGGAGAGATAGTATTGTCTTTTCTCTTAAGTTTTTTTCATTATCAAATACATTTAGTAATTCTACAACTTCTTCGGGTGATAAAAAATCCGGTATTTTTCTTCTCAGTCTTGGATGTCGCACCTTTTCAACCGGGTTTGAATTTATTATTCCAGCTAATTCCATATACGAGAAAAAACTCTTCAGCGCTGACAAATATCGAGATATTGTAGACTCTACAACGTGTCCCCCGGTTATCTCACCTTTAGAAAGGGACTTGATAAATTTCTCGATATCAGAATGATTTATATCCTTCAGTTCTTTATCAACTGAACTCAAAAACCTTCTAACATCCTTAGTGTAAGCAATTACGGTATTGTCTGAAGCTCTTTTTACCAGTTTCAAATAATCTTCAAACATCGTTAAGTATCTATCATTTGCCATTACTGACTCTCCTTTTGAGAGTACGAGTATTTTTATCCATTTGAGTTGAGCATTTCAAAGGTCTCTTTTGCTGCTTGTTTTTCCGCATCTTTTTTTGAATAACCAATACCAGTGCTGTATTTTTTCCCACTTATGTAAAGTTCAACAACAAATCTTCCATCTGGATCATTTCCAACAAATTTGTAATATGGCAAAGATTTGAAACGTTCTTGTGTAATCTCTTGTAATGCGGTTTTGTAGTCGAATATTTTTTGTTCCAAAAGATACTCTCGAATGTAATCTACAAAGAATTTGCCTATAATCTCTTTAACTTTATCAAATCCTGCATCTATGTAAATTGCACCGCATAAAGCTTCAAAGGTATCCGCTAATATCGACTCTCTCTTTCTTCCGCCAGTCTTTTCCTCACCCTTTCCAATGAGGACATACCTGCCTAAATCAATCTTTTTTGCAATTTGGGCAAGTATCTCCTCACTGGCGACTGCTCCCTTAACTTTTGCCATATCTCCTTCCGAATACTGCGGATAATTTCTAAACATTATATCACATACTATGAGTTCAACAACCGCATCTCCTAAGAATTCCAATCTCTCGTTGTCTTCAATTTCGTGTCCTAATTGTTTCATTTCATAGGCGTATGATGTGTGGCAGAGGGCATTGAACAGAAGCACATCGTTTCTAAATCTGTAGCCGAGACGTTCTTGTAGTTCTTCAAGACGATATCTTTCTCTTCTTCGTAATTCGTCCATTCTCTCACCTCTACTATATGAAATGTTCTAAGCTTATTATTCTTCGATTCTAACCATTCAACTTTTATCGGAACAGCAAATTCTGGTCTTAATTTACCATTCTCTATCCAGTATTTAGACATTTCAACCCTATAAATCGATGGATTTGCAATAATTTTCAAAACTAACGGTTTGTCTGCTACTACAACTTCATTAATCACATCCAAAGATTTTAGAACTTCAGCTAATTTATATGCCTCTTCTCTAAATGGTAAAACATTTACTATGGCTATATTTTTTGAAAGTGGTCCTATTATTTTCACGTTAGCTAATTGATTTCCGGCTGGGAAAAAGTCTAAAACTATTTCGTTTGCAATAGATACAGCTTTTCCGTGATAAGAAGGTTTTGCCATCGGTTTCATAAGGTGTTTTAGTTTACACCCTTCTCTTAGAGCGTGTTCTCCTATCCTCTCAAGCTTAAAATCGTAAAGGTCTAAGATTTTCTTGATTGTATCTTTGTTGTATTCACTGAGTGGTGCGTACATTCCTTCAAAGACTTTTAGTCCTGTCTGTCCCCAAGTATCTGAAGAATTGGAACCTGTTACTATTAGGTTATTGCCAGCATATCTTTTAACGGTTCCCATTTTGATCTCTTTAGTACACATATTACAAGCAGGTCCGTATTTCCAAATTTTTTCCTGACCTCTATTGTAAACAAAAGAAACCTTTAAATTATACTTTTCAGAAAAATTCGATACTATCTCCAGACTCTTGGAGTAAGTATAAGGTCCATAAACTACATGAACAAGCTCAACTTTTTCATGTCCAAGCGCTTCTGTACAGAGTATAGCACTAGCAGAACTATCCATACCACCAGAAAAAGCAACTATTAGTTTTTCTGTTTTATACTCTTCAACGGTTGTTCTAATTTCCTCAACAATCTTGTTTTTTATATCGAGAATATCCACTATTTCACTCCCTTTTTCATTTTCTGAGTTTTATAATATTTTACCACAAGAGAAAGACTAAGTCTAATATTAGTAAGATTCTTTTTCTTTTAGATAATCTAACCAGCCTTTTTCTTTCAATAATTTAGATTTTTCTTCAACTTGATCTTGTAATGTATTTTTGTATTCGATAACTTTTTCTAAAAGCTTACTATCTTTAATAGCAAGTATCTGTACAGCGAGTAATCCAGCGTTTTTTGCGTTATTGATAGCTACCGTAGCAACCGGAACACCTGCAGGCATTTGAACAATTGAAAGAAGTGAATCTAAACCACTTAGTGCTGTCGTTTTTACAGGTACACCAATAACTGGTAGTGGTGTTATCGAAGCGACCATCCCAGGTAAATGTGCCGCTCCTCCAGCTCCAGCAATTATTACTTCAATTCCTCTTTTGTGAGCATTCTTTGCGTATTCAAACATCTTTTCAGGTGTTCTGTGAGCGGAAACTATATCTATCTCATACTCAACATCGAATTCTTCAAGAATCTGAGCAGCATCTTTCATAACAGATAAATCAGAATCGCTTCCCATTATTATTCCAACTCTTGTATTCATTTCAAATCCTCCTTGTCCCCATAAACTTTTAAAACGGATTTAGCTTTTAGTGTTTTTTCAATAAGATCGCCGTACTCCTTGCTAACAATCGTTATATGTCCAACTTTTCTTTTAGGTCTTACTTCGCTTTTCCCATAGAAATGAAAGTGCGCTCCGTCAATTTTTAAAAGTTCTTCTAATCCGTGTATTTTTGCGTGTCCGTAACCTTCTCCTAATATATTTACAACGGAACTAAAACCGTTTATGTCAACACTTCCAAGGGGAAAATTGCAAATCGCTCTTATATGTTGTTCAAATTGACTTGTCACACATCCTTCTATTGTGTAGTGCCCTGAGTTATGTGGTCTTGGCGATAATTCGTTAATATATATCTTACCCTCTTTCGATAAGAAAAATTCAATTCCCATAACGCCTTCCTGTTCGAAAATTTGAGCGATTTTGGTGGAGAGTGAGAATATCTCATTTTTAATTACTTCATCAACATGTGCAGGGGCTAATAAGTAGTCCAAGATGTTGTATTTTTCATCAAAAACCATCTCTACTATTGGAAAAACTTTAATCTCACCTTGTCTATTTCTTGCTACAATGACAGCTAATTCTTTTTCTATAGAAATCAATTCTTCTACAAAAAAGTTTTTCTCTTTCAAGAATTCTAAATCTCTAAAATCTTCATCACTCTTAACTAAAAAAACACCTCTTCCATCGTATCCGCCAGTATCTAACTTTATCACAAAAGGTTTATCCAGTCTAAAGAGTTCTTCAAAGCAAACTTTCTTAAACTCTGGTACTGGTAAATTATTTTTCAAAAGAAAACTTTTTTGTTCGTATTTATTTTGAATTGTCTTCAATATCTTAGGTGATGGCTTTATATTAGCCCCTTTATCTTCCAACTCCAAAAGGTAATCCGCATCTATCGTTTCTATTTCATACGTTACGGCATCAGAAAGATCAATCAATTTTTTTATCTTTTCTCTATCAAAAAAGGAGCCGACAATAAGTTCGTCTGCAACTCCACTAGCAGGACACTTGGGATCAGGATCCAACACTGCAACCGAAAATCCCGTCTCTTTAGATTTTAGTGCAAGCATTTTACCAAGTTGTCCACCACCAATAATCCCTATTTTTCTAATAGGATAGCTGTAAACCATATCTGTGCCCCCCACGAATGTTTTATAAGTTCTAAATTTTTTTGTACTTACAAATATTGTACAAAAAAAAACTACTTTTTCAACATAAAATATCTATTATCTCCAAAAAGTAGTGTATAATTAATTTGAGTGATAAAACGATCTCGAGTATCTTCAAACTGGAAAGGAGGAAAAACGTATGCTAAGCGATATTGAAATAGCGAAAAATTCTAAGTTGAAAAACATCTTGGAAATTGCAAAACAACTTTATATTCCAGAGGAAAAACTAAAACTGTACGGAAATTATATTGCAAAAATCGACCACAGATATCTTCAGGAGCTTCAAAACAAAAAAGATGGAAAGTTGATACTCGTAACAGCGATTACGCCTACACCAGCAGGAGAGGGTAAGACAACAACAAGTATTGGACTATCGATGGCACTTAATAAGATTGGCAAGAAATCGATTGTTACACTTAGAGAACCTTCTTTAGGACCTGTCTTTGGTGTTAAAGGTGGTGCTGCAGGTGGTGGATATTCACAAGTTCTCCCTATGGAAGATATTAATCTTCATTTCACTGGTGATATCCATGCTGTCACAACCGCCCACAATTTGATCTCCGCAGTTCTTGATGCTCACGTAAATTTCGGAAATGAACTCGGCATCGATACAAGAAAAGTCCTTTGGAAACGAGCTATAGATATGAACGATAGAGCTTTAAGACAAACTGTTATCGCACTTGGTGGAAGTGCAAACGGTTATCCAAGAGAGGATGGATTTGTCATTACTGCCGCCTCAGAAATAATGGCAGTTCTTTGTTTGGCAAAAAATATCCAAGATCTGAAGAGAAGAATCGGTGAGATAGTTATTGCACAAAAAGTTGGTGGTGGGTTTGTAAGAGTTAAAGATTTAAAGATCGAAGGCGCAGTTGCAGCACTTTTGAAGGATGCTATAAATCCAAACTTAGTACAGACTATTGAAAATACACCTGCAATAGTCCACGGCGGTCCGTTTGCTAATATTGCACATGGAACAAATACTATTATTGCTACAAAACTTGCTTTGAAATTAGCTGATTACGTTGTCACCGAAGCCGGCTTTGCCGCAGATTTAGGTGCCGAAAAGTTCTTAGATTTCGTTGCACCTACTGCTGGATTTAACGTTAGTGAAGTTGTTATTGTAGCTTCAATAAGAGCTCTAAAATATCACGGTGGAGTTAAGAAAGAAGATTTATCAAAAGAAAACGTTGAAGCAGTTTTGAAAGGTTTAGATAATTTGAAAGTGCACATCGAAAATATGAAAAAGTACGGAATTCCTATTGTCGTTGCCCTTAACAGATTTGAAAGTGACACCGAAGGTGAAATAGAAGCTGTTCTCAAAAATACTCCGGCACCGTGCATCCTTAACGAAGCATTTGCGAAAGGTTCTGAAGGTGCTATTGAGCTTGCACAAGCTGTGGTTGAAAACATAAAAGAAGGAGTCGTACACAAACCACTTTTCAATTACGATTTACCCGTCGAAGAAAAGATTGAAAGAATTGCAAAAGAGATTTACAGAGCTGGAAAAGTAGTTTACAGTGAATCTGCAAAGAGTAAACTCAGTTTGCTGAAGAAAAATGGCTTTGGAAATTATCCTGTCATCGTTGCAAAGACACAAAACAGCTTATCTGATGATCCTAAAAAATTAAATGCACCCCACAGTTACGATTTTACAGTTAGAGATTTCAACATAAGTGCGGGAGCAGGATTTGTTGTAGCGATAGCCGGTGAAATAATGCTTATGCCCGGACTTCCAAAAGAACCGGCTGCGGTAAATATTGATATAGACGAAAACGGAGAAATAACAGGGTTATTCTAATTTTTAGTTTGGAGGTTTGGATATGAAATACGCTTTACTTGGTTTTGGATTGAGTAATAGGTACGCAGCACAATGGTTGTTGAAAAATGGCGAAGAAATTTTTGTAAGTGAAGGCGGAAAGCTAAAAGATGATGATAAAAAATTTTTGGAAGAAAGTCGGATTGAATTCGAAGAAGGAGTTAACAGCGAAAGGGTTTTAGAAGCGGATGTTATTTTAACAAGCCCAAGTGTCAGACACGACTTTGAACTTCTCTTAAAAGCCAAAGAAAAAGGTATCTTAGTAGAGACTGAATTAACTTATTTTCTTAGAAATCTAAATTGGAATCCAAAAGTTATTGCGGTTACTGGAAGTGTTGGAAAAAGTACAACGGTTGCGATGATTAATCATTTACTTTCAAAATATACGTCTTCTCAACTAACTGGTAATTTTGGAATTCCAATAGCACAAGTTTTAGTTGAAGAAAAAAACCCCGAGTTTTTGGTTGTTGAGATAAGTAGCTTCCAGCTCTATTGGTCAAACTATTTCAAACCAGATATTGCTGTTATTACAAACATTTATCCCAATCACTTAGACTGGCATCCAACGATGGAACATTACTGGACAAGCAAAGCAAAGATAACAAAAGATCAAACACAAGAAGATTGGTTCCTATACAATCCAAGGGACGAAGGAATATTTGGAGATTTTCCAACAAACGCTAAGAAAGTGGCTTTTAAAGTTGATTTCAGAAAAGAGGAAATGCCTTTCCACATACGAGTTAATCAGAACGTCGAAAATGTTGCCGTTGCAAAAGAAGTTATGAAAATACTCGGATACGAGTTCAGTATGCAACTTTTGGAAGATTTCCAACCACTTCCACACAGGATGGAATACTGTGGTACAATTAAAGGGATACATTGTTACAATGATTCAAAAGCGACAAATGCTGCAGCTGTAATTAAGGCAGTAGAAAACTTTGACGAAAATTTGCTATTAATAATAGCAGGAAAAGGAAAAAAAGAAGACTACACAGATTTGTGCCGAGTTCTTGAAACTAAAGTTAAAAATGTGGCTATCGTTGGTCCTATCGCTGATGACATTGAATCATATTTTATAGAATATCAAATACCGTACAACCGTCATAAAAGCATTCCTGAAGCACTTCGGGAACTTGTAAAGATTGGAAAAGAAGAAGACTATTTACTTCTAAGTCCCGGTGGTGCAAGTTACGATGTTTACAAGAATTTTGAAGAAAGAGGCGAGCATTTTAAAAAACTTATAGATGAGTTAAGGAGTGAGGTTGGCAGATGATTGGATACGAGATATTTGTCAGATCTTTTAACGATGCTAATGACGATGGTATTGGAGATTTCAAGGGTATAGCGAATTCGGTGGAATATTTCAAAAAGCTTGGTGTGGATCTTATTTGGTTGACACCACATTTCAAGTCTCCGAGTTATCATGGGTACGACATTTTAGATTTTTACTCACCCAATCCTACATTTGGAAATATAGAAGATTTCAAAGAGATGGTAGACGTTCTACACAAAAACGGTATAAAAATTGTTATAGACCTTCCACTAAACCACGTTTCTGATAGGCATCCGTGGTTTAGGGCTGCTATGAGAGGCGAAAAACCTTACGTTGATTACTTCCTTTGGGCAAAAGGTCATTTCGACTTGAAAGAAAAAAGACATTGGGATGAAGAACCCCTCTGGCACGAAAGAAATGGAAAATGGTACTATGGTGTTTTTGGAGGTTCATCACCTGATTTAAATTATGAGAACCCCGAAACATTTAACGAAGCTTTGAAAATAATTGATTTTTGGCTTGATGCAGGCGTCGATGGTTTCAGGTTTGACGCAGCAAAGCACATCTTTGATTACGATATCGAAAAAGGAAGTTTCAGATATTCACATGATAAGAATGTAGATTTTTGGCAAAAGATAATGGACAGAGCACGTTCTAAAAATCCGAATGTCTTTGCTGTTACTGAAGTATGGGATGACCCTGAGATAGTCGACAGATACGCAGGTGCTATAGGTTGCTCATTCAATTTCTACTTTACAGAAGCAATTAGAGAATCTATGACTCATGGGTCAGTTTACAAGATTTATGACTGTTTCTCAAGAACTATGGGGAAAAAGCCTTACAAAGTTTCTAACTTTACTGGAAATCACGATATGACAAGACTTTCAAGTATAATTACTTCTGAAGATCAAAGAAAAGTCTTCTATGGACTATTGATGACAACTCCGGGAATACCGTTCATTTTCTATGGAGACGAAATAGGTATGCGAGGAATTTATGATCCATTCTTTACAGAAGATGTTATCGAACCGCTTCCTTGGTATGCAAGTCTTTCAGGGGATGGACAAACTTTCTGGAAATCATTCAAATATAACAGGGCATTCTCTGGAGTATCTATAGAAGAGCAACTTTCAAGAGAGAATAGTCTGCTAAGAGAAGTTATCAACTGGACGAAATTCAGAAAAGAAAATCAATGGCTTTTGAACGCTTGGGTAGAAGATGTTAGACATAGTACATTTGTAATATCTTATTCTGTAACTGATGGCAACAATGGATACAGAGTTTTGGCAAACATAGCTGGACATCACGAACAATTTGATGGAAGAAGTCTGAAGCCTTTTGAAGTTAAAATAATCTAACAAAAAAGCGGGCATCGCCCGCTTTTATTGTTTTAATTCCCCAAGAGTTACGGTTATATTTATGACTTTTCCATTTCTAACAACTTGTAAGTTCACCTTTTCACCAGCTGTGTGAGTTCTTATAGCTGCTGTCAAAATACCTGCACTTTCGATAACTATATCACCTAACTTTATGACTACATCTCCACTTTTCAAACCTGCCTTGTCAGCTGGAGAATTTTTCTCAACTTGTGAAATGTATGCACCGTAAGAAACATTTTTCAAACTTTTAGAAGAGATCAAATCTTCTGTAACTTCTTGGATATAAACACCTAAATAACCTTTTGTTACTTTTCCAGTTTTTATTATTTGGTCAACAAACTTCTTTGCTATATTTGAAGAAATTGCAAATCCAATATTCATAGCTTGCGATGGATTAATTATTGCGGTATTTATACCTATCACTTGACCGTATATATTTAAAAGTGGACCACCACTGTTTCCAGGGTTAATAGCTGCATCGGTTTGAATAAGTCCAACATAGTAACTGTTTCCCTCAGGTTGCGGTAAAGTTCTGTTGAAAGCTGAGACTATACCAAGAGTTACCGTGTGCTGGAATCCTAACGGGTTACCTATTGCGATTGCCCATTCACCAATCTGAAGTTTACTTGAGTCAGCAAATTGTAGGGGTTTTAAAGTTTCTTTGGGTGTAATTTTTATAACAGCTATATCAAGTTCATCGTCACCTGCAATGTACTGAGCGTCATATTCAGAACCGTTGATAAATGTAACTTTTATTTTCGTCGCATTTTTAACAACATGTTGGTTTGTGACGATGTAACCCCTCGAATCAACCACAAATCCGGAACCTAGCCCTTGAGATTCTCTGTAGTCTTCCGGTGAAAAACCAAAATATCTTCTAAAAAATTCCTCAAAATATGGGTCGATGTAAACTTTGGTCTTTGTTGTAACATCAATTTTCACAACAGAATCCTTTACGTAGTTAACTACGTTAACAATAGGACTTTGGTAACCCTGATTTACCAGTGCAAAAGAGACTGTTTGTAAAAGTATCAGTAATAGCACTGAAAATAATGTTAAAGTTGTTTTCCTTTCCTTCATCTTCTTTTCCCTCCTTCTTTGAAGTTTTTAGTAACATTATACTATAAAAATCTTAATTCTACCTTAAAAGATAAAAGGACACATTTGGAAATCTTTTAGAGTAATTTCTATATTAATATCACCATTTCATGTTAATTCAAATTTACAACATAGGGACAACTATCACAACACAATTAATATTCGTTAGACATATGAATTCATAAACTCTTGTTAAAATACTTCGTTATACAAACAAATCGTAAAATATTTCGAGAAATTGATTCTTTTTATGTTTATCGCCATAAATCTCATTTTTTCTCAGAAAAACTTGACTTTACAACACGAATTTTGGTAAAATACATCCAAACTCATCTTAGGAGGAGGAGGGGATTTTATGAGGAAAGTCTTTTTGACAGTATTACTCGTTTTAACATTGACCGCCTTTGCTTCAGTTAAGATTGGTGCTCTTTTACCACTCACAGGTGGAGTTTCTGCTTTCGGTGAACTTGTAAAGAAAGGTATTGACCTTGCAAAGGAAGAAAAACCGACTGTATTAGGTCAACCTGTAGAAGTTGTCTATATGGACACAAAGAGTGAAAAAACAGAAGCGGCTAATGGAGCTTCGAGACTTATCGACAAGGAAAAAGTTGTTGCTATCATTGGTGAAGTTATAAGTGGTAACTCACTTGCTGCAGGTCAGATAGTTGAGCAAAAAAAGATTCCTATGGTTAGTCCATCCTCAACTAATCCATTGGTAACTCAAGGAAAAAAGTACGTTTCGAGAGTATGCTTTATTGACCCGCTCCAGGGAACAGCTATGGCTGAATTCGCTTTAAGAAATCTAGATCTTACAAAAGTAGCTGTTTTAACAGATGTTGAGCAAGACTACAGTGTCGGGCTTACGTACTATTTTGAACAAAGATTTACAAAATACGGTGGTAAAGTTTTGAAACTCCAATACAAGAGTGGAGACCAAGAGTTCAGTGCTCAAATTTCACAGGCACTTCAATTTGGTGCACAAGCAATAGCTATTACTGGTTACTACAACGAAATTGCATTGGTTGCTCAACAAGCAAGAGCTATGGGATTCAAAGGACATTTCTTAGCTGGAGATGGTGCAGATGCTCCTGAGATTATTACCATAGGTGGTAAAGCAGTTGACGGTCTATATTTAACAGACCACTATCACCCAGATGCAAAAATGACAGCACGCAGTGAACCGTTTGTTAAAGCATTTGAAAAGAAATACAGTGTCAAACCTTCGACTCTTTCTGCACTTGGTTACGATGCTTATATGTTAGTTCTTGATGCAATTGAAAGAGCGAAATCAACGGATCCAGAAAAGATCGCACAAGCAATAAGAGCAACAAGAAACTTCCAAGGTGCAACTGGTGTTATCACACTTGACGAAACAGGCAATCCGTTAAAATCGGTTGCTATTTTGCAAATAAAAGATGGCAAATTTGTCTACGTTACAAAACTTGATCCGTATGTATTGAAATAATTCTTTTTTAATTTAGTTTTGGGCGTCCTGTTTTTTGAGGTTTTGCAGGACGCCATTATTTGAAATATTCTCGGAGGTGGAGAAATTGAGTGGTACTATTCTCATACAAAATTTACTCAACGGACTGATGGTTGGTGGGCTTTATGCACTTGTTGCTGTTGGATACACTATGGTTTATGGGATTTTGAGATTAGTTAACTTTGCACACGGAGACATAATGATGTTAGGTATTTACTTTGCCTTTTATGCCGGGACTCTTTGGAGGTTCCCTTTACTTTTATCAACCATTGTAGCAATTTTGGGTGCAGCACTAGTTGGTGTTTTGATTGATAGAGCTGCTTACAAACCTTTAAGAAACGCACCAAGAATTTCAGCACTTATAACAGCAATAGGTGTCTCTTTTTTTATTGAAAGTTTTGGAGTAGTCTTTTTTGGACCAAATTTCAAATCCTTTTTGCAAGCTGTAGAAAACAAGAATATAGCATTTGACTCTTTTGTTATTGGAGAACTTTATATACCAAAGATTACATTTACTATCCTTGGAATAACTGCTGTTGCATTTGTATTTCTTTTCTTGATAGTCTACAGAACTAAAGTAGGTACTGCTATGAGAGCTATATCAGTAGATATCCCAACAACATCTCTTATGGGAGTCAATGTAGATAACATAATCGGTCTAACATTCGCAATAGGCTCAGGTTTAGCAGCACTTTCTGGAGTTATGTGGGCGTTAAGATATCCAAGTTTCTATCCGTACACTGGTTTTGTCCCAGGTTTAAAAGCTTTTATCGCTGCAGTTTTTGGTGGAATCGGTTCAATTCCAGGTGCTATAGTAGGTGGAATACTGCTTGGAATAATTGAGCTAATGCTTATAACTCTCTTTCCGACTCTAATGATGTACAAAGATGCTTTTGCTTTTGTAATCTTAATACTTGTACTAAGTGTGAGACCTAACGGATTGTTAGGTAAAAAAGCGGTAGAAAAGGTTTAAAGGGGCGATGAGAAATGGCAAAAATTTCAAAAAAGACTAAAAGAGACCTTTTACTTACGTTTATATTCGTTATCTTCGTTTCTATACTTTTTTCAGTTGCGGATAATAAACTTGATACATATCAAAAACAGATTCTTGCACTTATGGGAATTTACGCTATTATGGCTGTTAGTTTAAATCTAATAAACGGTATTACAGGAATCTTTTCTCTTGGTCATGCTGGTTTTATTCTATTGGGTGCTTACACTTCATCACTTTTGACTTTAACTTCTGCACAAAAGGCTGAGATGTTTATAATTTCTCCCGCTCATCCGTTCATACTAAATATACATTCTGACTTTTTCACTGCAACGATTATCGCCGGTCTTATAGCTGCGCTCGGAGCTTTTATAATCGGGTTCCCAGTTCTAAGATTATCAGGAGATTACTTAGCTATTGCGTCTTTAGGCTTTTCTGAAGTCATAAGAATATTAGCTTTGAACTTACAAAGTATCACTAACGGCTCGTTAGGGCTTAAAGGTGTTCCAAATTACACAAATATCTGGTGGAGCTGGGGATGGTTACTTGTAACAGTTCTTTTTATCGTTAGCTTAGTAAAAAGTTCGTACGGTCGCGCACTTTTAGCGATTCGAGAAGATCGAATAGCTGCTGAAGCTATGGGAATTGACGTGTTTAAGCATACATTATTATCTTTTGTGTTAGGTGCATTCTTTGCAGGTGTATCGGGCTCTTTATACGCACATTGGATAACAACTATAGACCCAAGAATAACAACATTTGGTCCCACGTTAACTTTTTACGTTTTAATAATGGTTGTTCTTAGTGGATTGGG
>FWWM01009698.1_pt1 | contig 17573 bp, 9 predicted proteins | sample 2228351 | NCBI WGS metagenome assembly FWWM01 (sample SAMEA103939774, study PRJEB20133) | metagenome | reverse complement strand
GACCACCGGGTAAGGCTAAATACTCCTTGCTACCGATAGCGCAACCAGTACCGTGAGGGAAAGGTGAAAAGCACCCCGGCGAGGGGAGTGAAAAAGAACCTGAAACCGTGCGCTTACAAGCAGTCGGAGGGCTATGCCCCTTTGGGGAACAGCCTGACGGCGTGCCTTTTGCAGAATGAGCCGGCGAGTTACGCACAGTGGCAAGGTTAAGTGCCTCAGGCACGGAGCCGTAGCGAAAGCGAGTCCTCACAGGGCGACTCAGTCACTGGGCGTAGACCCGAAACCGCGCGATCTACCCCTGGTCAGGGTGAAGCCGTGGTAACACACGGTGGAGGCCCGTACCGGTGTCCGTTGAAAAGGGCTCGGAGGAACTGGGGGTAGTGTGGTGAAATGCCAATCGAGCGCGGAGATAGCTGGTTCTCCCCGAAATGCATTGAGGTGCAGCCTCACGCAGTATGCTGTGCAGGTAGAGCCACTGGATGGGCTAGGGGCCCTACCAGGTTACCGAACCCAACCAAACTCCGAATGGCACAGCAGGAAGCGTGGGAGTGAGACAGCGACGGATGAGCGCCGTTGTCAAAAGGGCAACAGCCCAGACCGCCCGCTAAGGCCCCTAAGCACGAGCTAAGTGTAAAAGGATGTAGGGTCGCGTAAACAACCAGGAGGTTGGCTTGGAAGCAGCCATCCTTTAAACAGTGCGTAACAGCTGACTGGTCGAATGTGATCCTGCGCCGACAATGTAAGGGGGCTTAAGCTCGTCGCCGAAGCGGCGGGTCCCGTCATCACGACGGGGCGGTAGGGGAGCGTTCTGTACGCAGTAAAGGTGGAGCGGAAGCACCACTGGAGCGTACAGAAGTGAGAATGCCGGCACGAGTAGCGAGAAGACAGGTGAGAATCCTGTCCGCCGAAAGCCTAAGGGTTCTTCAGGCAGGTTCGTCCGCTGAAGGTTAGGCGGTCCTAAGCCGAGGGCGAAAAGCCGTAGGTGAAGGGCAGTGGGTCAACATTCCCACCCCAGATGGCGGAGCAAAGCGGGGACGCTTCCGAATCGGTCGGGCGCGCGGCTGCAAGGGCGCGCTCTCGCCAGAGGCAACGCTGGCGAGACGAAGGGATCCTTCGGGTGAACGAAGCGACCGTGACTGGAGCCGAGAAAAGCCGCGTAGCGATGAAGCCATCTGACCGTACCGCAAACCGACACAGGTAGGCGAGGCGAGGAGCCTCAGGCGCGCGAGAGAAGTCCCGCTAAGGAACTCGGCAAATTGACCCCGTAACTTCGGGAGAAGGGGTGCCTCCAGCCGTGTAGGCTGAAACGCCCAAGCGGCAGGAGGTCGCAGCAAAGAGGGCCTGGCGACTGTTTACCAAAAACACAGCTCTCTGCTAAGGGGAAACCCGATGTATAGGGGGCGACGCTTGGCCAATGCCCGTAGGTTAAGGGGAGGGGTCAGCCGCAAGGTGCAGCCCCAAACTGAAGCCCGGGTGAATGCCGGCCGTAACTCTAACGGTCCTATGGTACCTTCGCTGCCCCCCTTGTGGGTAACCACAAGGTGCGCATCCGGCTATATGCTGGAAACTCCGAGTATCCAGCGGTACTTGCAGGGAAACGGTTCGAACCGTCGAACCCTAACCCTGTGAGTAACAATCCGACTGGTGCGGACAACCAGCAGGAAAGGCTAACTTAGGTAGCACCTAAGTTAGAATCCTCAGAGACCATACGCCGGACACCTCAAAGACGAGGTGAAGAGATGGTCCCATCTGCATGGCGACATGCAGGAGCTTCTACGACAAGGTGGAAGCTCGCTCGGAATCAACCGAGTAAGGCGATAAGCGAAATTCCTTGTCGCGTAAATTGCGACCCGCACGAAAAGCGTAACGACTGGGCCACTGTCTCAGCGGGACACTCGGTGAAACTGTAGTACCCGTGAAGATGCGGGTTACCTGCGGTAGGACGGAAAGACCCTATGGAGCTTTACTACAGCCTGGGATTGCATTTCGGTATGTCATGTAGAGCGTAGGTGGGAGCTTCGGCGCCAATGGAACACCACCCTTGACCTACTGAAGTGCTAACCCGAACCGTTATCCGGTTCGGAGACAGTCTTAGGTGGGTAGTTTGACTGGGGCGGTCGCCTCCCAAACGGTAACGGAGGTGTCCAAAGGTCCGCTCAGCGCGGTCGGAAATCGCGCGTCGAGTGCAAGGGCACAAGCGGGCTTGACTGTGAGACCAACGGGTCGAGCAGGTGCGAAAGCAGGGCCTAGTGACCCTCTGGCAGTGCGTGGGCACGCCAGGGTTCATCGGATAAAAGCTACCCTAGGGATAACAGGCTGATCCTGCCCGAGCGCCCACAGCGACGGCGGGGTTTGGCACCTCGATGTCGGCTCAATTGTAGGGCCCCCAAAGCGGTAACGCTTTGGGTAAAATCCGGCTTATAACGGGGAAGCCCTCCGGTCACTCCCCCATGACGACTGAGGGTAATCCCGTGGGAAGTCGAGGAGTTGAAAATGCTGCAGGAGCCACCTTAGTGAGCTGGCTCTTGCAGTGTGGTACATGGATGACGGACATCGCCGCAGAGATTGCCATGCTGTACGCATCAATACGCACGCCTTCAATTTGGATGAACTGAAGCGTCTTGCAAAGACGCTTTGGGATTGCTACCAAATTGAAGCGCGCATCCATCGTGTTACTGGCGAGCAATATGTGCTGTATATTGCCAGCAGATATGCAGGGCAGTTCTGCGATATTATCCGTCCCTATGTACCTCCGTGTATGGAATATAAACTCCTCTGACCCCGTAACGACTGAAGGCAACTGCCTGAGATGGTTGTGCTGGGGCAAAGCTCCAAATCTATCGCAACCATCAGACGCCGGACCCTTGACAGGCGATGGTCAAGGTGATGAGATAGTCTATGCCACTGGAAACAGTGGAGATACATGCGTCGCATCCTGGGGCTGAATAGGGTCCCAAGGGTTGGGGGGTTCACCCATTAAAGCGGCACGCGAGCTGGGTTCAGAACGTTAGCCCAATTCTGGGCTTGGCGTCCCATAGGAGTAATCCTATGGTGCCCACCGGCTCATATCGGTAGACCCCTCCTGCAGTTCGCCGAACGCTGCAGAGGGCAATACCGAGGGAAGAATGGGAGCTGAAGATGAAGGACACACTGATTGGCACACTGTTAGGAGATGGTTATCTCGAACCTCATGGCAAGGGGGTTCGTCTGCAGGTGATCCACGCTGCCCGATTCAAGGCATATGTCGAGTGGAAGCACCAAGAGTTTGCAGAGATGAAACCATCGCCCCTGCATTATCAAGCCAATCGTGGCTACCCTTACTGGCGGTTCGTAACCCGCTGTCATCCCAATCTTGCCGAACTGCGAGACCCCTTCTATGAAGGTAGGCGCAAGCGAGTGCCTGAGACCATCGAGTCTCTTCTCACTTCTCCTAAGTCGCTTGCAGTTTGGCTTATGGATGATGGCAGTTGCGATCGACGACAAGGCTCCATCAAACTGGAAATGCAGTGCTTTACCATAGAAGAGCTGGAAAGGCTCCAGCAGACTCTATGGAACAATTTTGGACTGGACACCTCGATTCATAAAAGCACTGCCCGCAAAGCGCACTGGCTCTACTTTACAGTAGGCGAAGCGCAGAAACTTTGCCAGTTGGTGGAACCTTACATTCTGTCAGTAATGCGGTACAAGCTTCCATTCCCCGTAACGACTGATGGCGAAAGCCTGAGATAGGTGTCCTGCTCTGACAAGAGCAAATCCACGGCACCTATCATACGCCGGCCCCTTCTGGTCCTTCGGAAGGGTGGAGGTATAGTCTATGCCACTGGAAACAGTGGGGAAACATGCGTGAGACAGTTCGGTCCCTATCCACCGCAGGCGTAGGAGACTTGAGGGGAGCTGGCCTTAGTACGAAAGGACCAGGCTGGACCGACCTCTGGTGTACCAGTTGTCCCGGCAGGGGCAGTCGCTGGGTAGCCAAGTCGGGAAGGGATAAGCGCTGAAAGCATCTAAGCGCCAAGCCCACCCCAAGATAAGGTCTCCCATCCGGTCAACGGAGTAAGGTCCCCGGTAGATGACCGGGTTGATAGGCGGCAGGTGTAAGCGCAGCAATGCGTTGAGCTGAGCCGTACTAACCCGACCGAGGGCTTGCTCATAGACGCGTTTCCGGCGACTTCCAGTCCAATCCCCACTTCTCTCACCTCCTGAGAGGGGACACCTCCCCTCTCAAGAGGTGAGAACTCAATTTCAACTCGGGTGTCCATAGCGGAGGGGAAACACCCGTTCCCATCCCGAACACGGCAGTTAAGCCCTCCAGCGCCGAAAATACTGCTCTGGTAACGGAGCGGGAAGATAGGTCGATGCCCGGGTTGAATCGTCCAACGCCCTCTGGCACACGCCAGAGGGCGTTTTGCTTTTAACCCCTACGCTCCCTTACATACCGCAACAGGAATGCCCCTGCTATCAGGTAGAACGGAATCGTCATAAACCCCCACCGCCACCCTACCCCCATGCCGTATTCGCGGTTAATCCAGTCGCCCAGCGGTCCTGCAATCAGAGGCGCAAAGACCTGAGGCACGGTCATCGCAATATGCCAGATTGCCATATACCGCCCTGCCTCTTGGGTGGGCACTAAGTTGCTTGCAAGCGCCCAATCCACCGCACAGAATGCACCCCATGCAAAGCCAAAAATCCCGCCCAGCAGATAGACCCATACCATACTCGGTGCGAACAAGAACAATAGGGTCGCCACGCCCATCAGCCCTATCGTTTGGTAGATGACAAACTTTTTGCTGGTGCGGTCTGCCATGATGCCCGCCCACCAGTTGCCCGCAACGCCCGTGAGGGTAGCAATCGCCATCACGATGAATGCTCCCATTGGTGCACCCTGCCCCAATCCCATCGTGTCGCGCAGGTAGTACTCCAGAAAGAAAAGCACCGTATAGAAGCCCATATTCAGCACGAACCGCGATAGCACCACCAGCCGAAAGTTGGGATATTCGCTCATCCAGATGTTCACAAAGTGGCTGAGGCGTAGGCGCTTCTCATCGGGATGGTTCGGGTGCCACTGCGGCTCGGGCATCCCCAACACCGTCCAGAGCATCGTGAAGAGCAAACACGCGCCCAGAATCACCCCCACAATCAGCAGGCGCGTGGAATAGGCATACCCTGCAAAGAGCAGAGGCGGTTCGCTTAGGGTCAGTCCTGCCAGCGCAAGCCCTATCAGATTGCCCACGAGAGTCATCATGCCCATATAGGCAGATGCCAGCCCGTGCCGTTCGGGAGGCACATAGTCGGGAATGACCGCTTGATAGGGTCCGTTCGCCCAGTTCAGAAAGAGCTGAATGCCCACAAAGTAAAGCACTAAGAGCGCAAAACTTGGAGTGTGCATAAAAAGCATCACGAAGGGGAGGCTCAGCAAGGTGCCCCACACGATGAAGGGGCGTCGTCTGCCCCAGCGGGAGGTACTGCGGTCGCTAATCGGACCTGCAATCAGCTCAATCACGGTGGAGATGAACGCTCCTGCAGCTGCCAGCCATGCTAAGTAGGTGCCCTTCACTTCGGCAGGCACTAACTCTGCCACACGCACCTGCATAATAATCGTCAGAAACGCAGCCCAGTGAATGCTGACACCGAGCCAGAATGCGCTGATTGCCCAGTAGTTAATCCGCGCTTGCATCCTTAGCGCTAAGGTGGCACTTCGTCAGGACTACGACTCCTTCTTGCCCTGTTCTAAGTTGACCAGCGTGCCCATAAGGGTCTTCTCTGCGCTGGTGGTATCCTGCCCTTGAAGGGCGCGGATGGCGCGCGTGACCTCTTGTGCCTCTTGGGTGCGCCCTTGCTGAAGCAGGAGTGCCTGAGTGCGCTGGAGTTCCTGCAGGGCTTGGGTCTGATTCAGTTGGTGCGTGCGTAGCCCCATAATGGTCTTCTCAAGGGCGCGCGAGGTAGTGGCGACTTGCAGTTCGTTCGCCACACGCGGGTCTTGAGGCACATTGGCTTTGGCAGGGTCGGGTGTGAACTCCATGACGGCTTCGCCAGTGAGGGTTTCCGTACGCCCTGTGGCGATGTCTTCCCAAGTGAGGCGCAGTTTGGCGATTCGGTAGGTGCCCGCGGGGTGGTTAGGAAACTCCAGTTCGAAAATCGGGTTGAGCGTACTACCCCGTTCCACATCCACGAGGCTCATCTCGGCAGTGCGCCCTTGCAGTTTCAGTTCGCCCCCAAACGCTTGGCGGATTTGCACCCAGCGCGCCAGTTGCAGTTCCAGTTTGAGATTGCGCGCTACTACCGTCATCAAGCGCACTAACTCCTGCTGGAACACCTCTGGAATGCGCTGGGGCTGGTCGATATAGTAATACTTGCCCCCACTGCGCCGTGCAATCCCTGCCAGCAGTTCCTCGTTGTAGTCGGGTCCGAAGCCAAGCGCAGTGACATGGAAACCGAACTCTTTCGCCCGTGCGGCGACACCCACAATCGTGGAGAAATCCTTGATACCAACGGTCGGCTCCCCATCGGTTAGCAAGATGAGATGCGACTGATAGCCCGGTAGCCCTACCGACTGGATTTGCTGAGTGCCCACCACCAGCGCATCGTAGAGGTTCGTGGTGTCGCCCACCGTGAGGCGCATGATATGCTCTTTGACCAACTGCTTATTCACAATCTTGCGCGGGGGCATCACTACATCTACTGTGTCCGAGAAGGTCACAATCGAAAGCACATCGTGGTCGGTCAGCTGGTCGACGAGATAGCAACAGGCTTGCTTCGCGTATTCAAAAGGCGCGCCCTCCATCGAGCCACTGCGGTCAAGCACCAAGCAGAGGTTCAGCGGAGCGCGTCCTGCCACCGTTTGGGAGCCTGTAATCTGCACCAGAAGCCCCTCGCGTGCGATGCTCTGAGCGAGGGCAACGGGACGCCCCAAAATCACCTGCATCGTGAGCGAGGGTTGCGGTGGACCCCCCACCCCAGGCACGGCTTGAGTGCGATTGGGGTCTAATACGGGCATGTTCATCGCTTGGGTGCGCATCGGGTCGGGCGCACCGAACTGCTGTGTCCGATCCATCACCTTGTCTCACCATTCGCTTATTTCGCCCTGCCATTTCAGCTTCCTGCTTCGTCAAGCCCGAATCGCCCCAATCGCCCATTCCGCCAAAAAATCCCTGATGTCCGTGACTCGTCCCCTGATGTCCGTGACTCATTCCCTGATGTCCGTAACCCATTCCCTGATGTCCGTGACTCATCCCCTGATGTCCGTGATTCATTCCCTGATGTCCGTAACCCATTCCCTGATGTCCGCGAATCGTCCCCTGATGTCCGTGTCTCATTCGTTGACTTGAGCAAACAGCCTCGCAGAGAGAAGACTCCTTGCCACACCGAAGCCCTCTCTTTGTCACCCCGAGCCGAAGGCGAGGGTTCTAAAGAGATTCCTCGCTCCGCTCGGAATGACGGAGGATGGCTCGGAATGACAGAGAGGGTGTTGGGAGTGACAGGGGGTGAAGCGCTCAAGCCACGAAACACTGGAGCACAGGGTGTCCCGCCCATGTGCTAAATGGGCAAGATGCCCAAGCCACTTTTTCCGAACAGCCTCATCGGGTACACTCTTACTGCACGACACTTTTTGAGGAGAATAAAAATGGGCGCACACGGGGGTGCGCCCCTACCAAACCGCCTTGCCTGTAGGGGCAGACCCCCGTGTCTGCCCTGCTAAATAGAAGCCAACCTCAGGCGCAAGTTCGAAAAACTGTCGTGCAGTAAGCGGGTACACTCTAGAGGAGTTTTGACTCTTCAGTCGAAAAGGCTGAGCAACTGTAAGGAGGTACAGAACGATGCTTAACGAGTATACGACCATCGGCAAGGCAGCGGTGCTTGGCGCAGGCACGATGGGCGCGCAGATTGCGGCGCACCTTGCGAATGTCGGCTGGCAGGTGCTATTGCTGGACATCACGCCCACCAGCCTCACTCCAGAGGAGGAAGCAAAAGGGCTAACCCTGAACGACCGAGAGGTGCGCAACCGTATCGCTCGCTCAGGGCTGGAACGCGTCAGCAAACTCAAGCCCTCACCTTTCTATCTACCCGAACTGATAAGCCGAATCGAGATAGGCAACTTCGAAGACGATTTTCCCCGCCTCAAGGAAGCCGATTGGGTCATCGAAGCGGTGATTGAGAACCCACAGGTCAAGAGGGAACTCTGGACGCGCGTGCAAGACTATGTGCGCGGGGACGCTATCCTCTCCACCAACACCAGCGGACTCTCCATCCACGAGATGAGCGAGGATTGCCGAGAGGACATCAAGCGTCGCTTCATGGGCACGCACTTCTTCAATCCCCCACGCTACCTGAAACTGCTGGAGATTATCCCCCGCAAAGAGACCGACCCCGAACTGTTGGAGGGCATGATACGCTTTGCCGAGCGCGTGCTGGGCAAGCGTGTGGTGATTGCGCGCGATACGCCGGGCTTTATCGCCAATCGGCTGGGCGTGCACGCGATGGTCGCCGTGTTCCCGATTATGCAAGAGTTCGGCTTGACGATTGAAGAGGTGGATGCGCTCACAGGTCCGCTGATTGGCAATCCACGCAGTGCCACCTTCCGCCTCTCGGATATTGTGGGCTTGGATGTAACCGCAAGCGTTGCGAAGAATCTGTATGAACGGCTTGAAACCCCTGAAGAGAAGGCTATCTTCACTCTGCCAGAGGTGGTGCAACGGCTGATTGCCGACGGCAGGCTGGGTGAGAAAACGGGCGCGGGCTTCTACCGACGGCTAAAGGATGGCACCATCGAAGCGCTCGACCTCAACACCTACGAATACCGCCCACGCCAGAAGCCCAAATTCCCCCATCTGGAGCCGTTGGAGAAACTCCCGCTGGAAGAACGGCTCAAGGCGTTGGTCAACCATCCCAGCCGAGAGGGGCAATTCCTATGGCGGCTCATTTCGGAAACGATTGCCTACAGCGCAACCCACGCCCCTGCCCTCGCAGACGACCCCATCGCCATCGACCACGCCATTCGGTGGGGCTTTAATCGTGAGCTGGGACCGTTCCAGACTTGGGACGCATTAGGGGTTGAAGAAACGGTGAACCGACTTGTTAGTGAGGGGCGCCCCGTGTCCCCGATGGTGCAGACGATGCTCCAGCGAGGGCGCAAACGCTTCTACGAGACGAACGAGCAGGGTGAGACCACCGTCTATGTGTGGCTTGGGGAAGGCGGAACCGCGCCCTATCGTCCCTCGCCAGAGTATTACACCCCGCTCCACATGGCGCGCCATAGCCCCGAGGTGGAACGCAATGCCGATGCGAGCGTCTACGACCTGGGCGATGGCGTCTTCTGTGTCGGAATCCACAGCAAGATGAACACGCTGGGACCCGCCGTGATGGAGATGCTCTATAAGGGCGTCCAGCGTGCCGAGCAAGAGGGTGTCGGGCTGGTCGTCACAGGGATTGGCGAGCATTTCTCGGTCGGGTTCAACCTCCAGCTGTTCCTGATGATGATTGGCTCGGGCGACTTCGACGAGATGATGATGGGCGCAAAGGCGTTCCAAGACTCGCTTCTGCGGTTGCGCTATGCCAAGGTGCCCGTCGTCGCGGCAGTATTCGGCTACACGCTGGGCGGTGGATGCGAGCTGGCGATGCACAGCGACCGCGTGGTGGCGAGCGCTGAGACCTATATCGGACTGCCTGAAGTGGGCGTGGGGATTATCCCCGCAGGTGGAGGCACCAGCACGATGCTCTACCGTGCGCTCAGTGCCCTGCCCCCGAATGCCGACCCCTATCCTGCGATTCGGCGCGTGATGGAGACGCTCGGCTTCGGCAAGGTCGCCACCAGTGCGCTGGAAGGGGTGCAGTATGGCTTCCTACGCGAGGGCGTCGACACCATCGTGGTGAACCCCGACCGCGTGCTGTGGACCGCCAAGCAGGAGGTGTTGCACCTTGCCGAGCAGGGCTACAAGCCACCCGAAGAGCCGAAGGTGATGGCGTATGGCAATGCCGTTCTCAATCGCCTGCTGGTGGAACTGCACAACCTCAAGCGGGGCAACTTCATCACCGAACACGACTTCACCGTCGCCTCCCAGATTGCCTATGTGCTGGCAGGAGGTGACCTGAGCCAGCCAGCCGAAATGCCCCTCAGCTACTTCTACAACTTGGAGGTTCAGGTGGTGATGTTCCTCGCCCAGCAACCCAAAACTTGGGAGCGCATGCGCCACATGCTCGAAACAGGCAAACCCCTTAGAAATTAGGGGCGTGCGGAGTCGTAGCACGGGCGTCTGGCCCGTGCTACCTCTTCCATCACCCCGTTCGAAACTCAACAGGCTCTAATGCCTCTCTTTGGGGGAATATCGTAAAGGAGTTTGTTCCGCGTGCGAATTCGTCGCCTCATGAAAGTATCGAACCAGCTCCATAGGGGCTTGCTCGCGCAACGGCAGAGGATACTGCCGAGCCAACTCTGGGTATCTATAAAAAGTAGAGTGAATCTGGAGCGGATAAATCACCTCAGGACAACGGTTGATATAATCCCAACACCCATCCCGACCTTTAGATGGAGAACCATTCAAAACGCCCCCCAGTCGCCTTCGCATCTCCCACCACTGTACGCGCACTTCGCTGGCACTTACACCCAACCTCCGAGTCTTGTCAAGACGGACAAGGCAGTGGGCAATCTGTTCATTTTCAAGGCTCAGGAGAGAAGCTAACTGCCCTACCTCCCGCGCACGTAGAGGCAAATGTACCTGCGGTGCAGGCGTCTTGAACAGATCGAAGGCTCTGGCAGAGGGGCGCACCTCTTCGCAGGTAATCCCGACCAGATAGGGCTGGTGCTTATGAACCGCTTGCCTATAGTGCGACGGCTCTGCATAGACCTGCATTCCCATACCTACATAGTAGCTGCGTTCCCGCTCCCCATACACCTCTTTCAGGAACGATTTGAGGTGATAGCCTCTGTGCAGATGCATGAAAGCCTCCCAAAGCAGGAACATCACTTGTGCCATCTCGGCAGAGGGAAGGTTTCCGCGCCAGCCGTAGAAGCCGAGAAAGTTCAGCCCATCCTCCCGATGGGCTTTCACCACCTCGCGGAGAGACAGAACGGGATAGGGTGTCCGCCTTCGCCCTTTTGCGGTCTCGGCTTCCGTAATGGCGAGGTGAAGCTCTTGCCAGATGAGTTGGCGTTTCTCTTGCGCAGTTAGCAGGCGTTCGCGCGCTCCATCCGTGATGAACATACTCATCCCGAAGGCGACAGGCGTATCGGCATTATCCACCACCACAACCGAGAGCGCACGCTGACTGTGCAGGAACCTCTTCAAAGCATTGGCGCATATAGTTTGCAGTCCGCGATTATTGGCGTAGCCGAAGGCGGTAGGTTCTAATGCTACCAAGACCTCCACATCCTCTGGAACGGTGAAGCGCACTTTATACGCTCCCACTTTCACCACCTCTCCATTTATTATACACCACCTCCTGCTCTACTCCTGCTCGAACTGGGGAAAATCCTATCGAAATGTTAAGATTCTGGGCAGATTGTCTCTTGACAGTGGGGGATGAAGTTAGATTATACTTAGGTTATACTGCGGCGTAAGCTGTATCTGAGGGTGATGGAAACGCAAACCCGCGTTCCAGCCACAAGTTTTGTTGGGAACCTGCGGATGCGTTTCCATCCACGCAGGAGACATTCTGAACATGGAGGGTACAACGATGATGCGACGGATGATAGCAATCGGATGGTCGATAGCGCTGCTCACCTTTGCAGCAGCGCAAGAAGACCAGGCATCAGCGCAAGAAAACCGGTTCGGCTTACGAGCTGGCACAGGTTTCCTGTCGAGTGAACTCGCGATTACTGCCGGGGTTTTTTACGACATGCCACGCGATGAACAAAGTTGGTTTCGAGTGGGGCTGGACTTCACTACATACAAATTCGATCAGCCTCCTTGGAGTTCTCTAACCCTGACCGGCTTCTCCCTCTCGGGAGGGTATTACCAATACGCGAATTCCAACATCTATTGGGGTTTGGGCATCGGTGTTGCCCAAACGAGAGTTAGTGGTACAGGCTTTACTAGCGGTACTAGTACAGGTACTGGCGCCTTCCTTAGTATCGGCTACAAATTCTCCGAAAATATGTTCGCCGAGCTTGATTTCGCTGGTGGGATCAGCCGACTCGGTGGAGCCTCATTAACTGTAGGGATGTTTTTCTGAGTGGATTATTCCCTTGTGCATCGCAGGGTGGGAAAGCCTATTCCCACCCTGACCCTTTGTATGGGAGATGCGACTTTGGCAGTGCAAAGAGTTTGCCCGCGCACTGCCTAAGTGCAGGAGGTAAACAGAGATGAGACAGTCGTGGATAAAGCGGTTCGGATATCGGGCGATGACTGTGGCGCTTATGGTTGGATGGGGACTTCTGACAGGATGGACGCAGGAGCAGTCCCCCACTCAATCCCCCGAGACAACCAAGCAGGAAAAACTGTCCCAAGGGCAGGAAAAAGCGGCTCCATCTACCCCGACTAAGAGTCGTCGTAAACGCATCGCTGTCGTCGACCTCGAAGTCCCTATGGAACTTGTCCAAACTTTCATCCCTGCGAAGAAAGGCAAAGGTGAAGGGGCGGATCAGGAGGCTATTCTCGTTCAAGTTCGCGCGGCTTCCAACCGCCTCAGCACCATCGTCTCCGATATGCTCATCTCCGCGCTGGTACAGACAGGGGTTTTCGATGTGATTGAACGCACCCAGCTCCAACGCCTGTTGGAAGAGCACCAGCTGGCAAAAGAGGGATTGTTAGACCCTTCCACTGCTGCTAAGGCAGGAAAAATATTGGGGGTAGATTTTATCTTGGGCGGTAAGTTGACGGAATTCGGCATTAAAGAGAAGCGAGAGGGTGGCGCAGCTGTTATTGGGCTGCTCACTGGTGGTGCCATAGATATTCGCAAAAGTACTGCACGGGCGGTGGTGGACGCCCGGCTCGTTGACACCTCAACAGGACGCATCTTGATGGCAGTGCAAGGAACTGGGGAAAACAAAGAGCAAGGGGTGCTTTTCGGAGGTGGCAGTTTCACAGACTTTATCGCTGGCGCCCGTTTCGACACCCAAGAATGGACGGACAGCCGAATTGGAAAAGCGACTCGCACTGCAGTAGAGCAGGTCATCCAGAAAATTCTGGAGATGTTCCCCTTAGAAGCCACCGTTCTGTTTGTTCTTCCCGACGATAGCGTTATTTTAGATCTTGGGAAGTTTTCCGGTATCAAAGAGGGTGACATGTTTGAGATTTACCGTGAGACGGAGATGAAGGACGAGCAGACGGGGGAAGTAATCTGGCGGGAACGAAAGAAAATCGGCACCGTCAAGGTTGTGGAAGTTCAAGAGGAACGCTGTAAATGCGCCCCCGTAAGCACCGTAGAAAAACCCCAGAAAGGGGACATTGCGGTGCTAAAAAAGCCCGAACCACCCAAAGAAGAGCCGAAAAAGGGGAAGAAGTGACCATGCTAAATTGTCGAGCGCTGTGAGAAACGCAATGAAACGAACGCTGATTAGGAGGCAGAGCAATGGAAAAGAAAGGGTTCTTTGGGGCGCTGTTCGATTTTAGCTTTCGGTATTTCGTCACGTTGAGGATTATCCCCATGAGGATTATCCCTATCCTGTATGGTCTGTCCTTAGCGTTAGGAGTTATCGTGCATTTGGGATGGCTGATGATAACTTTGGATTTCTCTTACCGTATGGAGGCTCCTGGTTTGGGAATTTTCGCTTTCTTTATTCTTATTCCGCTATCCTTTTTAATTTATGCTATTTGTGTCAGGGTATCCTTCGAGATGGTAGCCGCCTCGTTCCGAGTGGAGGAAAACACCCGCCAACTGGTGGAGTTATCAAAGAGCCAATCACCCTCTTCTCCTCCACCGCCCACGCACATATAAAGACGCCAATACCAGAGGCAACACGCATGTGGAGGAGGCAAATGGAGATGAATATCTATAAAGACCAGGATAGGAAATACGAAATGAACAGGATAGCAGGAATGTTGATTTGGTGGTGGCTGGGTTTTACCTCACGCACCAAGTCGAACCAGATGGAGGTGGGCGGTATGTCCATGCGTACTCTCTCGAAAAGATGGGAGCGCACTTTGGCTCTTTGTGCGCTTGGTACAATGATGGTCGCCGCTTCGCACGCTCAGAGCCTCGTCCAGAACGGGAGCTTCGAAACGCCGATTAGTGACAACTGGTGGTGGCGGAATCCTGCTACTTGGTTCGCTGGTCAAACTTTTGACGGATGGACAGTGGAGTTCGGGAGTATTGATATCAAGCATTTACCAGAACCAGATGATTACCATAGTGCGGCTTATGATGGTGACCAGTGGGTCGATCTGAATGGTTTACGACGCGGGGCAATCTACCAGGACATCACGGTTTCTGTGGGAGGGCTTTACTTGCTCCAGTTCGCTATGAATGGAAACTACCTAAGCCCCGATATGCGTGACTATCGACGGATGCGTGTCGAAATCTTACAAGGTTCCACCGTCATTTTCAGCAAAGATTTCACTCACACCTACAATCCCGGCTTCGCGCACAACCAGCAACCTTGGGAGGTTCATCGTGAGCAACTCCATCTCTCTGCGGGTACTTACCGACTGCGGTTCGAAAGCTTGGAAGAGCGAGATTGTTGCTGGGGGCCCGGTTTAGACGATGTTCGCTTGCGTCTCGATCAACCCCCATCTGTTCCAACCCTGATTGCCCCTGTAGACGGTGCCACTATCACCACTGCTCCTGTTCAGCTACAATTGTCTGCTACTGACCCTAATAACGACCAGCTCAAGTTCAAGGTGGAACTGCTTCAAAACAATCAAGTCGTCCACACTTTCGACCAAACCCAAGACAACGGTGGTTGGAGCAAGCGTTTCTACCGAAGCGGCGAGACGGCAATTTTGACTATCAGCGACCTTTCACCGGGCACGTATCAATGGCGGGCATCTGCCTATAATGGCTGGATGTGGAGTGAGCCAAGCCAATCACGCTCCTTTACTTTTTCTCCACAAGTGAAGTGGACGCTGTTGGAGCCGATAGGTGACACGGTTCAAGTGCCCCTCTTTCGCTGGAGGTTAGAGTGGTTGGGGAACACTCCCCCAGAGCGGTTGCAGTTCCGTTTAGAGGTGAGCCGTGACCCACAGTTTCAGGGGGGTGTTCTAGTCTTTGACCAAAGTGTGAGCAAGGAAGGATGGCTTAGAGACACCTACGATTTCGGTGAGATAGCGGCTTGCATGCCCCACTACGGTTTCCATCCCCACACTCGCTTCTACTGGCGGGTACGGTTCAAGCAAGTGGGTGAAAGCATCTATTCGGAGCCTTCGACGGTCCAATCGTTTCAGTTGGTGCAGGGGTTCAGGGCAGTGCCACCTTCGCAGGTTCGGGTAGGGCGCACGGAACAGATTTTTATCACTGTAACAAACGCATCCTCAAAGCCAATGCAATTCCTCTTGTCTTTACCACTGTCGATCAACACAGATGAGTTTGTTGGGACTGCGCGCTTGTTAAATATAGACGGAACTATCCTTGACGAGGTCTCCATTGGACAACGCCCACTGCTAGCCCTCACGCCTCTCTTGTCTCCCGGAGAGCACATTTTCACCGTGGAGATAACGGTAAGTCCAACCCGTCTGGAACTTACCAGAACAAGGGACAGAGTCGTAGTACCTGCAGTGATGGTTACTGCGGGAAAGATAGTGGTTACGATAGTTGCCGGTATAATCATCGAAAAGTTCTGCGAGTCTGTGAAGGATGCCATAATAAAAGTTCTTATTGAAGCAGGATCTGATCCGCAAGAGGCTAGAGACGAAGCTGATATAGCCATTCAAGCACTTATTGAAGTACTTAATGAGATTGTTGAAGAATTCACAATTGAGAAACCATTTGAAAAATTGTTAGAAATAACGCTAAAAATGTGGGGATATGAAGAATTAGCTGAGAAACTTCTTACACAACCATTAAGAATTGTTAATATAGTTAGTGTCATTCTTGATTGTTTTCTGGGCATTATCGGATTCAATCCAATCGAATGGATCATTAACATCGTTCGCTCTTGGGATCCAAACGAGAAGATGGGCATCGTCGGGCGTGAGGGCTTCATCCAATCGGACGAGACACTGCCTTACCGCATCCTCTTTGAGAACCTGCCCCAGGCAACTGCTGCTGCGCAGGAGGTCTTTATCACCGATGTGCTGGACGAGGATTTGGATTTGTCCACCTTCGTCTTCACTGGGGTTGGCTTTGGTAACCATACTTTTCCCGCCAACGCAAAAACCCTATCGCTGGATGTAGACTTGCGCCCAGAGGGGAAGAACATCGTCGTACAGATTCGGGGCAACTTGGATGAAACGACTCGGAAAGTGACCGTCACCTTCCGAGGCATTGACCCTGACACGGGGCAGTTACATCCAGACGGCTTTTTGCCACCTAACCAGAACTCGCCAGAAGGAGAAGGCTTTGTCGCCTTTGAGGTCAAGATGAAACCTGACCTGCCCTCTGGCACCCGCATCGCTAACAAAGCCACGATCGTGTTCGATGTGAACGAACCCCTTGAGACTAACGAGGTTGTGGTCATCTTAGACCGAGAGCCGCCTGTTAGTCGGGTGGGGAACCTGTCTGAGCGCCAGTCCAACCCGACCTTTGAGGTTCCGTTTGAAGCCAGCGACGACGTGTCAGGTGTCGACTTAGTGGAACTCTGGTACAACGAGGAGCGCCCGGCCCGTGGTCGGGGCGTGATTATTGACGAGCGTATGTATCAAGTAGCCCAGCGCGTTGTCGGTTCCACTCAGAAGGCGCGCTTCAAGGGCAAGTTCGGTTATCGCTACCGCTTCTACACACGGGCAATAGATGTAGCTGGCAATATAGAATCTGAGCCAGAGCAACCGCAAGCCGAGACAGTGGTGGGCGAAGCACCAACCCTGCCCGCTGGTCTCCAAATGGTTGCCGTGCCCGTGAGAAGCGAGGAACCAGACCCACGCGCTGTGCTCACCTTTGAGGGCAACAAGTGGGTGCGCTATGACCCCGAGCGTCGGGACTATGTGCGCTATGACGATCCCAGTAGGTTTACTTGGTTTGCCCAGCCAGAACAGGTGCCCGGAAGCGGATACTGGGTCGTCCTACCTCAAGCGCAAAAGCCGACGGTCTATGGGGAGACAGTAGACGAAGCTGAACCGTATGCCATCCCACTGAAAGCGGGCTGGAACCAGATTGGCAACCCGTTCCTGTTGCCTGTTGCGTGGAGAGTGTCTAACCTGCAGGTTCGTCGAGGGGGTGAGACCAAGTCGCTGGCAGAAGCAGTAGAAGCGCGTTGGGTCGAGGACTATGCTTGGGGCTGGGACGGCAGTAAGTATGTTTTGGTGTACGATAACGCTTTGGTACCCAACATCGTCTCCGTGCTTGAGCCATGGAGAGGCTATTGGGTCTATGCCCATCAGGAGTGTGAACTCATTCTTCCACCACCTGGTGAGCAAAGGACAAGGGGCAGGGCACCCTCCAGAGCGCGAGGTTGGGGGCTGGGGGTGATTGCCGAAACGGGTTCCGACTCGTCGGAGGTGGTGCTTGGGGTCTCGCCCAGTCGGGCGCTGGCAGTGGAGCGACCGCCT
>FWWM01009697.1_pt1 | contig 17574 bp, 17 predicted proteins | sample 2228351 | NCBI WGS metagenome assembly FWWM01 (sample SAMEA103939774, study PRJEB20133) | metagenome | reverse complement strand
CGACAAACACGATGCCTGCCAGAAAAGCGACGCTGGAGAGGATCGCTTCACCCCAACCGAAGAGCAACCCCATCGGCGCGCCAAAAGCCACGACGATCAGGGCACACACCATCAGCATCCAGGGGCGCGGCAACGCCACGCTGTAGCCGGCCAGCGGCAGCAGGATCAACCACATCGCCCCCACGTAGCGACTCAAATAAAGAATCGCCGCCCCCAACAGAATCTCCATCCCAAAATACCCAGGTAGGGGTAACCCGCGGCGCAGGAAAAACCGGAATCCGTAAGTGCCCACGAAAAGATAGATTGCGCCCAGGAGCAGCAACGCTATCCCTGCCGGCTGAGCGAATAGGCGCGGGGTCAGGAGAAGGGCAGAGAGATAGGCGATCAGGACGTTCACTGCGAACGCCAGATCACCGCTGTGTCTGAGAGAACGAAAATTGGCGTTCATGGGGAGGGGATTGTCAATGTCCTACGGCAGACGCTTCAGTCGTGCCCGCAGGGCGTTCGCTGCAACTCACAATGGCGCGGCCATCGTTCATCCAGGGGGAAGCAGCCGCGCAGGTCACTGACTCACAATATACTCAAAAACGGCAGGCACGCAAGCCGTGCCATTCGCATCGGCGTGGCGCAAGCCTCCCGTGCTGCACATGGTTTCCGGCTGCGACGATGTGTCCATTGGTGGCGTCCGGTTCTCCGGCGACCCCGTTCAGGAAGCTCTTCCCCTCCCAGCAGCCGGGCCTGCCGAATTTCCAACTTGTGACCGCCATTCACGGCCTGGGCGTCTCGTTGGCCGAGCAGGCGGTGATGGAGACCGGCGCCGACATGAGCACATTCCCAACCGAAAACCACGTTTGCTCTTGGCTGGGGTTGGCGCCGAAGCACGAAATCACTGGCGGCAACATCGCGCGCAATTCCACTCTGAAAACCCGCAACCGCGCCGGGCTGGTCGTTCGCAAGGCGGCGGCGTCCGTCATGCGCTCGGATGGTGTCTTTGGCGTTTTCTACCGGCGATTGAACGCCCGCAAGAGTCCGGCTCAAGCGGCAGTCGCCACCGCGCACTTCATCGCGCGGGTGTATGACCGCATGTTCAAGCACAACGTGGAGTAGCAACCCTTGCGCGTGGAGCAGGACGAAGCCACATATCGCCAGCAGCAGGCGCATTCCCTGCAGAAGAAAGCTGCCCGTCTCGGCTTCTCACTCACACCCCTTTGAAGGAGCTGTTTCCCAGGAAGCGATAACACGGATGAACACCGGTCTGTCAGCGGCTGGCAGGAGTACGTCGGCAGGACGGAACGAAAAGCAGCTCACGAACCCAACAACTCTTCCGCCTCGATAATTGCCTGCGCAATATCCTTCATCTTGGTGCGTTTATCGCGCGCGCGCTGCCGCAGCCGTTCGTATGCATCGCGTTCGCTCAGACCCAATCGCTGCATCAGGATACCCTTCGCGCGTTCGATCAACTTGCGAGCTTCGAGCGCCTCCTGCAATTCCAGATTTTCGTTGCGCAACGTTTGCAGCTCACGGTGACGGGCCAGCGCAATCGTAATTGCGGGCGGCAACTCCTGCTCGCTGACCGGCTTGACCAGATAGGCCAGCGCTCCTGCCGCTTCGGCGCGCCGAATTGTCTCTTTGTCGGCGAATGCCGTAAGCATCACCACCGGAATCCCGGTCTGCTCCCGGATGCGCATTGTCGCCTCGGTGCCGTCCATCTCCGGCATCCGAATATCCATAATCACCAGATCGGGCTTCAACCGCGAAGCCAGTTGCACAGCCTCTGATCCCGTCCGAGCAATTCCCACTACTTCGTAGCCAAACCCTTTCAGTTGATCTTCCAGCGTCAACGACACCAGATCATTGTCCTCGGCAATCAGGATGCGTATCGCGGCCACGGCTGCCTCCCGCTGCGTATCTTGCCTGTCATGTGATGCTACAGATCATACCACAAGATACTCAAGGGTGTGATACAATTTAGGCGGGCAGGAAGTATTTGCATACGCAACTGACGCCACCAGGGCGCCAGCCATACACCAACCGGAATGACCGGGGTGAGGAGGGCGTGATGCGCTACGACATCACGAACATTGCAATCGAAGATTATCTGCACGATTTGATGCCGCCGCGAGACGAGGTTCTGGCCAGTTTAGAGGCGCGCGCCAAACAACAGGGATTGTCGCTGGTTGGGCCGGTGCAAGGACAGTTCCTTTATCTGCAGGCATTAATGATGGGCGCGCGGCGCGCGCTCGAAGTAGGGATCACGACTGGTTATGCCGCTATCTACATCATGAAGGCGCTCCGGCAGACCGGCGGAACGATGATGGCGATCGAGCGCAATCCTGAGCGGGTGAAGCTGGCCAGTGAAGTGATTGCCGCTGCCGGAATGCGCGATCTGATCACAATCCATCTGGGCGAATGGCGCGAACTGCTGCCCACGCTTCATCAGGAGTTCGACCTGATCTTCCTCGACATCCTGCGCAACGTTGCCAATGACGAGCAGGCAACGCAGGCGCTGGAGCTGTGTGTCTCGCTGCTCAGCCCCGGCGGCGTCTTGATTGCCGACAATGTGTTGTGCAGCGCTCAGGTGCTCGATGAAGATGCGCCCCCGCTGGTGCGCGGCATTCAGCGCTTCAACCGCGCCATTATGGAACATCCGCAGCTCGAGTCGGTCATCATTCCGCTGCGCGACGGCGTGTCAATCAGTCGCAGGAAACGTTGATCTGGCTGGTTGCCTCCGCCACTGCCGGCAATGACGATCATCGTTCGCCGGGTACGTCAACCGTCTCATCCTGATCATTGCCTGATCCATCCGCCGCTTCGATCGAGACGCTCTTTCAGCCTCCTCGATCAGCGGCGATTCTCTCGCGTCATAGCCGCGCGTCATTCAATCTCTGTCAGGAACGCTATGCCCGCACCGGATCGACAATCGCGCAACGAGACCTGGGTGGCGTTGCGAGCACTGGCCGCAACGCTGAACCAGACCTTAGATCTGCGCGCTGCGCTTGACGCGGCGCTGCGTTTGATTCTTGACCTCACCGGCCTGGAAGCGGGTTGGATCTACCTGCGTGGCGATGGAGATCAATTTACCCTGGCTGCTCGCGCCAATTTGCCGCCCGCGCTGACGTATCCCGGCCAGGTCTGGCAGGGCGATTGCGCGTGTCAGGATGCATGTCGCGCCAGACAATTCAGCCGCGAGCCAACCCTGATGGCTTGCTCGCGATTGCGCTCGGCGGTAGGCGACAAACGCGGCCTATCGCACCATACATCAGTTGAGTTGCGCGACGGCGCGGAGGTTGTCGGCATTCTCAATCTGGCAACCACGCAGTGGGCGCGCCTCACGACTGCTGATCAGCAGATGTTTGCCGCGATCGGCGATCTCTTAGGCACGGCAATTGCCCGTTCTCGCCTGCACGAAGAGGTGAGTGTGCGCCGGGCGCAGGAACGGCGCGCCTTGCTCTCGTTATCGCAGGAATTGCTGGTCAGCGATGCGTTAGAACCGGCCCTGCAACGGCTGGCGCGAGTCGGCGCCCGTCTGCTCGAAGCCGACGCCTGCGCATTCATCGAGGCCGATGAAACAGGCGGACGCGCCATTCTGCGGGTCTGTCACGGCTGGGCATTGCCGACCGACAGCGCCTGGCCGCTCGTGCTCGATGACCAGCATCCACATCTATGGTATCTGCCAGAGCGCAGCGCTCAGCTCGCCGCCGATGCGCTCATGCGCCTGCCGCCATTGCTTCGCCAGCAAGGTTTTCAGGGCCATCTGGCCGTGCCGGTAAAAATCGGCGATCTCCAGATCGGTCTGCTCATGGTGAACACTGCGGCGCAACGACTCTTTCTCGACAGCGAAGCAGAACTGCTCGGTCTGTTCGCCAGTCAGCTCGTGCAGACGCTCGAACGCGAACGTCTCCATCAGGAAGCGCTCGCTCGCCAGCGCCTGGAGCGTGAACTTGATCTGGCCAGCGAGATTCAGAGCAGCTTCTTGCCCGACCGTTGCCCGGCAGCGCCCGGCTTTCAGATTGAAGCCTTCTATCGCGCCGCCCGTCAGGTCGGCGGCGATTTCTACGATTTTATCGAACTGCCTGCTGAAGCGAACACCGGCGCGCCACGATTCGGGATCGTCATCGCTGATGTCACCGACAAGGGTGTGCCGGCAGCGCTCTTCATGGCGCTGGCCCGCACCCTGCTGCGCGCCAGCGCGATCGATGGTCGCCCACCTGCGGCTGTGTTGCAACGGGCCAACCGGCTCATCCTCGCCGACTCGCGGGCCGGCTTATTTGTCACCTGTTTTTACGCGCTCTTCGACCCGGTCAGCGGTCGCGTCAGCTTTGCCAATGGCGGCCATAACTATCCGCTCCTCTACCGGCGCGCCGCCAATCAGGTTGTGCCACTGACTGCGCAGGGCATCGTGCTTGGCGTCATTCCTGACCCTCACTTCACCCCCGGCGAGATAACGCTCGACCACGGCGACATTCTGCTGTTCTACACCGACGGTATCACCGAAGCGATGAATGCGCAACGCGAACTCTTCGGCGACGAACGCCTCGCCGCCACGCTCCGCGCCGCCAGCCAGCGCTCTCCTGCTGAGATCATCAGCGCAGTGCTCAACGCTGTCAATGCCTTCGCTGGCGACACGCCCCAATCCGATGATATGACGATGGTGGTGATTAAGCGCGTGTAGATGAGCGCGGCGTTGCGCAGGCTGTAGACCTTTCCGCTCTATCCCTCCGCCACGCTGCCGATAGCCGCTGCCATGCAGGTTGCTGCCGGTGGCCAAGCAGGAAAGGAAGCAGGATAGGAGCAGACCCATCAGCGTGACCGCTGCGCCTCTGTGGTGTGATCGCTCCCCTGCTCAGGGTTCGTCAACACCACTGCCCCCGTCTCTTTGATGAGCACCATATCCTCGACCCGATATCTCCATCCATCAACCGCTATCTCTGGTTCTAACGTAATGACCTGGTTGCTCTGTAATACATATTCTTGATTATCTGGCGTGACAAATACCGGCTCTTCATGTAAACCAAAGCCAATCGAGTGCCCAAGATCGGCAGGAAAGAAACGGTAGTCAGCAAACGTTTGGTCAAGGTATGCCGTGTAGCGCTGCGCAATCTCGCCCAGCCTGATTCCCGCCCGAAGTTCGTCGATCACCCGGTAGTGTGCCTGGCACAGTCGGCGGTAGCTGTCTCGTTTCGGATCGGAATTGGCAAACCACATGCGCGTGATATCGGTATACCATCCGCCACAGACTACGCCACAATCCAACACCACCGGATCATGTTCGGCAATCACATAATCGGTGGGTATACAGACTGTCGTCTCGCGGATTTTGTCGCCAGCCCCAAGTGAGACGGAAAAAGATAGCCGTTCGCCCACTTCCAGCAGTTTGCGGGTGATGGCGCGAGCTGCCTGTCGCTCAGTTTGCCCAACGAAGAATTCATGCGACAACGAATGCGCTACATCACGACAAAGTTGCGCTGCCTGCGCAATGGCCGAAACCTGATGCGCCGCTTTCATTGCTAAATAGGGACTCAGTTGCTGGTTTACATCAATCAGCGCATGGGCTGGAAAGAAACGAACATGGTTGTAAGGAGCCAGTCCTACCAGACCGATGCGCGACAAATGCCCAAAGTGCTGGTATAGCTCCTCGCCAAACCGATTCTCTCCTGAAACCAGGATCACCGATCCGGCAGACGTTGCCTGATCCGCATGAGCCAGATAGTCTATTTCGACCAATCCATCGCTATCGGGCGTAACGAACACGTAGTGATACAGAATTGGTGATATGCCAAATAACCAGCGACTCCAGCGACTATCGCAGGCGTCGCTGTAGAACAAACAAATATCGAGTTTATGCTGTTCGAGCAGGCGGCGGACAACTGTCAGCGGCGAATCAAGACTACCGGTGAATGTCTTCATCTGCGCACCTCATCGTTTGTTTGCTCGTCCACATCCGTCAGTTGAGCACTACCGTGCCGTTGGATCCTTCCGCCATGCTCTGCTGATGGTCAGGTTTCCGTCAGTGGCCGGGCAAGAAAAGAAGCAGGACAGCAGCAGACCGATCAGCGTGACCGCTGCGCCTCACTCGCGGGCCACTTGCGCGACTGGGCGCACTTTTGTATAATATGCGTCGGCACAATTTGGGGAGATGACGGAGTGGTTGAACGTGCCCGTCTCGAAAACGGGTAGGGTCTAACAAACCCTCGTGAGTTCGAATCTCACTCTCCCCGCCAGCAATCCAACGCGCCCGACCTGCGCTCAGGTTGGGCGCGCTCTTTACCCAGATTCGCAATGACCTCTGCCGAACAACGACTGCGCGAACAATTAGAAGAGCAACTACGCCTTAACGAGTGGCTCTACGAGCAGCTTGAGCGTCAGCGCGCGCTCAATGCCGAACTGCGCCGCGCCGTTGCCGATCTGGCGCGCGCTTTCCAGGAATCGCTGGCCGCCGCCGTTGAAGCTGGCGAAGCTGGCGATATTGACGCCATCCGGCGCCTCACTCGCGCCAATCAGCAGCACTGGCACCACTATCTGCAACAAATCGTCGCTGCCGCTAACCGCACACCGCCAGAGGAACGAGAGGATCGGTGATCCGGCGCGCGGGAAACGGTCACCTTAACCGTCCCTCATTCATATCATACTTGCCGAGCAGATCATCCTGCACCGTCTGCGGCGCGCGCTTCACTCCGGTCAGATAGGCCGCGCGATCGAGCATGTGCGCCGCCACCGGCGCGGTCAGCAAGAAGAAGACGATTAACGCCACCATTTTGGCCGCTGCCACCAGATCTCCGTGATGCACCGCCACCGCCAGCAAAACTCCGATCACGCCCAGCGTGCCCGGCTTACCGGCAGCATGCACCCGGGTGTAAAGATCAGGCAACCTGAGTATACCGATCACGCCCAAGAGCATAAACAGCACGCCTACCGTTGCCAGAAGCAGGGTGACCATCTCTTGCCAGGACATCAACTACGTCCCTCCTCGATATAACGCGCGATGGCCACCGTGCCGAGAAAACCCAGCACGGCCACGACCAGGATCGCGTCAACCAGACTCAACTGGTCAGTAATCACAACATAGAGCGCGACCAGCGCCACGACGTGGATCATCAACGTATCAAACGCCATCGCGCGGTCGGGGATGCTCGGCCCCATCAGCAGCCGGGCAGCGCAGAGCACCATCGAGATAGCGACGACCCCCATCAACCCGGCGATCGACATTTCAAACAGCGTCATTGTCACGTTCCCCTATGGAAATAACTCCATGACTCGCCGCTCAAAGTTCTGCTTAATATCGTTCCGCACCTCATCAGCATCGTGAACATCGATACAGTGAATGTAGATAGTGCGGCGATCAGTCGCCACATCGAGCGACACGGTGCCGGGCGTTAGCGTGATCAGATTGGCCAGCAAGGTGATCCCGGCGTCGCTCTTGACATCGAGCGACACGGTGCCGGGCGTTAGCGTGATCAGATTGGCCAGCAAGGTGATCCCGGCGTCGCTCTTGACATCGAGCGGAATTGCGATAATCCCCGGGCGAATCTCTTCGTTCCGGCGAAAGAGCACGATCCTGGCCATATCGACATTCGCCTTCAAGATGCTCCAAAGGGCGAAACCGATGAACGATATCCACCTCAGCGCTCGCCGACCATAGCCGCCCCCCTCCGCGCGCGTCAGCCCGCGATTGATGAAGGGCATGCTGAGGAAACGGCTCGCCAGCGTGGCAATGGCATAACTGACGATCAGACCCACGACCAGATCAGGCAGCGAAAAGCTGCTCTGCAGCGCCATCCAGGTAATCGTAAGCGCCAGAATCAAGATCAGCATAGACATCTATACTCTACCTCACCGATGCCTGGTAAACCGCCTCACAGCCGGTCGGCCCACAGACAGCAGTGATATAGGCTTCGCGACTGAACGCCTGTTGTCCGGCGATAGTGTTGTAGTCAACCAGTGGCCCAGCCAGCAGCCCCAGCGCGACGCTGATGATCACCAGAATCGCGCCCGGCGCCAGCAGACCAAAACTCACCCGCGGCAACAGATTGACGTCGTTGTACGACTTCTTCCAGAAGACCTCATTCCAGATCTTCAACATCGAGAAGAAGGTCAGAATGCTCGTGCCTGCTGCCACAGCGGTAATCAGATACGCCTGTTGATTGACGCCGACCTGCAACAGCATGAGCTTGCCGATAAAACCGCTGAGCGGCGGTATCCCGGCCAGCGACAGAATGCCAAGAAACCAGAACAGCGCCAGAAGTGGCTCTCGCCGGGCCAGGCCGCCCATCTTTTTCAAATCGCCGGTGCCGTTGATTTGCTCGGCAGCGCCGCCGATGAAGAAGAGCGCCATCTTCACAATCATCACATGCGCGGTAAAGACCAGCCCAGCCGCCAGACCGGCCACACTGGCCAGGCCCAGCCCCATCACGCTGTAACCAATCTGACTGACGATATGAAAGCTCAGGATGCGCCGCACATTCATCTGGGCAACCGCCCCCAGCACGCCGATCACCATCGTCAGACCGGCCAGCAGCGTAATCCACGGGCCATAGATCGCCAGCTCATTCTGCAACATCAGGCCAAACACCCGGTAGAGCGAATAGACGCCGACTTTCGTCATCAGACCGCTAAAGATGGCGGTGACCGCCACCGGCGGCGTGTGGTAGCTCGACGGCAACCAGAAGAAGAGGGGCACAATCGCTGCCTTGCTGCCGAAAGCGAACAAGAAGATTCCGGCCAGCACGGTTTGCAGGCCGGGTTCGCTCAGCGTCGCCATCCGCTCAGCGATATGCGCCATATTGAGCGTGCCGGCAAACCCATACATCAATCCGCACCCGAAGAGAAACGTCGTGCTGCCGAGCAGGTTGAGCACCACGTACTTCAGGCCGCCCTCCAGTTGCTCACGGCTGCCGCCGAGCGTGATCAGGCCGAACGATGCCACCAGCAATACCTCGAACCAGACGTACAGGTTAAAGAGATCGCCGGTGAGGAATGCGCCGCTTACTCCCAACAACAGCAGCAGCAACAACGGATAGTAGAAATGACGCTCGCGCTCCGCATCGATAGAAGCGAAGCTGTAGAGCACCGTGGTGAGCATCAGCAGCGCTGCCAGCATCACCATCAGCGCGCTCATGCCATCGGCAACCAGTGAAATCCCGAACGGCGCCAGCCAGCCGGATGCCTGCGCCACCAGCGGCCCGGTCGCAGGCGCCACACTCATAAGCCAGAGGCCGTAGCCCAGATTGATCAACACGGTCAGAAGCGTGATCGCGCGCGCGACCATTCGCTGGCGAGAAAACAAAACCGCCAACGACGCACCGATCATGGGAGCAATGATCGGAATAAACAAATGAAAGACCATGTCTTCTTCCTATAATCCCTCACCAGAGAGTGAATTCCTACAACTGGTCAGTTGTGGTGAGATCGTCGAGATCGTCGCTGCCTGCCGCCTGATTCGAGCGGTAGGCCAGCGCCAGCACAAAGGCTGTAAAGCCAAAACTGATCACAATCGCGGTCAGAATGAGCGCCTGCACCAGGGGATCGGCCGCATTCGCCGGCGCCTGACCGGTGTTGTAATCGAGCAACGCCGGCGCGCCGCGCCGCACCCCATCGCCCATCGTAAAGATGAGCAGGTTGACTCCATGGCTCAGCATGATCAACCCCAGGATCAGCTTCACCACCGAGCGGCGCAAGACGAGATAGGTCGCGCCAGCGAAGAGCGAACCAATCGCAATCGCCAGTAAGATGATCATGCCTGCTCCTGCTGTTCAACCACCTCCACTGGTCGCTGCGGCAGTGGAAAGAGGAATGGCTCTTCGACCAGCAACAAAGCGATTTTCGTGGTCACGCCGATCACGGTCAGATAGACGCCGACATCAAAGAGAACCGGCGTGCCGATCTTCCCTACGCCTGGAATTGGTTCCGGCAACCAGAACGCCTGCATGTAGGGCAGGCCGGCAAGCAGGGCCGGCAGCCCCCACAGCGCGCCGAAGAAGACGCCGAATGCGGCCAGCAGCAGATAATTGACGCGAAAGATCTGGCGCGCTACCTTTGGGCCGAAGGCCACCATTTGCAGAATGATCGCGCTCGCCGCCAGCAAACCGCCGATGAAACCGCCCCCAGGCAGATTGTGGCCGCGCAACAGCATGTACACCGATAGCAGCAGCAACAGCGGCATCATGAGGCGGCTGACCGTGCGCAGGATCAGTGAATCGTAGAGCGCGCTATCTCTTGGCGTCAACCGGCTCGCTGACTGGTTCAGCGGGAACGACTCGTTCGGGTGTCGCATCTTCTTTCCTCTGTCGTAAACGCAGCAGTCCGTAGATACCGAGCAACGCAATGAACAAGACGGTAATCTCACCGAGCGTATCGAAACCGCGGAAATCGACCAGAATCACGTTGACGACGTTGGCCCCTTTGCCCTTCTCCAGACTGTTCTCCAGGAAGAAGGGCGCCAGAGACGCAAAGCGCTCATTAGTCGCTGTCGCCAGCACCAGTCCACTCATCAGCAACCCGATGACGACAGCAATAACGGCATCACGCCAGCGCACCCAGTCCGCCGACAGATTCTCGAACCGCACCGGCAACACCGAGAACACCAACAGGAGAAAGACGGTTGAGAGCACTTCAATGAGTAACTGGGTCAACGCCAGGTCTGGGGCGGAAAAGATGACGAAGAGCAAAGAGACCATTGCCCCAACCATACTGACGGCGATAATGGCGCCCAGCCGGGTGCGGGCATTGATCGTGGCAATCACACTAATTGGGATGAGCGCTGCCGCCAGCACCTCATAAAACTGCAAATCCGGATCGTAGTCAAAGCGCACTGAGGGAAGGCCAAACGCCAGGAACGGCACGCCAACAAAGACAACCATTGTCAGCGCCGTGATCAAGACGTAACGGCGCAGACGCCCCATCTGAATAGCGCGGGTCAACGCCGTCGCGCCAGCCAGCGTTCGCTCGATGATGCGGTCGAAGATCATATCGCCGCGCATCCAGGCTGGCCAGCCGCGCGCACCGGCCATCTGCTCGCCAAAACGTGCCAGCGCTGCCCCTATCACGATTGCGCTGACACTGACCAGCAGCGCCGGATTGACACCGTGCCAGAGCGCCAGTTTTACGTCAAGCGGCTTGCCGTAGATCGCTGCGCTGGCCTGACCGATCAATACACTGACGGGCGCCAGCGCAAACACGGGAATGATCAAAGAGAGTGCGGCTGGCACGCCAGGCCCAATCAGCATGCCGGGCGACGGGTCAGTGATGTGTTGTTGCATCGCTGCCATGCTGCGCTGACCCAGAAACACGTTGCTGAACAACCGCCAGCCGGTCACAATGTAGGCCGCTGCGGTCACGCCAATGGCAGCGACCGCCAGCGTGCCCAGCCCGCTCAACTCCGTCTCAAGCGCGGCTTCCAGCATGATCTCTTTCGCAACAAAGCCGAACATGACAGGAATGCCGCCGAACGACAGCAAAGCCAGCGCCGTGACGACCATCGTTTGCGGCATGTAGGAGCGTAAACCGCCCAACCGCCGCAGATCGCGCGTCCCGCTCTCGTGATCAATCACGCCGGCCAGCATAAACAGAGCCGATTTATAGAGCGCATGGGCCAGGATGTTGAGCGCAACGCCCTCTGCGCCGTACTTTCCGCCCAGCCCGATCTGCATCGTGAGCGCGCCCAGCATGCTGATTGTGGTGTAGGCCAGCATTGCCTTAATATCGAACTGGCGGAGGGCAACAATCGCTGCAAAGGTCATCGTCGCGCCGCCTACCACCGTCAGCGTCACATCCCACAGCGCCGTGCCGCCCAACGCCGGGCTTAGGCGCGCCATCAGATACACGCCAGCCTTGACCATTGTCGCCGAGTGCAAAAAGGCGCTGGCCGGCGTGGGCGCTTGCATCGCGCCGGGAAGCCAGAAATGGAAGGGTAATTGCGCCGATTTGGTGAAACAGCCGAGCAGGATCAGGATCACTGCCGCAGGATAGAGCGGATGCGCGCGCAGCAGATCGCCCGCCGCCAGAATATCGCTGAACTCGTAACTTCCGGCGGCATAACCAAGCAAGAGTAACCCGACCAGCAACGTTAATCCGCCCGCTGCCGTCACCAGCAACGAATGCAGCGCGCCGCGCCGGGCATCGGCATAGTCATGCTTGTAACCGATCAGGAGGTACGATGTCACCGACGTCAGTTCCCAGAAGACGAACATCGTCAGCACGTTGCCGGCCAGCACGACGCCCAGCATTGCGCCCATGAACAGCATCAGGTAGGCTAGAAAACGGCCAAGACCGCTGTCTTTGTTCAGGTAATGACCAGCATACCCGACAATAAGCGTGCCGATACCCGTGATGATGAGCGCAAACAGCAAACTCAGACCATCCAGGGTAAAACTGAAGGCCAGCCCAAGCGCTGGAACCCAGGGCAATTGTTCACTGACTATGCCGCCGTCCCAAACTGGCCCTGCCTGCGCGAGGGTCAGCGCAAAGATCGTTAGCGGAATGAGGGCCAGGACCCAGGCAATGCGATCGCGGTTGGGAAAGCGCGCAACCAGCGCCAGTGGCGCAGCCATCAGGGCAATGGCAATAAGCGGATAGAGCATGCTCTCCTCGAATGAACTTGCAGAACCGCTATGACCAGCGACAGGCTCGCCAAACCTGTCTTCTTCATCAGAACAGAATCAGAACAGAAAGAGACAGGTCGCTCAACACTGAGCAACCATCATCAATTTCAGTGCGGGTTTTCACTATTCTACCCGAAAAAATATGAACTGTAAAACGCCGATCGCGATCGCATTGTCTCATCGCAATGTTGTCGCAACCTGGACGCGAATCTCTGGTACAGTGAAAGTGAATGAGTCGAACTGCCTTGATCTATGTGTCGAGCATTGCTATGAACATCAACGTCACTGGGTCTCCATCAACGTTCGCGAAACTGGTTCTCATCTGTCTTGCTGCGCTCACGCTGGTCGCCTGCGGCGAGCCGCTGCGCGAACGCAGCATCGAGATAACAGCGACCGAAATGCGTTTCGATCCCGATCGGGTTGAAGCGCGCTCAGGTGAACAGGTGTTCCTTCGTTTGCGCAACCGCGGTCAGATCGCACACAGCCTGACGATTGAACTACCGACAGGCGATCGCACCGTCTCTGCCGACGCGGGCGTCGATGCCATTCTGTCATTTCGCGCCCCTGCGCCCGGCGAATACCGCTTCTATTGCCGCATTCCCGGCCACGAAGCGCAGCAGGGGATTCTGGTCGTCTTGCCCTGACATCTATACCTCTGGCGCGCGCTGGCGGCGCTGGCGCAGAGCGTTGAGCGCCAGCACGGCCAGCGTGACACCAGTAATAGGCAGCACAAATGCCCCCATAACACTACTGAATACCGGCAACGCATCATGTTCGGTGGCCGCCAGAATCAGATAGGCGGTGTAGGCGACGTAGTAGCCAAGGAACAGGGCGCCTTCCCAGCGGTTGATGCTGAGACCGGTGATGAAGATGGGCAACGCGGCAAAAGCGACTGCAATCATCACCGGCAAATCAAAGGCAAAGACCGATGGCGCAACCGCCAATCCGCCCGGCGTCACCAGCGCCGCCACACCGGCAATGCCGAGGATGTTGAAGATGTTGCTGCCGATGACGTTGCCAACCGCAATGTCCCGTTCCTGCTTGAGCGTGGCCACCACCGACGCAACCACTTCCGGCAACGACGTGCCAATTGCGACGATCGTTAAACCGATGATGACATCGCTCACCCCGAATGCGCGCGCCAGCGCCGATGCGCTATTCACCAGCCAGTCAGCGCCGGTGGCCAGCGCTCCTAATCCACCGATAATCAATGCCAGATTCAGCAGCAAAACCAGCGTCTTGCGCCGCAGCGGCGCGCGCTGAGGGCCGAATTCGCGGGCGTATTCTGCCTGAATCTCAGCGCTCTCTTTCCGGCTGGCAGAGATAGCCCAAATCGTTGTGCCAACCAGCATTCCCACCATCACCAGCCCTTCGACCCATCCAATTGTCCCATCGACGGCAAATGCAGCCAGCAAGAGTGAGATGGCGATCATGAACGGCACTTCGCGCCGGATGAGCTGAACTGAGACGATCAACGGGCTGATCAACGCACAAAGACCCAGGACGAACAGAATGTTGAAGATGTTGCTGCCTACCACATTGCCGATGGCAATATCGCTCTTCCCGGCCAGACCAGCCTGGACGCTGACAGCAAGCTCAGGTGAACTGGTGCCGAATGATACCACCGTCAGACCGATCACCAGCGGCGAGATTCCGGCCAGCGCGGCCAACTGACTGGCGCCGCGCACCAGCAATTCGCCGCCAACCGCGAGCAGCGCCAATCCACCTACCAGGAAACTTACTATTGTGATGTCCATATTCCTCTGTCAAAACCTTGCCAAATGATGCCGCACAGAGTTTTAGTATAGCAAGAACGCTTACAAACGGCGAGGGGGTTTCTTCGCCGTCCATTGTACCATTGTGTTGTCATCAAAGCGGGGGAAAACACCTTTCTCCAGCACCGCCAATCTGCGCTGCGCAATTCTCCCTTCCGCTGCCCAGGCAAAGAGCCGAGGGTAAAGGCAAACCAGGCGCGAGTTGAATGGCAACGAGGATGATCCATACGCCCGATCAGGGTATTGCCATGCCGCGTGGCGCGCAATGACAGCGGAACGCGGGCGCGCTCGCTCCTGCTCCCCTCTTCCCGCGTTGCGGGAGAGTGCCGGGGGGGGTGAGAATAATCACCACGCCAGAGGCGAGGATTGCCACACGGTATGGCGCGTAATGACCTGAACCAACTTTAGGTCGATGGTTACGTGGTGGGCAGCCACACAATCCCTGCCCCGCTCCGAATGATCAGGCGTGAGCGGGAAGGCTATCGGTTGCGCGAGCAGCGCTGATGATCGACCGACCCCTCCGCCGGCGCCGTGCTGGCGCAACATGCCTGGCGCCGCGCGCGGCGCGGGAGCCTGATCGGAGGTGCGAGTGAGCCAGCGCTTCCCACCGCCATCCATGGGCCGCGCGTTGCCCGTCTGTTGGCGCGCGGGGCATTGCGCTATGGAGTGCGGAAGCTATGCTTCCGCACTCCACGGCCCGCACCATTGCTGCCAACGGGAGATACATCGTCATCTCAACGTTCGCCGCATGGTCACGAAGCGGGTCGTCACACTAACCCTGCTGCACCCTGAACGATCAGGTGCGGACGATGCGGGTATCGATTGCCTGGGCATCGCTGATCATAAACCGGTATGAGCGACGCAAGGATGATCTGACGTTCGCCGCCAGTGCATATTTGCTCCGAGCAGGACGGAGAAATCGCCGACGAGGGAAAAAATCCCCTATGAGAAACGGCAAAAATACGCTATAGTGCAAGCCGTTGGGGAGTAGCCGCCTGCCACTGCAGGTTGTTGCAGCCGTCAAGACGGATCATTCGATTCCCGGTTGCAACGAGCGATGGGAAACCAAAGCTGGCGAGACTGACGCAGACAGACCTGCGTTGGTCTCGCCTTTTCGCATGGTTATTAAGTAGAGGAGAAGAGACGGAATGTTCGACACAGTATGGGTATGGATTGGGTTTAACGTCTTTGTTTTAGCCCTGCTGGCCATCGACCTCGGCGTCTTCCATCGCGAAGCGCACGAGGTCTCGTTGCGTGAAGCTGCGATCTGGAGCGTGGTCTGGATCACGCTGGCCTTGCTCTTCAATGGCGCGCTCTATCTGTTTTGGGACGAGATTATGCCGAACAGCACCCTCAGCGCCACTGACGCGGGCCTGGCCTTCCTCACCGGCTATCTGATCGAAAAAGCGCTCAGTGTTGACAACATCTTCGTCTTTGTGCTGATCTTCTCGTATTTTGCCGTGCCGGCGAAGTATCAGCATCGGGTGCTCTTCTGGGGCATTCTCGGCGCATTGATCATGCGCGGCGCGATGATCGCTGCCGGCGCCGCTCTGATCCACAGCTTCCACTGGATCATCTGGATCTTTGGCGCCTTCCTGATCTTCACCGGCATCCGCATGGCAACCGCACAGGATGAGCAGATCGAGCCGGAGAAGAATCCGGTCGTGCGTCTCTTCCGCCGCTTTATGCCGATCAGTGATCGCTACGACGGCCAGAAGTTTCTGACCCGCCAGAATGGCGTGCTGATGGCGACACCGCTGCTGCTGGTGCTGGTAATGGTTGAAACGACCGACCTCATCTTCGCAATTGACTCGATTCCAGCTATTTTCGCCGTAACCCAGGACCCCTTCATCGTTTACACGTCAAACGTGTTTGCGATTTTAGGTCTGCGCGCACTCTACTTCGTGCTGGCCGGCGTGGTGCATCTCTTCCACTATCTCAAACTTGGGCTATCAGTGGTGCTGGCCTTTGTTGGCGTCAAGATGCTGCTGCCCGATCTGAGCGCAGCGCTGGTTGGAGTGAGCTGGAAGATTCCTACCGGCATTTCGCTCGGTGTCGTCGCCACCATTATCGCCGTATCCATCATTGCCTCGCTGGCGCGGGCGCGCCTCGCTGAGACAAGCGAACACGCAGCATCATCATAAACACTCTTGCGACTCGGTTTCATCGCCTGCCTCAACAGGAACTGCGTCGATGATCAACTCACAGAGACGATCAGGCTGTTCCTGTTGAGGCATGTGCCCGCAACGCTCAAGCTCAACATACTGCGCCAGCGGTTCTAGCGCGATGAGCATGTGCTCGATATACTCGCCATCGATGATCCGATCCCGGTCGCCACTGATGATCAATGTCGGCGTCTGACAGCCGCGCACCCGATCGAGATACTGGTGATAGCGGAAAAGGGAATCAATGGCGAGCCAGCGCAGCGCTGAGAGCGTTGCCCGACTCTGGTACGGATGATGCGCGCGCGCCCACACGCGCCGACGCAGAAAGCGCTGCTCACGCGCCGGCAGTTCGTAGAGATTGGCGTAGAACGGTTGTAAACTGAGAAACGCCAGTTCGCGCGAACGACGCATCCCGGCCAGCATCATCTCGCCCAGCCCTGGCGCGAGCAGCGGCAATTGCCGCAGCGCTGGCCACCGCAGCGCAATCGGCAGGCATCCGCTGATCAGAATTTGTTGTCGCACCAGGGATGGCAGACCGATGCTGAGGCGTTGCGCAATCATCGCGCCCAGCGAATGCCCAACGAGGGTGATCTGGCGCAATTGCAGACGGTTGATGAATGCCGCCATGACCCGACTCAACGCACCCAGACTGTAAGCGCCATTGATCGGCGAACTGCGGCCAAAACCCGGCAAATCGGGCGCAATGACGCGATAATGCTGCGCCAGTCGCGGGATCAATGCGCGCCACGTGTCGGCATCATCGCCCAGGCCGTGCAAGAGCAGGAGAATCGGCGCGTGTGATGGGCCAGCCGTGTAAAAGAAGATGTCACAATCATCAAGGGCAAGACGACGAGCGTAGGGGACGAGGAACGGCGGGATATCGATCGTGGCAGCCTTATGCATAGCGTTTTCCCTATACACTGATCGCGGTTTTCAATTGTAAACGACATTGCATTGTGAGTCAAAAGAGTCAAGAAAAAGTGATAACCTTTGCGATCCAGCGATTCTGCGTTCGAGCAGGAAGCGATACTTTTACGC
>FWWM01009693.1_pt1 | contig 17578 bp, 6 predicted proteins | sample 2228351 | NCBI WGS metagenome assembly FWWM01 (sample SAMEA103939774, study PRJEB20133) | metagenome | reverse complement strand
CATCATGGCGGTGTTTCTGGATGCGATTGCCGGCCAGGACTGGGTCCGCGGGCTGCTCCCCACGCTGAGCCGGCTGGGGCAGAACATTCCGCCGATCTGGTGGGCCCGGCCGCTCAAGGAAATGGACCGCAAGAAGCGGTCGCTGGCGGTGTTCACGGGACTGGTGGCGGTGCCGTTCTTGGTGCTTGCCGGCCTGTGGTGGGCTGTGGGGGGCACAAGCCGGCCGTGGCTGCCCGTCATCTTCTTGGCCTTGTACTTCGGCTTTTCGGTCCTGTACGGGCTCCAGCAGCTCTCGCTGGGCACGGTGCAGGGGAAGCTGATCCGGCCCACGCGGCGTGGGCGGCTGCTGTGGGTGGCCCAATTGCTGGGCCTGCCCCCCGTCGTAGTCCTCATGAGCTGGTTGATGCCCCAGTGGCTGGCCGAGCCGCAAACGGGATTCGTACGGATCTTCTTCTTCGCGGGCCTGAGTTTTTTGGTTGCAGGGGTTCTGGCGCAAGGGTTGCGGGAGCAGCCGGGGCGTACCCCCGAGGAAGCGGCCGAGGCGCGACGCATCATCGGGGGCCTGCGGGCGGGCCTGGCCGAAACCTGGCAGGTGCTCCGCCGCGACGGCAACCTCCGCCTGCTGATCGCCGTGGCCTTTCTCCTCAGCAGCGTCCTGGTGCTGGCCCCGCACTACCAGGCGCTGGCTCGGGTGCGCTTCCAGTTGACCCACGCCCAGATGGCCCGCCTTGCCCCAGGTTGGCTGGTGATCCAGACCATCAGCGTCAGCTTGTTCAGCCTGGGCATCGGATTTTTGGCCGACCGGCGCGGTAACCGGCTGACCCTTCGGCTGGTGATTTTGGGGGCGGCCGTTGCGCCGGTGCTGGCCGTGCTGGTGGCCCATCTGCCCCCGGGCCTTGGATCGCGGCTGTACTGGACCGTCTATATCCCCCAGGGGCTAAGCCCTTTGTTGCTGTTGCTGCTGAACAATTACACCCTGGAAATCTGCAAGCCCGAGGACCACCCCCGATACCTCAGCACGCTGACGATCTGCCTGCTGGTACCGTTTTCGTCCTCCCCCCTGGCGGGCAAAGTGATTACCCTGACCAGTTTCGACGCGGTGTTTCTGGCCGCCTTCGGTTCGATGCTGGCCAGTGCCGGCTTGACCTTCTGGCTCAGGGAGCCGCGCCACAAGTCTTGCGTGGCGTCACCGCAGGGCGCCAGTGTCCGGCCAGGCTCGTTTGCCCCGCCGGGCAACGGGTAACATAATAGAAGGCCCGGCCTGCGCTGGCGCGCCGCCCGCGGCTTCCTCCCGTTCCGTTTAGGGGGAACGGGTAACATAATAACAAGGCCGGCCTGCGCCTTGTGGCGGGCTTGTTGAACCGCCGTCCCGTTTCCGGCGCGGGTAACATGAAGGGGAGGGTTGGCCTGCGCAAGCGGAGTGCTGGTCCGGCGAGTGTTTCCGAGCGTTCCAAGGGGGTGTTTGCAAGGGATAGCATCCATGTCTGCGTGGCGATTGCTGTTGGCGGAGATTGGATACCGCAAACTGTCGTTCGTGTTGAGCGGCGTGGCCGTGCTGGTGGCCGCGGCCCTGTTCGTATCGGGGCCGATCGTCGTCGATGGCTTCCGGCGGACCAGCCAGGCCGAACTGACCGCCATGGTCCAGCGAAGCAACGCGGAGATCTCGGGCCTGGCCGAGCGCATGGAGACGGAGCTGGCAGCGATGTCGGCCGAACTGGAGCGCTCCGTGGCCGAAATGCGGACCATCGAAACCCGCACCCAGGCGGACCTCGACCGGCTGCGCAAAGAGACGCAGAGGTTGATGCGCGACATGGGGTTCAACCTGCTGATCGTCCACCGCGATACGAACATGGCCGATTTCTGGTCGGCCGATTTCGCGGTGCACGACATGCCGCAGGAGTACGTGGACCGGCTGGCCCGCGACGCGCGCCTGACCCTGGTGCGGCACCTGGTGGCGAGCCTCCAGGCGAAGATCACCTGGGAGAATCGGAAGGTGCTGTTGGTCGGCTATCTTCCCGAGGTGCCCCAGCCGCATTTGCCCGAAAAACCGCCGATGGGGTATACCGTTCCCACGGGTGAAGCTTTCCTGGGATACGAATTGGGGGTGGGGCGCAAAGTGGGCGAGTCGATCCGCATTCGGGTGGGAGATGTGGAGCGGCAGTTCCGCATCGCCCGCATCCTTCCCGAGCAGGGGAGCAAGGAGGATATCACGATCGCGGTTTCGCTGGCCGATGCCCAGGCCCTGTTGAACAAGCCCGGCCGGGTGAATCAGATTCTGGCCCTGGGGTGCCGGTGCGCCGGCGACCGGTTGGCCACCATCCGCAAGCAACTGGCCGAGGTCCTTCCTGAAACACGCATCACCGAGTTTCGCTCGATCGCCATCGCACGGGAAGAGCAGCGTGCCTTGGTCGAGGCCCAGCAGGCCAAGATCCTGGGTCAGATGCGGGAGAAGATTCAGGCCCAGGAAGCGGCCCTGGCCCAGCGCCGGCAGTTCTGGGAGGACAATCTGCGACAGCGTCGCGAGGCCCTCCAGGCCGACTTCCAGGCCCGCCACGAAGAGCTGGAACGGCAAAACCGCTTAGCCGAGATGCTCACCGCCACGGTCACCCCGCTGGTGGTGCTGGCAGCCGGGGTTTGGGTCGGCCTTTTAGCCCTGTCGAACGTGCGGCAGCGGAAGACGGAAATCGGCGTGCTGCGGGCTTTGGGAAAGCCCTCGGCCTGGCTGGCCGCCTTGCTGTTAGGCAAAGCCGCCCTGGTGGGCGTGCTGGGGGCGGTGGTGGGGGCGGCGGCCGGCCTCGCCGTGGCCTGGTGGCTGTGCACCGCCGGGCTGGGCATCCCCAGTCAGGCCGTACCGCTCCGCCTGGACCTGGTCGCCGCTGCGGTCCTCGGCGCACCGATCGTCTCGGCCCTGGCCAGCTATCTGCCCGCCATGCTGGCCCTGGCGCAGGACCCCGCCGTCGCCCTGCGCGAAGCGTAAGGCGGGGGACACGGAACCGCTGGCAATTTGGCGGCGCCGCGGCGCCACCCCGCATCCGCTGGCACGAATGGGCGTAGCGCCCCAAGCGCTTGCCACCTTACTCAGGCCAGAAGGGCCTTGACCACCTTGGCGGGTTCGACGCCGGTCAGCCGCTGGTCCAGCCCTTGGTAGCGGAATGTGAACCGCTCGTGGTCGAAGCCCAACAGATGCAGGATGGTGGCGTGCAGGTCGCGGATGGGCACCGGGTCTTTGACGATGTTGTAGGAAAAATCGTCTGTCTCGCCGTAGATGGTCCCCGGGCGGATCCCGCCACCGGCCAGCCACATGGTGTAGCAGCGCGGGTGGTGGTCGCGGCCGTAGTTGTCGCGGGTCAGGGTCCCCTGCGAGTAGATGGTCCGCCCGAACTCGCCGCCCCAAAGGATCAGCGTCTGGTCCAACAGCCCGCGGCGTTTCAGGTCCTGGATGAGGGCATAACAAGCCCGATCGACGTCGCGGCACTGGTCAGGCAGGCGGCCAGCCACGTTGGAGTGCGTGTCCCAATTGTTATGGTAGACCTGGATGAACCGCACCCCCCGCTCCACCATGCGGCGGGCCAAGAGCACGGTGTGGGCGAAGCTGCCCGGGTTGCGGGCCTCGTCGCCATACAAGGCATAGGTCGAAGGAGGCTCCCCCGACAGGTCCACCAGTTCCGGCACGCTGGCTTGCATGCGGAAGGCTAGCTCGTACTGCTGAATGCGCGTGTGGGTTTCGGGATCCCCCAGGGCCTGGTAGGTCAACTCGTTGAGCCTCTTGAGGCCGTCCAGGGTGATCCGCCGCACGCTGGTCGGCACGCCAGGCGGGTTGCCCAGGTACAGGATCGGGTCGCCGCTGGAACGCAGGGCCACCCCGGCGTGCTCACCGGGCAAAAAGCCGGCCGACCACAGGCGCGCGGAAATCGCTTGCACCTGCTCGGTATTGGTCGAGCGGGCAATGAGCACCACAAACGTGGGGAGGTTATCGTTGAGCGACCCCAGGCCGTAAGATACCCACGCCCCCAGGCAGGGCCGCCCGGCAATCTGATTGCCCGTCTGGATATAGGTGATCGCCGGCTCGTGATTGATGGCGTCGGTATGCACGCTCCGTACGAAGCAGATATCGTCCACGGCCTTGGAAAGCCAGGGCAGCAGCTCCGACATCCACATGCCGCACTGGCCGTGCTGGGCGAACTTGTACTTCGAGGGGGCGATAGGAAAGCGGGCCTGGCCCGAGGTCATGGTCGTCAGGCGCTGGCCGCGGCGGATCGAGTCAGGCAGGTCCTTGTCGAACCACTCGGCCATTTTGGGCTTGTAATCGAAGAGGTCGATCTGCGACGGCCCGCCCACCATGTGCAAATAGATGACGTGCCTGGCCTTGCCGGGGAAGTGGGCCAGGCTGCGGCGGGGGGCGGACCCAGGCTTTCCCTGGCCGCCCGGCGCAGGTGCCCCCGGCCCCGATGCGGTGGGTTCTGCCCCGCAGGAGCGCTCGATACCATCCCGGCCAAGCAGGTACGCCAGCGCGGCGAACCCTACCGCGTTGGCGCCGTGGCGGAAGAACTGCCGCCGCGTTTCGTATCGGACCCAGTCGTGGAACAGACTCATACAAGGCCTCACTTGTTGAGCGCTTCGTCCATATTCATCAGTGTGTTGGCCAGCATCGTCCAGGCGGCAAGCTCGCTGGCCGGGATCGAGGGATCGGGCTTCGACTCGCCCACGGCCAGGAGTTTTTGAGCCTCGCCCGGATGGGCCTCATAGAACTCGGCCAGGCGCTGGAGCGAAGCGGCCACCACCTGGTGTTCTTCGGGTTGCAGGGGGCGGGCCAGCACGGCCTTGGCCATGAACTCCAGCCGTGCCGGGGCCGCTGCGCCGCACTGCAGCCGGGCCCGCTGGGCCAGGTGCCGGGCCGCTTCGATCCACTGCGGATCGTTCAGCGTGACCAGGGCTTGCAGGGGCGTGTTGGTCCGTTCGCGCCGCACGGTGCACGTTTCGCGAGTGGGAGCGTTGAAGATCTCCATCGACGCGGGCGGAGCCGCTCGCTTCCAAAACGTGTACAGGCTGCGGCGATACAACGCCTCGCCATGGTCCTGGCGGTACTCGCGGGTGTTGCTGCCAATCATGGCGACCGCTTCCCACACGCCGGCCGGCTGGTACGGTTTGACGCTGGGGCCGCCAATCTTGGCGACCAAAAGCCCGCTGGCCGAAAGGGCAAAATCGCGCAACATCTCGGCATCCATGCGGAAGCGGGGACCGCGGGAAAGGAGGCGGTTCTGGGGGTCCTTTTCCAGCTTCTGGGGCGAAGCGGCCGCCGACTGCCGGTAAGTCGCCGAAGTGACCAGCAGCCGTACCAGGCGCTTCACGTCCCAGCCGGACTCCCGGAACTCGACCGCCAGCCAGTCCAAGAGTTCGGGATGCGACGGGGCTTCGCCCGCCACCCCGAAATCGCCGGCTGTGCGCACCAAACCCGCGCCGAAGATTTCCTGCCAGAAACGGTTGACGGTCACCCGCGCCACCAGGGGGTTCTCGGGCCGCACCAGCCACCTGGCCAGGCCCAGGCGGTTCTTGGGCAACTCGGGGGGCATGGCCGGCAGGCAGGCGAGGGTGTTGGGCGCGACCTCCTCGCGGCGCTTGTCATACTCGCCCCGGAACAGCACGTACGCCTTGGCCGGCTCGGGCCGCTCCTGCATCACATAAGCGATAGGGCTGCGGGCTTCGATGTCGGCCTTTTCTTTTTCCAATGCAGCCAGGCGGGCCGACAGCCGGCGTGAAGGCTCGTCGGACCAGGCCAACCACAGGCCGAAAAGCTCGTCTTTTTCGGCCTGGGTCCGCTCGGCAGCCGGCTTGCTGGCCAGATAGGCCCCCCGCGTGGCCGCAAGCAACTGCCGCACCTCCTCGCCCGACAGCACCCGGCGATACACCCGGATGTCCTGAATAGCCAGGCCCACCACGGCCGAACCGGTGCTCCGCCGCCCAATGGCCCAGGGCACTTGCGTCCGAATCGAGCCTTTGAGACTATCGGCCTGGGGGCGGGTGGCCTGGGCCTGGCCGTTCACATAGACCTTCACACCCGCCGCCTTCCCCGAACCGTCATACGTAACCAGCACGTGGTTCCAGCGGTCTTTGGGGATGGGTTCGGTGGTCACCACCTTGAGGGCATCCTCCTGCCACCGATGGATGATATGGGTGCCGACGCGCCCGTTTTCGACCCAAAGGTCCCAACCGCGAAAAGCGTTCTGGTCGTCCATCCGGGCGAACAAGGCGCCGCTGGCCGATGCGGAAGGCAGCTTGACCCAGGCCCCGAACGACCAGGATTGGTCTTTTTCGAAGTCCGCTGCGGCGGCCAGCTCCAATTGGGGTTTCTCCTCCAGGCGCAAGGCTTTTGGCCCTACATGGCCCGGTTGCCAGCTCACCCGGCTTTTCAAAGGTAGCGGCTGCGGCTTTCCGTCCACGGAGGCAGAGGCGGCGTCGCCGGCCGGCCCATCCAGCGGCACGTGCAAGTAAAGCCCGTCGGCTGGAGGCTGCACCCCCAACGGCGGGCGCGAGGCGGCGGCCAACCACTTCTCGAACTCCGGCCTGGCCGCCGTCTTGCGAGCCTCGATCTCCTTGCGCACTGCCGCCAGTTCGTCGGGCAAAGCCTTCCAGCGCTCCCGCAGCTCGGGCGGCGGCAGCGTGATCACCGGCGGCGTGCGCGCGATGTTGCCGTCCATTGGCCCAATGGTCGTGTTGTTGAAAAACGCCGCAAGCTGGTAGAACTCCTTCTGCGTTATCGGATCATACTTGTGGTCGTGGCAGACCGCGCAGTTGGCCGTCAGTCCCAGCCACACCTGGGCCGTCGTCTCGGTGCGATCCCGCGTGTAGAGCACCAGGTTTTCCTCGGGGATGGTCCCCCCCTCGTTGGTCGTCACCTGGCAACGGTGGAAGCCCGTAGCCACCAACTGCTCGAGCGTGGGGTCGGGCAGCAAGTCGCCGGCCAACTGCTCGATGGTGAACCGGTCGAACGGCATGTTCTGGTTGAACGCCTCGATCACCCAGTCGCGGTAGGTCCAGATCTCGCGGAAGTTGTCGAAGTGCAGACCATGCGTGTCGGCATAGCGGGCCGCGTCCAACCAAAAGCGGGCCCGATGCTCGCCCCAGTGCGGCGACGCCAACAGCCGATCGACCAGTTTCTCGTAAGCGTTCGGCGACGGATCAGCCACAAACGCATCGACTTCAGCGGGCGAAGGGGGCAAGCCCACCAGGTCGAACCACACCCGCCGGGCCAGGCTCCGGCGGTCGGCCTCCGGATTGGGCGAAAGCCCTTCCTCCTCCAACCGAGCCAAAACAAACCGGTCGATGGGGTTGCGGCACCAACCTTCGTGCTTCACCGCAGGCAAGGGCGGCCGCTTCGGCGGAATGAAGGCCCAGTGGGGCTGATACTCGGCCCCTTCGGCCACCCAGCGCCGGATAAGTTCCTTCTGCTGCGCGCTGAGAACCTTGTGCGAAGCAGGCGGTGGCATCCGCTCGTCAGGGTCGTCGGAGAAAATCCGCCGGATCGCCTCGCTTTCGTCCGGCCTGCCCGGCACAATGGCCGCGGCCTTGACCGCCACCTCGCGGATATCCAGGCGCAGGTCCGCCTGCCGGGCAGCGCTATCCGGACCATGGCAGGCAAAACAGTTCTGCGCCAAAACCGGCCGAATATGCCGGTTGTACTCGATCCGCTCGGCACCCAGCAGGGCACCACCCTGGGCGGCCAATCCCGATGCGACCACGCAAAGCCAACTCCGCCACATAGAACCCCCTCTTGGGTGCTAGGCGCCCGTCAGCGGCTGGCGCGGGCCTTCCACCGGACGGACGAAATGGTAGGCATAGGTACGTCGGGGCAGGATGCAAAAGCGTATGGTCGGGGGGAAGTTCGGGCAACTTAGCGGACCGGCCGCGCCGGGGCCCTGGCCAAAGCCCCCCGCTGCGGCCCCCAGCACTCGTGCGACGTGCGGCGAGGACCGGCCAGAATCGTGCTACATAAGTGCTTATCGGACAATCTGTTGTGCAATCCGGCCCGCAACCCCGACGCAAGCCCATGCGCGTGCCACTCGGGCGCCACTGCGCTCTGATGAAGCCTCCGGGCGGAGCCTTCGGAATAGCCCCTTGACCGGACACTTCGTTCAGTCGTGTGGATGGGCCGGCTGGTTGTCAAGTCGTTGCCCGCAAGCACGCCATCACCCCGGAGGATGGTTCGTGAAACCGCGAGCCATCTGCGTCGCGTGCTTGCAAACCACGTACCCTTTTTGCTAGAAGCCGGGACATAAGTCCCCGGCGAAATGCCACCGGGCTCTTACAAGCCCGGCTCTGCGGGAGCCCGCGGGTGATTGCTTGCACCCACGCGCCAGATCCCTCGCCTGGAACCAAGCGCAACGTACTGTTGCCGCGAGCTTGCAGAGCAACTACCCTACCAGGCCGGACGGGGTTCGATGGTCACGGCGCGGGCACCGATTTAGCGGCTGGTCCGTTGACAGCCCCGCCGCTTCTGGCCCATCGCGGCCCGGTCGAGTATCCTGGAAATCTAAAGATTGCAGGCCCATCGGGAGGAGACGGCGAGCATGAGGGGAACTTTCGGCCGGCGACCATGCACGGGGCATTGCCAAGGGTCTAGGGCCGCCCGACGCTTCGTGGGCGCTTCCTGGGCCGTTTTGGCGGTCGCCGTGGCGGCGGTGGCAAGCGGTGGTGGGGGGGCTCAGGCGGCCGACGCTGCATTCGGCTTTCTGGCAGCCGGGGCTAAACCCGCGGACCTGGGCCCAGAAGCCAAAGCCGCCTGGCAACTGGCCGAAAAGCTGGTGGCAGCCCGTCTGGTGCTTGTGCCGGGCGATGGCCGATTCGTCGATGCCCAAGGTAGCGAGGTATCGCTGGGGCAATTCCGGGTGCTGTGGTACCACGAGGGCGAGGCTGCGGGTCCGACGACGGTATCCGGGCCGCGGTCGTTCCCCGTGCTCCGCCAGTATGTGCAGAAAGGAGGCGGGCTGTACCTGTCCGGCGCCGCGTTGGCCATGGTGCATGCGCTGGGTATCGAGCCGGCGGTCTGCCGCTCCGCCCCAGGGGGTAGCGGTCGCTACTTGGCGGGGGTGCTGCCGGTCGAGTCGCGGCATCCGGTGTTCGAGCACCTGGTGGCCGACGACTTGGTCGGTTCGGCGGTGCTGTTAAACGACGCGGGCTATCCGGCGTTTGCCGACTTCCATGGGTCGGGGGGGCCAGCGGGTGGCATGCTCCTGGCCCGCGCCAATTGCGGCGAAGAGAATCCCCTGGTCGAGTACCAACTGGGCCGGGGGCGCATCATCGTCATGGGGTGGCGACTGCCGCACTATGCGCATCCGGCCAATCCGTATCGGGCCAATCTCGAGCGCTTGACTGCCAATATCCTCCGTTACCTGAGCGACCCAGGGCGGTGGCAGCCGGTCCGGATTCGGCCGGCGGCGCCGGAGAGCCCGGCCCCGCCTGGCATCGCGCAAGCCCAATGGGAGGCCTTGGAACTGGCCATTTGCGACCTGATGGCCGACTTCGGCCCACGCTACCCCAAAGGTTCGGAGTACCTTCGCCAGCTCCAGGCCTTGCGCAAGGAACATGATACGCTTTTGGCGGCCGATCGCTTGGACCCTTCAGACGTGGAGCGGCTGGGCCAATTGGCTGGCCGCTTCCGCATGCTCCAGCGCGACGCCCTGTTGGATCATCCCCTGCTGCAAGGGCGGCGGCTCTTGGTGATCGAGCGCGGCGCGGGGAATCTGGGGCTGCCTGCCAATTGGGAAAGCAATTCCAGCCTGGCCCGCACCGGGTTCGATAACCGCTTGCGGATCCTCGCGCCCATCCGGCCTGATGGCCAGATGACCACCCTTTTCGAGCCCCCCGAAGGCCGATTCGTCGGCGACGTGGACCTCCACTGGAATGCCGATCGGCTCTTGTTTTCCATGCCTGGAAGCAATGGCCGGTGGCAGGTGCACGAACTGAGAATTGACGGCACGGGCCTGCGCGAGCTGCGGTTGATCCACGAGCCCGACGTGGACAATTACGATGCCTGCTACCTGCCCGACGGGCGGATCGTGTTCACTTCGACCGCGCCATTTGTTGGCGTGCCCTGCGTGTACGGCGCCTCGCATGTAACCAATTTGTACCGGCTGGAGCGGGATGGGTCGATCCGGCAACTGACGGTCGATCAGGAGCATAACTGGTGCCCCGAGGTGCTTCCTAACGGGCGGATCCTCTATCTCCGCTGGGAGTACACCGACCTGCCGCACGCGCACTCTCGGATTCTGTTCCACATGAATCCCGACGGCACCGGGCAGGCGGAGTACTTCGGCAGCAATTCGTATTTTGTGAACTCGTTTTTCTATGCCCGGCCGGTGCCGGGGCATCCGCGCAAGGTGGTGGGGATCGCCACCGGGCACCACGGCAACGCGCGGAGCGGGCGGCTGTTGGTCGTGGACCCGGGGCTTGGGCGGCGCGAAGCCGAGCCAGTGGTCCAGGAGATCCCCGGCCGCGGCAAGCGGGTCGAGCCGCTCATTCGCGACAACCTGGCCGACGGCGTGTGGCCGCAGTTCTTGCACCCCTATCCGCTCAGCGAGAAGTATTTTCTGGTGTCGGCCCGGCCCACGCCGGCCTCGCTGTGGGGCATCTATCTGGTCGATGTGTTCGACAATATGGTGCTGGTCAAGGAGCAGCCGGGCTATGCCTTGCTGGAGCCGGTGTTGATTGACCAGCGGCCGGTGCCGCCGGTGCTGCCTGACCGCAGCGACCGCTCGCGCCGCGACGCCGTGGTGTATCTGAGCGACATTTATCGCGGCGGCGGGCTGGCGGGCATTCCCCGGGGTACGGTCAAGCGGCTCCGCCTGGTCACGTACCATTACAGCTATCAGGGCATGGGGGGCCTCTTGGGGTGCATCGGCATGGATGGCCCCTGGGACATCAAACGGGTGCTGGGCACCGTGCCGGTCGAGGAAGACGGTTCGGCGTTGTTCCGCGTGCCGGCCATGACCCCCATCGCCGTCCAACCCTTGGATGCCGAAGGCAAAGCCCTCCAGCTCATGCGGAGTTGGTTCACGGCCATGCCGGGCGAGGTGGTATCGTGTGTGGGCTGCCACGAGCCGCAGAACACCGGCCCGGTCAATCGGCATACCTTGGCCGCAAAACGCCCGCCCGCGGAGATAACCCCCTGGTATGGTCCGCCGCGAGGCTTCGCCTTTGCCCGCGAGGTGCAGCCCGTGCTGGACCGCTACTGCACGTCCTGCCACGACGGCCGGCCGCAATCCAACGGCAAGCCGCTTTCCGACCTCCGCGGCTCGAAGATGATCACCGACTGGAAGTCCGACATCGCCGGGCACGTGAGCCCCACGGTGGGCGGCAAGTTCTCGGTGGCATATGCTGAGCTGCACCGCTTTGTGCGCCGCCCCGGCATCGAGAGCGACCTGCACATGCTTTCGCCGATGGATTACCACGCCGACAGCACCGAACTGGTGCAACTCTTGCGCAAAGGGCACTATGGGGTGGAATTGGACCCCGAGTCGTGGGACCGCGTGATTACGTGGATCGATCTCAACGCGCCGTATCACGGCACCTGGAGCGAAATCGTGGGCCCGGCGGCGGTGGCCAGGCAAGCGGCAAGGCGCCGCGAAATGCTCCGCCGGTATGCGGGGGTGGATGTGGACCCTGAGGCGATCCCCGAGCTTCCGCGGCCAGCGCTGGCAAGGGGCCGCCAAGCGGATGCCCATGCCCGCGCGCCGGCTTCGGACACAATAGGCGGGGCAGCCGCCCCGCAGTCTGGCGGCGCAAGCCCCCCCACATCCGCTGCGGGCGAACCGGCCGAGGCCTTCAAGGCACCGATAGTACGCGGCGGCTGGAAGCCGGCTCCGCCGCAGCGATTCGACCTGGGCGGCGGGGTGGGGCTGGAAATGGTCCAGGTGCCCCCCGGCGAGTTCATCCTCGGCAATCCCCAAGGCGATCCGGACGAGCGCCCGCCCACCCCGGTAACGATCCCACGCCCCTTCTGGTTGGGTCGCGTCGAGGTCACCAACGAGCAGTACGCCCGCTTCGATCCGACCCACGACAGCCATGTCGAGTCGATGCACGGGTACCAGTTCGGGATGCATGGGTATGCCCTGAACCGGCCGCGCCAGCCGGTCGTGCGGGTATCCTGGGCGCAGGCCATGGCGTTTTGCCAATGGTTGTCGCAACGGACCGGCCGGCGATTCCGCCTCCCCACCGAGGCCGAGTGGGAATGGGCTTGCCGGGCTGGGACGGCCACGCCATTTTTCTTCGGCCCGGAAGATGCCGATTACTCGCCGTTCGCCAACCTGGGCGACGTCTCGCTGCGGCAACTGGCCCTGGATACGTACATCCAGGTGCGGGTGCTGCAAAACCCGGGCAAGTATGACGACTGGGTTCCCCGGGACCAGCGGTACGACGATGGCGTACTGGTCACCGCCGAGGTGGGCCGCTACCAGCCCAACCCCTGGGGCCTGTACGACATGCACGGCAACGTGTGGGAGTGGACGCTTTCGGCCTATCGGCCATACCCCTACCGCCAAGAGGACGGGCGCAACGATGTGGGGTCGTTCGAGCGGCGGGTGGTTCGCGGGGGATCATGGTACGACCGGCCCAAGCGGTGCCGCTCCTCGTTCCGCCTGGCCTACTGGCCATTCCAACGGGTATTCAACGTGGGCTTCCGGGTGGCGATGGAACTCTAGTCTCGAAGGGCTGGACCACGGTGGCGGCTGAAACCATTGCCAGCACCCACATCCCGGAGCCCGCCCTGCCGAGCCCGGCGCGGCGGCGATCGGACACAGCGAGGAGCTATCGGTTATGGTCATGACACCGCGGCAGCGCTGGCTGGCTTTGCTGGAAGGCCGGTCGGCCGATCGAGTCCCCTCCGACTATCAGGCCACCCCCGAGGTTACCGCCCGCCTGTTGCGCGATTTGAATTGCCCGGATGAAGAATCGCTTTGGCGGCGGTTGCGCGTGGATCGGCGGCGGTTCGTCGAGCCGCGCTGGAAGCTTCCCCACCATCCCCACGACCCCCAGGCCGATATGTGGGGCGTCCGCTACCGCAAGGTCGATTACGGCAGCGGCACCTATGACGAGCCGGTGTATCAACCCCTGGCCCACGTCCAAAGCGTGGCCGAAGTGCACGCCCACCGCTGGCCAGATCCCGACGATTTCGATTACTCGGCCGTGACCGAGGCCGTGGAGTCGGACGACGGCTACCGGCCTCTCCACGCCGGCTGCTATGAACCGTTCTTGCTTTATGGCTATCTGCGGGGCCTGGAGCGGGCTTTTGCCGACCTGGTGCTGTATCCCGAGATTGCCGATGCCATTCTGGGCCACCTGTTCGATTTCTATTATGAACATCACCGCCGGATTTTCGAGGCGGGCCGCGGCAGGATCGACCTCACCTGGGTGGCCGAGGACCTCGGTTCGCAGACCGGCCCCCTGATGAGCCTGGAAACCTACCGCCGTTTCCTTCTGCCGAACCAAATCAAGATGGCCGACCTGGCCCGGCAGTACGGCGTGCACGTGATGTACCATACCGACGGGGCGGCCCGGCTGTTCCTGCCCGACTTGATCGACCGCGTGGGGATCGAGGTGCTTAATCCCGTCCAATGGCGGTGCCCAGGGATGGAGCGGGAAAAGTTGGTGGCAGAGTTCGGCCGGCACGTGGTTTTCCACGGCTCGATCGACAACCAGCAGACACTCGCCTTCGGCACGGTGGCAGACGTGGTGGCCGAGGTCCGCCAAAGCATCGAAATCTACCGCTCGGCCCGCTGGATTTGTGCGCCATGCCACAATATCCAGCCCATCACGCCGACCGAAAACATCCTGGCCATGTACCAGGCTTTGGGATAATGCCCCCGTCCGCGCCCATCGGCTGGGGGTACGAACAGGAACGTTGTGGAGCGGTTGCGGGTTTCGCAGCGGGCTTGGGGCGCGGCCCGGGGACCGTGGTTCCACCACGGGCCCTCGCCGTAGTTATTTCGCCATGTCTTCGGATCGAGGAAACCATGAGGAGCATTCTCTACGCCCTTGCGGTGGGGTTGGGAAGCCTGGCGGCGGGCGTCGCCTTCGCAGCCGCGGACCCTCTGGCCCAGGGCTTCGCCTCGCCCCCAGCGAACGCCTGGCCGTGGGTGTACTGGTTCTGGAAGAACGGCAACATCAGCCGGGCCGGCATCACCGCCGATCTGGAGGCCATGCACCGGGTGGGGATTCGGGGGGTGATCCTCATGGAAGTGGCATTGAGCGTGCCGGCCGGGCCCGCCCCGTTCTTCAGCCCGCCATGGCGGGAACTGTTCCGACACGCCGTGGCCGAGGCCCATCGCCTGGGCATCCAAATCAGCTTGAACACCGCGCCGGGTTGGACCGGCAGCGGGGGGCCATGGGTCACGGCCGAACAGTCGATGCAGAAGCTGGTAGCCAGCGAGACGGTGGTGGCCGGCCCTGGGACCTTTGAAGGCCAGTTGCCCCAGCCGGAGACGGTGGCCGGTTTCTATCGCGACGTTGCGGTCCTGGCGTTTCCCACACCGACGGCCGACGACCGCCTCCCGCGCCTGGCCGAAAAGGCGCTTTACCAGCGCGGGCCGTTTTCCTCGATGCCGGGCGTGCCGGCCGCCTTGCCCATGCCCGCAGAGTTCCCTGCCGTGCCGGCCGGCGCCTGCATTGCCCGCGCCAGCATCGTGGATCTCAGCGACCGGCTTCAATCCGGCGGCCGGCTGGTCTGGCACGTGCCGTCCGGACGCTGGACGATCCTCCGCCTGGGGCGGACCAGCACAGGCCAGACGAACCGGCCCGCCCCGCTGCCGGGTCTGGAATGCGACAAACTCGACCCGGCGGCCCTCGAGGCCCACTTCCGCCAGTTCACGGCCCGGCTGGTCGAAGAACTCGATCCCAAGGTCCGCCCCGCGCTGGTGGCCATCCACCTCGATAGCTGGGAAGTGGGCGCCCAGAACTGGACCGCCATGATGCGCCAAGAGTTCACCAAGCGCCGCACCTACGACCCGCTCCCCTACCTGCCCGCCATGACCGGCCGCGTGGTGGAAAACCCCGAAATCACCGAACGCTTCCTCTGGGACCTGCGCCAGACGGTGTCGGAGATGATCGTCCAGTACCACGGCCAGCGCCTCCGCGAACTGGCCCACTCGCTGGGCTTGTGGCTTTCCATCGAGCCCTACGACATGACCCCCTGCGACGATATGACGCTCGGCGCCCGGGCTGACGTGCCCATGTGCGAGTTCTGGAGCAACACCTTGGACACCCGCTACAGCGTCAAGGAGGCCACGTCGATCGCTCACGTGTATGGCCGGCTAGTAGTCGCCGCCGAAGCGTTCACTTCGACCGAAAGCTGGCTCTTCCACCCGGGCCTGGTCAAACCCCTGGCCGACTGGGCATTCTGCGAAGGGGTCAACCGGCTGGTGATCCACCGCTACGTGCACCAGCCTTTTTTGAACATCCGGCCGGGCTTGAGCCTGGGCCCGCACGGCCTGCATTACGAACGGACCCAGACGTGGTGGGAGCTGACCCGGCCCTGGCACCAATACCTTGCCCGCTGCCAGTGGATGCTCCAGCAAGGCCGGCCCGTGGCCGACGTGCTCTACCTGAGCCCCGAAGGGGCCCCAAACGTCTTCCAGATGCCCGACCCGCCGCCCGAGCAATACCACTACGATGCGTGCACGCCGGAAGCCCTTTTGACCCGCGTGCGGGTGGAGGAGGGCCGGCTGGTGCTCCCGCAAGAGGCCAGTTACGCCATCCTCGTGCTGCCCGAGTGGCCCACCATGACGCCCAGGCTTCTGCGGCGCATCAGGGAACTGGTGCACCACGGGGCCACCGTGTTGGGCGTCCCGCCGCGCAAGTCGCCCAGCCTGGAAGGCTACCCGCAGTGCGATACCGAGGTCGCCCAACTGGCCGCCGAACTATGGGGCCCACGGGGTTCCGCCCGGCCTGGCCAGGCCCGGTGGTTGGGCCAAGGCGTGATGATCTATGCCCAGCCAGCCGCCCGGCCGGACCCCTTGGCTGACGCCGAAAAGGCGATGGCCCAGGCCCGCTGGATTTGGGCCCATGCCCAGGCGGCCACCGCCGCCCCCGTCGGCAAACAGTTTTTCCGCCGCGCATTCGAGATTCCGCCCCAGTCGGAGGTCCTCGCGGCCCACGTGCTCATCACCGCTGATAACGCCTTCGAGCTGCTTGTCAACGGACAGCCGGCGGCCTCCGGACAGAACTTTCATCAGTTGGTAACAGCCGATGTGGCCCGCTGGCTCCGCGCGGGTCCGAATGTGCTGGCCGTGGCAGCCGAAAACGGCGGCTCACACCCAAATCCGGCCGGACTGATCGCCGCGTTGGTGGTGCGCTTCCGCCATGGATCCCCTTTGGTGCTGGTTACCGACCGGCAATGGCAGACCGCCACCACCGCCAGCCGTGGCCGGACCACCCAAGGGGCCCCGGATGGTGAACCATGGGCAGCGGCCACGGAACTCGGCCCGCCGCACATCGCCCCGTGGGGTACCCCGCGCCGCGCCATCCGGTCGAACATTTATCCGCCCGGCGAACAAATCGTCGAAGTCCTCCGCACCCTGGGCTGGCAGCCCGACGTGGCCGCTGACCGCCCGTTACGCTTCGCCCATCGCCGGATCGACACCGCCGAAGTGTACTTCGTCAGCAACCCCAAGGACGAAGCCGTGCAGACCCTGGCCTTCTTCCGACAGGCAGGCCGGGTCCCCGAGTGCTGGCACCCCGAGACCGGCCAGATCCGCCCGCTGCCGCGGTTCTGGACCACCGCCGACGGCCGGACCGCTGTGCCGCTGGCCTTCGAACCCCACGAGAGCTACTTCCTCGTCTTCCGGACCAAGGTGCCGGGGGGCCAAGCCGCCGCGCCTGCGGCTCCTTGTGGTGCCGTGGCCGAGCGCCTCGACGACGCCACCGCCAACTTCCCCCGCCTTGTGCGAAAAGCCGAAATCGCAGGGCCCTGGACCGTTACCTTCGACCCGGCGTGGGGCCGCCCCGAAAGACCCCGCGTTTGGCACCGCCTGGAAGACTGGAGCCGGCAAGCCGACGAAGCAGTGCGGTACTACTCCGGACCCGCCCGATACACCACGACTTTTGTGGCCCAAGGGCTTGGCCTCACCCGCGGCAAGCCAGTGTACCTGGACCTCGGCCGGGTGGAAGTCATGGCCCACGTGGCTCTCAACGGCAAACCGCTGGGCATCGCTTGGAAGCCGCCTTTTCGCGTGGAAATCAACTCGGCCTTGCGCAGCGACCAAAACGAGCTGGAAGTAACGGTGGTTAACCTCTGGCCCAACCGTCTGATCGGCGATGAACTCCTGCCGTCGGACTGCCAGTGGGATCCTAACGGCAGGCTGGTCCAATGGCCCCAGTGGCTGCTGGAAAACAAGCCCAGCCCGACCGGACGGAGGAGTTTTGCCACATGGCGGCACTGGACCAAAGAATCGCCACTCATCCCCTCCGGGTTGCTCGGTCCGGTCACCGTGTGGCAGGCGCTGTAGGGCGTTTGCTTGCAACGAGGCGCTGGCGGCGCCCCTCCAGAGGAGCTGCACGGCGTCAGCCCCCGGTGGCAAGCCCATAGAGCCGG
>FWWM01009681.1_pt1 | contig 17602 bp, 18 predicted proteins | sample 2228351 | NCBI WGS metagenome assembly FWWM01 (sample SAMEA103939774, study PRJEB20133) | metagenome | reverse complement strand
CCGTCAAAGAGCGGATTCTTGCCATGCTCGCCGCTCTAAACAGGGCTAGCTAGAGCGGCGAGTTTTTGCAATGTTGAGGTAGAAAAGCGGCGGATTCTCAGGGTTCTTGGACGGTTGGAGGATTCTTATATGCAAAACATAGCAAAAGCGTTGTCCACCATTCTGGGGTTATGAAAGGGTGAAATGCGCCTAACCAGCGCTTCCAGCCGAGGCCGCTTCGCGGCGCGGCTGAAGCGCGAGCCGTTACGGCTGTTGCACCGTTTCCCGGTCCCACACGAACCCGACCCGCTCCACGCGCGTGCCCATCCTGTCGTGCAGCATGCTACCCGAACGAGGGTAGCGTCTCGAGGGGCGACGAGGGTGCGTGGGGGCGGCAGCCTCGCCGACCAAGCCACAGGTGAGTGTGCGATCGTTCCGATCGCAGGTCTAAGTGTTCGCCTCGCGCGGCCGGGGCGTTAGAATGTACGGCCGAGGCGCAAGGGACTGAGGGAACTGAACGTATGATCCGCACGTGTCTATCGCCCGATGCCACGCTGTTCGGAGTGGGGGTGTTTTGTTTGATCGCAGTTTGGGGCGGCGTGTTGCAGGCCGCGGGCGCCGAGCCCATCGGGTGGAAGGCAAAGGGGAGCGGAGGGGCGGTGGCCGCAGGAGGTGCCGAAGCTGTGGCGGCCGGTATCGAGATATTGCAGGCTGGAGGGAACGCCGCGGATGCAGCGGCGGCGACGATTCTTGCGCTATCGGTCACCGATGCATCGGCCTTCTGCTTTGGCGGCGAGGTGCCCATGCTGGTATACGATGCATTTCGCAAGGCCGTGGATGTGATTGCGGGCATGGGCGTGGCGCCGCGGCTGGCCACGCGCGAGTATTTTGCCGCGCGGGGCGGCATTCCTGGGTCGGGCCTGGAGCCGGCGGCCGTGCCGGCCGCTCCTGACGCAGTGATCGTGCTCCTCGAGCGGTATGGCACCATGCGGTTGCGAGAGGCGGCCGGCCCCATGCTGCGCCTCCTCGACCGAGGGCAAGAAAGCTGGCATGCTCAACTGGCGGCAACGGTGCGGGAGATGTGCGAGGCCGAGTCGCGATCGGCCGATCGGCTGCAAGGTCTGCGGGCGGCGGCAGACTGTTTTTACCGCGGTCCGATAGCGCGTAGGCTGGCCGCCTGGTGCGAGGCGAACGGGGGGCTGATTCGCTACAGCGACCTGGCCACGCACGTGACGCGCATCGAGCAGCCCATTCACGCCGGCTACCGCGGCCATGAGGTCTACAAGTGCGGTTTTTGGACCCAAGGCCCGTACCTGCTGCAAACGCTCCGATTGCTGGAGGGGTACGACCTGCGCAGCCTCGGGCACAATCGGCCGGCCACGATACACCTTACAATCGAGGCGATGAAGCTGGCCTTGGCAGATCGAGACGTGTACTATGCCGACCCGCTGTTCAGCAACGTGCCCGGCGAGGCGTTGCTTTCAGAGGCCTATGCCGCCTTACGCCGTCCCTTGATCGATGCCAACCATGCGTCGCTGGAGCAAAGGCCCGGCGATGCCTGGCGGATGCAGCCGCTGCTCGATCAGCAAGAGGCAAAGCACGGCCTGGCTGGCCCCGCGCAGGACACCACGACCTGCGTGGTCGCCGACCAACACGGCAACATGGTAGTGGCCACGCCCAGCGGCTGGAGCGGCGTGCAGGCCGGGGATACCGGTGTGTGGCTGGGCACGCGATTGCAGAGCTTCAACACGTGGCCAGGACACCCCAACTGCATCGAGCCTGGCAAGCGGCCGAGGATCACGCTTACTCCGACGCTGGTGCTCAAAGACGGCCGGCCTGTGCTGGGGGTGAGCGTGGCCGGAGGAGACGGCCAGGACCAAGCCGCCATCCAGGCGGTGCTGAACCACATCGACTTCGGTTTGGACCCGGCTGAGTCGCTCAGCGGTGTGCGTTTCGGCACGAATCACCACGTGGGCTCGTTCCGGCAGACTCCGCCTGAACTGGGCAGCTTGCTGGTGCACGCAGAGGCGCCCGCCGATACATTCGAGGCGTTGCGCGCCCTGGGCCACCGCGTGCAGGCGTCTGCGGGCGCGCTCTGGGCGCCTAGCGCGATTGCCATCGACCCGAGCACTGGCCGCTTCAAGGCAGCGGGCGATCCCCGTGCTGGGCGGCATGCCGCCGCGTATTGATCGCGTGGCCAAGCGACGATCAAGGTCAGCTAGCACAATCGCCAGTTCCCTGCCATTTGGCTGCTGTTGCGGCGGCGGTGCCGACCACTTGCTCGTCGGGCCGCAACGCAGAGCCGGCGCGACGCGCGATGGCGCCACACATCCACAAACCAGCATGCACGCCAGGCGTCCGAGGCTGACCCCAAGTGTCCAGTGGGGGCAGTCGCCGGTGCGACGGGAGCCGGTCTGGAGCGCCTGACGCACAAGGGAGCTTTAGGATGACTCTTAGACTTGCTATCGCGGCCCCCTGACAACTTGCAGGAGCTGCACTGGGCGCGAGGCGCCTCGCATTTGGCGAGCGGCTATCTCTCCCTACGGCTGCCGGTCGCGCTACGAGCGGCGGTCGCGCTGGGCAAGGGTTTCGTTCACGCGCTCGTCGCCCAAGAAAAAGTCTTTCCAGGAGCTGAACCGCTCTGCTGTACCCTCGAGGTCGAACTCGTTGGCCAGCAGGTCGCCCACGTAGCCTTGCAGCGCGCGGCTGCCGGCCGGTTCGGTGTGGTGGGTGGCCACCTCGCTGGCGAAGTTCAGCAGCTCGTACACCTTGCAGGCGGCGGGCAGCGTGCGTTGCCGCTTGGCGGTGAGCGTGTCGATATTCGCCATGCCGTACATCTGTTCCAAGTTTCCGGTAAGCCGGCTGAAGGCGAGCCAGAGTGACGCGCCGGGGGAGGGCGTGTAGGCCCCGTCTGTACCCAGAAGCGGCCGCTTGCCGGACCGCAACTGGCCGCTATGGCAGATTGCTACCAGCACAGACCGCAGAGACTGCACCTCGCGCACCGAGGCCCAGCTCGTGGCGGCAGACTCGAAGCGCTGCCGAAGCGCCGCATAGCCTTCTTCGTTGTTGAAGCCTTCCAGCACGCGCACCAGCGCATATCCGGCCGCAGCTCTGGCCTTGCCCAGCGAGACCTCGCTGCGAAATGCGGGCGTGGCGGCCACGGCCCCGTTGGCACACACCAGCCTGAGCAGCGAGAGGTGCACGGCGGCGCGGCCAAAGCCGTCGATCGGCACTTCCAGCACGAACTTGTTGACAAAGGCGTCTCCCGCAATATCGAAGGGAGCGGCCAGCGGCGGCGTATGCCGGCTGCGCACCACGCCCTCGTGGTACTCCAGCTCCTCGGTCTGGTACTCATGGAGCAGGCCGCACAGCTCGTCATAAGGCATCACGGCGGCCGTGGGGGCGCATACGCCCAACAGCCGCGCGTGTTCTTCCCCCTGCCGCTCGATGCAGTACTGTACGCGGTCGTCGGCCGCCACCTGGCTGATCCGCTCAAACACCTCCTGGTGCGAGAAATAGCGGAAGATGTTCCCGGTAAACCCGAACCGCAAGTGCAGGCTGTGCCAGAACCGCTTGGTCGGTACCAGCTTCCGTCCGGCCAGCTCTACGGCCGACACCTCCGGCCGCTTGCCAGGCACCTCTGTCGTGTGAACCGCAAAATCCTTGACCCGCGCAACGCCATACTCGAACGTGATTGGCATAGCTTCGCCTCCTCGACCCTAGCAACTACAACCTCGTTGATCTGTGTCTAGTTAGAAACTCAGGCAGCTTTACCTCTGCTGCGGCCAGGGCCTGCATCACGCGCGCACTGGCCGTCTGCACCCGCCGGTTCGCCTCGATCGACCGCCACTCCCCCCCCTCCCACAGGTACTGGCAGTGCGGCGCCGCCGTGCGCGTAAACGGCCAGCGCGTGGCCCGGCACTGCACCACACGCTTTAACGGTACGCCCGGATGCCGGCGCAGCACGCGGCCGCAGGCCTGCACGGCCACCCCCCGGCCCGAGGGGCGGCAAAACACCGTGGCCAGGTCCGGAGAATCGAACCCCTCGCCCAATAGCAGGCAATTCACCAGCACCCGCACGCGGCCCTGGTGGAAGGCAGCCAATTGTGCCTCCCGATCGCTCGTGCCGTGCACGACCTCGGCCGCCACGCCGGCTCGCTCCAAGAGCCGGCAGGCCTGCCAGCACTCTCGTAATGTATGAAAGTACATGATGCTCTTGCCCCACAGCCCAGGCTCGCGCACATAACACTCAACCACCGCCGTGGGAGAATACTCCGGCAACGTGTAATGCGCAAAGCGGCTCAAGTAGCCATCCTGAATCAAGCGGTGGATTCCCGCGTCCCGAATCACCGTGTTGAAACACAGCTTCAATCGATCGGAGCGAAAAGGCGTGGCGCTCAGCCCCAGGATGAACTTCGGTTGCAGCGTGTTATGCAAATGGACCATGCTGGCTGCAGCGTCGTGCTGCGCCTCATCCACCACCAGCATCGAAATGCCCGGCGGCGGGTTCTTCTCGAACATCGAGATCCAGGCACAGCACGCCCCGATGCCAAACCGGCGATCTTCGGCCGCAGCTTGCGCCAACAGGTGCCGCCGCATCGCCACCCATCCCACTCGAACCCCGCACCGCCGGGCCATTTCTCGCGCGATCAACAGCCCCATCAGCGTCTTGCCGCTGCCTGTAGGGCTATCGATCAGCACCGAACGCACACCCTGAACGCAGAAAAGCTCCACCGCGCGAGACACAATGCGCTGTTGATAGCCGCGCAGCTCGAATGCCGGCGACGCTGGGGCCGCTGTCCCCAGGGCCGTTCCCCCCTGCCCAGGTTGGCACGCCATGGCGCCCAAGGCGCTACAGAACGCCGGCACGCTCTCTGAGGGAACGCCCCCGCCGGGCGATTCATCTGCGGTTAGTATCGGGTGGTACGGGTCGATCAAGTCGTTCGTCCTTGCGCAGCGACTTTGCCGGGGATTCACCTCGCCCCAGCGATAGCCTGTTACTATACCAATGTTCACATAATTCGGCAAGAGGGACCAAGTGCTTGATGTGCCTTGAGTTCCGTACTCGCCCTGGATCGCAGCTCGTAGCTGCGTTCGCGCAGAAGGCAGGCCCTAGCTCCCTGAACGCTTCCTCGGCCCGTGTGCCACTGCGTGCATGCGGCCGGAGACGAGATTCGCCAATCCCAGAAACCGTCACTCGCCCGCATCGAAGGGCTATTCGTCCCTACCAGCTCCCGCACGGTTTGCCGCGGCGCGTCCAGCAGTGGCACACCAGGGAGGACGCGCAAAGGTCGGAGGTGGCGTTGCTGAACGCGCTGCGTCAGGCTGTTGCACTGCTTGAATGCGGCGGCGGATGAGTTTGTTGAAACCCAATCATCCTTCGCTCCGCCGCATTCAAGTGTTGCCGCTGCGAGGCGAGACGTCATTCGCGGATCACACTGCTCGACTCGGCGCGCGAAGCAGTGGCACACATGCGAGCGTTTGCAGCGCACGCTCGCAACTTGTGGCTCACGTAGAGCGCGTGCGTCATACGTTTACTGTCCCCGGCCTATCCGAGCCGGCGCTGACGCATTTCGTCACAGCCGCCCTAATCCTCTGGCGCAACTGGACGGTTACGTACTCGTGGTTGAATGTGCCGTCCGAGGTGAACCAGTTGTTGGGTCCCGCAGTATAGCCGCCGCCGGTGCGGTTGCGGTTGGCGCCGAACTGGTTGGGTTCGCTGGGCTGGGCGGTGCGCTCTGCGAGCACAAGCTGGCCGAACGGCTCGTAGTGGCAAAATGCGCTTCCGGCGGGAGACCGGCGGCGTGCTTTGGCGGGCGTGCACCCTCTGCCTGCTCATGCGGCCCCAGTGACGAGTTGTACGGGGGAACATAAGCATGTTGCGAGCCGGGGAGGACGTCGCTGGTGCTACGATGCCGGAAGTCTGGTCTGCACCCCCTGGAACCAGCCCGGCGCCGCAAGCCGCGGCAGAGTCAGTGCCGCCCCTGCTGCGATCCGCAGACAGCAGCGAGAGTCTAGCCTTGCGGCCGGGTCGTCCAGTCGGCCTGCATGTGGCAAAGGTGTTTGACGAGGGTAGGAAGGCTTTGCCAGGCCAAGCACTCCAGGGCTGGTGCATCGCAGCGCTAGGCTCCAGACCGGGCCACGTCGCGCGGAACGTTAATGACCGGCTGTGAGCGACAGACGTCAATACGTGGCTCTGTCAAAACCCGGGAATGGACCTGTTTTTCAGCGGTTTATTGGAATGCCGGCAGAGCTTCCTAGTGCTTTTGGCCACGCGGACGCGCAAGTGTCGTGCGCGTGGGCCCACACTCCTAGGTGCCTTTATTTGAGATGGCCAACACGCCTACCGCTCGCCGAGCACGCGTGTTCGAGCTGCTTCAACTGCACCTAGGGTTCGAACGCCAGCCCTCGTTTGGCATGGCAACTTCAGAGATCGGCGCAGCGAACGTCAGGCATTCTGGGGTGTAGCTTAATCTAGCGGGCCGTTTGGCCTGGGAGTTGTGTCAGCCCTACGGGCGAGCTGGTGCGCGGGACGAACTTGAACACGTCGATGTAGTCTATGGTAAGCAGCGTTTTCCCCCGCTTGTCGAACCGCGGCAGGGGAAATGAGTCGCGGCTGACAAGCTGGAACTGCTCTTGCATCTGGGCGAGCCAGCGGTCGAGCGCGGCCTGGTCGAACGGCCAGGCGCCGGCACGGAATTGGATGCACCGCAGCGGCCACTGTGCAGAGATGCGCGGCCAATTGGGCGGCCTGCCTGCGGCGTGGCGTGGCGAGTAGATTCGCTGGTTGCACAGGTACGTGGCAGACCACCCCAGCTCGCGATACGTTTCCGGCGAGAAACAGAGTCCGAGATCCGTTTTGAGGCAGACGAGTTCGCCATTCCAGGCGGCATCGTGCCAGAACCAGCGGGCAAAGTCGCGAGCCTGAGCGTCGGAACGCGCCTTATACGGGTGTGTCACATCTCTCAGCATGATGGCAACGGCCAGCGAGGCGAGCAGCCCTGCACTCAGGCAAAGGCCGCGCCGCGCGCGGGCGGCAGTCTGCTGTGTGGCAGCCAAGATGGCTGCCCCACCCAAGCCGATGAGCATGCACAGTCCGGGCGCAGCATACATCGCGAACTTGACATGCGATCCGTATGGATAGCGCTGTAAGCCAGCGGCCAGCAGGTTCGCGGCGAGGGGAGCCAGAGTGAGCAGCACTGCGCCGCCCCTGCGTCGCTTGTAGAGCGCGGCCAGCCCTGCTGCGGCGCAGAGAGCAGAAAGCAAGCTTGCGCCGCGGGCTCCCCCCAGGGGAAACGCGATCAGGTCGCTTGTGTGCGTGACTGCCAGCCACTTGAGAAGCTGCGTGAGCGAGTGCCTGGGCGGCATGGCCTTCTGCCAGTACTCTTGCATCCAAGCGAGTTCGGCCGCTTCCTGGATGCGCGTCGAGTGCACATACACCAACAAGAAGGCGCCAGCGCTGCCTGTCGCAAGTGCGAGCCAGGCCAACCAGGCCTTCGGTTTGGGCCGCGCGATCAGCACCAGGCCACTCAGGCCCACGCAGGAGGCGATCACAAATACAGAAGGGTGCGAAAGCACAACGGCCACCGGCGCCGCTGCGGCTAGTGCCCACAGCCAACCGCTGCGCCAGGGGCGCCGCCACCATTCGACCAGCAGCACGAGCAGCACCAGAGAGACGAACAGGTCTGGCCCATAGGGCTTCGCCTCGGCAGAGTAGCGGATGCACGGGTAAGAAACCGCCACGAGCGCCACGGCCAGCAGCCGTGCCCCCCCTTTGAGCAGGCGCCGGCTCAAATGGGCAAACAGGAACAGCGAAGCGAGCCCCGCCACGAGGGGCCATAGGCGCAGCGCAAGTTCAGTGAATCCGAGCAGTTTTACGAGCGCCAGCTCGATCCACAGGTAGCCCAGCGGCGCCACCTGGTGAAATGCCAGCGGTTCGAGCATATTGGCGAAGCTGCGATCCAAAAAGTTCGATGCCAGGAAGCTCTCATCCTCCCATAGCGGGAAGCGCAGCAGGTACCGAAGGAGACGTGCCGTAGCCCCAAGACCAATCAAGGCCCCAATGACCCAGTTGGACTCGACATTGCTGAGCGGCGGGCTTGCGCGCCAGGCTGCATCTGTGGGCTGACGATAGCGCACGGCAGCCAGCAGGCGGCGTTGCCAGGTGGTCGCGGTTTTCATGGGGGCGGGATTCTAAGGGGGCAAGGGGCGGGCTGTCCAGGCTGGACTTGGGGCCGTAGCAGGCTGGCATCTCCGGTCGCCCCAGTTTCTTCAGGCTGTGCATTCTCCAACCGCCGCCGTGTGTTAAACTGCGCCCATGGACCGCCAACAACTCAACCGGCTTGCACATGCCCTTGTGCAGGGCCGGATCTCCGTCGAAGATTTTGTTGAACGTCTGACGACGGCTCCCCAGGCAGACCTGGGCGAGGTGCAACTTGACCTCGACCGTGCACGCCGCTGTGGATTTCCCGAGGTCGTGTTTGCAGCAGGCAAGACGCCGGAAATGCTGGAGCGTGCCTGCCAAGCGCTGCTTGATGCCGGCCAGGGCTGCCTTTGCACACGAGTCTCTGCGGAGCAGGCAGCAGTACTTCAGCGGCGGTTTCCGCAGGGCCTCTTCGAGCCCGTGGCCCGCACGTTCCGCGTGGCAGCCCCAGGCCTTGAAGACCAAGAGCCGGCAGGGCGGGTGGTCGTGGTCACCGCCGGTACGAGCGACCGCCCCGTTGCCCTCGAGGCGATCGAGACGTTGAGCTGGATGGGAGTGTGCGCGCAGCTTGTACAAGACGTGGGCGTGGCGGGGCCTCAGCGGCTGCTGCGGCGGCTTCCGGATCTTGCTGGTGCCGATGCAGTGGTGGTCGTTGCCGGCATGGAGGGTGCGCTCCCCAGCGTGGTGGGCGGACACGTGGATTGCCCCGTGATTGCAGTGCCGACCAGCGTCGGCTACGGAGCCAATCTGGGCGGCATTGCGGCCCTGCTGACAATGTTGAATAGTTGCGCCGCCAATGTCGTGGTCGTGAACATCGACGCCGGCTTCAAAGGCGGCTATGTGGCTGGCCTGATTGCGCGGCGTGCCGCTGCGCGCAGCAGGTAAGTGCCCGAGGTCCGCTGCCCCCTCAGATGCATGCCTGAATAGCGGCACTCGATCGAGTAGACCATGAGCGATCCGGCACAATCATCTGCAACTGGGCCTGCGACGGCGGAAGCGGCGACGAAGCTCGCTGATCGCCCTATCCCACCGCCCGAACTGATGCCCCGCCTGCCGAGCCGTAACCCGGACAGCCATAAAGGCGATTATGGCCGCGTGCTGCTCATTGGCGGGTCACAAGGGATGCCTGGTGCGATTGCTCTGGCTGGCATGGCCGCCTTGCGGTCCGGCGCCGGCCTGGTGCAGCTTGCCGTCGCTCAGTGCTGCCACGGAATGGTCGCCGCGTTTGAGCCTTCGTACATGGTGGTGCCATTGCCCGAGAAAGAAGGGTGCATCGCCAATGAGGCGCGGGAGCGTTTGGGCGAGCTGCTTGCGCCAGCAACCGTAGTGGCATGCGGACCGGGCATGGGGCGCACGGCGGGTGTGGTGCAGATCGTGGGCTGGCTCTACGGGCATCTCGACAGGCCGTTGGTGGTCGATGCCGACGGCCTCAATGCGCTCGCGGAGTCTGGGGCTTTTGTTCGCGGGGCGGCCAGGACACGCGTGCTCACGCCCCATCCGGGCGAATTCCGCCGATTAGCGGCCGCTGCCAAGCTGCCAGGGATCGACGTCGCTGCGCTGGGTGCCTCGTCCTCTGCCCCCCAGACGATTGCAGAGCGAGTTCGCCAGCGCGAACACTTGGCAGCCGCCGCCCGAGTGCTTGCTGTGCATTGCGGGGCAACGATCGTCCTCAAGGGCCACGGTACCCTGATCACGGACGGCACCCGGTCGACCGTCAATACCACGGGCAATCCGGGCATGGCCACGGGCGGCACGGGCGATGTGCTCACCGGTGTGATCGCCGCGCTCTTGGCACAGGGCCTAGGAGCGTTCGAGGCAGCGCAATTGGGCGCCTTTGTTCATGGTCTGGCGGGGGATTTGGCTGCCGCCGAGTTGGGGCAGGTGTCCCTTGTCGCCAGCGATCTGGTCAGATACCTGCCAAGGGCCTTCAGCATGCTCTAGGGCGCCAGGACAGCGGCGCCCCGTGGGGGCAAACTCTTGCCAGTCTCGCACGGAATCTCTAAAACGGGCAACTTTGCGTAGCGTCGTCTGTCGACTGGACCATGAGCGTTTACCCGCATCTCGATTGTATTGCCGTGGGCGCACATCCGGACGATGTCGAGATCGCTTGTGGCGGCACGCTCGCTCGGCTTGTGCAACAGGGTTACAAGGTGGGCATTATCGACCTGACCGATGGCGAGCCAACCCCCCATTCTCCTGGGCCGCACGTCCGACTCGAAGAGGCACAGCGGGCCGCACAAACGTTGGGAGTGCAGGTTCGCGTGCAGCTCGACCTTCCCAACCGCAGGCTATTCGACTCGTTTGATGCCCGTGTGGCGCTCGCCAAGGAGTTCCGCAAGTATCGTCCGCGGCTCGTCTTAGGCTTCGGCGAAAAGACGCCGATGGCCAGCCCAGACCATTGGCAGGCTATGCAGATCACCGACGCCGCTGTGTTCTACGCCCGCCTCACCAAGTGGGACGAGCACTTCGACGGCCTCCCCGTCCATGCCATCTCGGCCCAGTTGTACTACACGCTTGCCTTCAACTCGCTTGTACCGCCCCCAGCGGCGGGGCATCTGGTGGTAGATATCAGCGAAACGCTGGAAACCAAGCTGGCGGCCGTACGCTGTTACCAGACCCAATTTCCACCCGCCAAGAGTTATATCTTCGATCGGTTACGGGCCTTGGCCACGCATTGCGGCATGGCGGCCGGCTTTGCCTATGGCGAACTCTTTGCCAGCCCACGCATGCTTGGCACCCGGGATCTGCTTCGCATGCTGTTTCCGTAACGGGGCTGTGCGACTGACGGATGCAGCACCCAGATACCACCAACGCAGAAGCACTCCTGCAAGTTGAAAGCACGCATCGAAGTCCCGGGCCGCAGCACGGGTTGTACCGCGTCTGGTGCGCGCTTTCTGAGCGCCAGACTGTGCGGGTTCGTCTCACAATCCATTGCCGCGCTTAAGACGACCACTACGCGCAACTGGCTTGCCAGCACTGACTTATGTGCATCTGCTTGCGTACTGGCCTGTGATGGCGCGCGCTGTGCAGGTCTGTAGATTGCCTTCCGGCGCCCGTTGTGGGCGCGGATGTAGAGGAGGGTGAAAGCCATGAAGCGGCCCTTGATAATCGCAGTCACTGCAACCGCTGTGTTGCTGCTCTGGGCGGCCAGGCTGGGTACGCCGCCGCTTTCTCCGGCAGGGGCGGCCCGTCCCACCGCAGGGCAAGTGCGGCCCAGCGCGTGGGGGGCCCGCGGTGCCGTTGCTTTAGCCACTGGACCAACCGCGGCTGCACTTCGCACGGCAGACATAGCATTGCCGGCCGGTGAGCCTGGACCTTTGGCCGTGCCCGTCAGCAGCCGCCAGTACGGGCTGGTGGGGCCTACTGGCGCCGAAATTGTGGAGCAGTCGGCAAGGCAGACGGAACCTGCCCGGCCACGCAGCCGCTTGCTCAGACGCCGCGCAGAACGGGCCGAGCGGTACGTTCCGCCGCACATCCTGCCCCTGCCAATTGGAACGACGTACCGGATGGCGGACACGGTCACGTAGCCGCACGCACCGTAGCTGCGGCATCCTGCCGCAGAACTCACTAGTCGCACTTGTCGTCTCCGCAGTTGTCAAAGTGCGGGTGTGGGGCAAGCGCGGCAGGCCGCCGCGGGTTTCAGGACCGCGTGCCGTTTTGGTAGGGCATCTTTCGGGGCCGCCCGCCAGCTTGTGGGGTGCGATTCTCCCTTTTTAGTTTTCGGCCGTCTATTCAAATCCATCCCCCACAATGCAACCCGGGGGGCATAACCCAGCCGCTCGCCCCAGGCGACCGTGCCCGCTTGGGCCCTGCGGCGTATAATCCTAACGAGGTTCCGAGCTGCCAATCTCGGTACTCTGAGCAGACGCGGTGTGGGCAGCACAAGGTCCGAGTGGACGCTCGTGGGCCTACAGCATGTCCACGGATTCAGGTTGAGGAGCGGTTGGGATGGTTTGGTTTGACCCGTTGTATCTGGTTTTCATCGCGCCGGCCCTGTTGCTGGCGATATGGGCCCAGTACCGCGTGCGTTCTACGTACGCGGAGGCGAGCCAGGTGCCCGCACCGCTGAGCGGTGCGGCAGCGGCGCGGCACGTGCTCGACACGGCGGGCTTGCACAACGTGGGCATCGAGATGACCCATGGCTTTCTGGGCGACCACTACGATCCGCACGACCGGGTATTGAGGCTCAGCCCCGAGGTGTATCACGAGCGGACGATGGCCGCCGTGGGCATTGCGGCACACGAAGCCGGCCATGCCCTCCAGCATGCTGAATCGTACGCCCCGCTCGTGGTTCGCAACGCGGCCGTGCCGGCGGCGAATTTCGGCAGCAGCCTGGGCATGCTTTTGCTCTTTATCGGCCTGGGGATGGCCTTGCAGCCCTTGATCTGGGCCGGCATTGCCTTGTTTGCAGCCGTGGTGTTTTTCCAGGTGGTCAACCTGCCGGTCGAGTTCAATGCCAGCGCACGTGCCAGGCAGCAGCTCGCTGCATTGGGCATTGTGGACCCGCAGGGCATGCACTACGTAAGCCGGGTGCTGAATGCCGCTGCACTTACCTATGTAGCAGCCACATTGCAAGCCATCCTCACGCTGGCCTACTATATCTTTCGAGCCGCTGACCGCCGCGACGAATGAGCGGCCAGCCGCGGGGGGCTTGCCCCCGGCTTGTACTAGACTTGCCCAAGGACGCAAGGAGCACATATGGCCAGGCCGGTCACACTCTTCACCGGGCAGTGGGCGGACTTGGAGCTGGAGGATCTGGCACGCAAGGCCAGCGAGTTCGGCTACCAGGGGTTGGAGTTAGCCTGTTGGGGGGGCCACTTCGACGTGCACCGCGCGCTTAGCGAAGGAAGCTATTGCACACAGGTGCGCGACCTGCTCGAGCGGCACGACCTTCAGGTGTACGCCATCAGCACGCACCTGGTCGGGCAGGCCGTGCTAGACATGATCGACGAGCGGCACCGGGCCATCCTCCCAGCGAATGTATGGGGCGACGGGGATCCCGCCGGCGTGAACGCCCGCGCGGCTGAGGAACTCAAGCGCACGGCACGCGCCGCCCAGCAGTTGGGGGTCGGGGTTGTCAACGGCTTTACCGGCTCGAGCATCTGGCATCTGATGTACGCCTTCCCGCCGGTTCCGCAAGAGATGATCGACCGTGGTTATGCCCTGTTTGCCGAGCGATTCAACCCGATTCTGGACGCATTTGCCGACTGCGGCGTGCGTTTTGCGCTGGAAGTGCATCCGACCGAGATCGCCTTCGACCTGTACAGTGCGGAGCGTACTCTGGAGGCGATTGGCCGGCGCGAGGAGTTCGGCTTCAACTTCGACCCCAGCCACTTGCACTGGCAGGGGGTGGATCCGGTCGAGTTTTTGCGTGCCTTTCCGGACCGAATCTACCACGTGCACGTCAAGGATGCGGCCGTGACGCTGAACGGCCGCTCTGGGATTCTGGGCAGCCACCTGCCGTTCGGCGATCCGCGGCGCGGATGGGACTTTCGCTCGCCTGGCCGTGGCGGGATCAACTTTGAAGAGATCATTCGGGCACTCAATGCAATCGGCTATCAGGGGCCGCTGTCTGTCGAATGGGAGGATCCGGGCATGCACCGGGACGCGGGGGCGCGAGAGGCCTGCGAGTTCGTGAAGCGGCTGGATTTTCCGCCTAGCGAGGCTGCATTTGATGCGGCCTTTAGCCGCAGGGAGGCATGAGCCAGCCACAGGGAGGCATGAGCCAGCCACAGGGAGGCATGAGCCAGGCACAGGGAGGTATGAGCCAGGGACCGCGCCTCGATGGGCCGGGCCATGCACGCGTGCTCGTGACGCTGATCGACGCGTTTGACGACGTAGCACGCGGGTCGAAAGTGCCTGCCCCGCTTTGCCCGGTCGTCGTGGGATGCCCCATGCTAAGAAGTCTGCCAAAAGCCCCCAGAAGCGCAGAAAAACAGGTCCAGTGCATGGTTTTGTCAGAGGCTCGAAGGTAGGGCGAAACACGCGGCGCCGCTGTATGGCCTTGACCCGGTCCCCCGGCGTGCCCAGAATCGGAATGAGCGAACGACAGACAAAGCGACATCGGTCTGAGAACGCTTAAGCCGGTTCCCGGCACGCGTGCCGGTGGGCAGGCTTTTGATCCGATTGCCAGTCGGCTGGTATTTAGGGCCCTGGTCGGGTTATCTGCGCAGCCCTTCCGGCCTGCACCCGCGGCTGGTGGCTAGGCCCTTATTGCACCACCTCAAGTTACGAAGCCTTCTACCCTCCCACGTGCTCCCTCCACCAGCCAGTCAGCTTAGCCAGGTTCCGGACCGTGCGGGCCGGTTCGGCGCGTTTGGAGGCCGCTACGTACCGGAGACGCTTACACGCGCGCTCGACGAGCTGGCGGCGGCGTACGAAGCGGCATTGGCCGACCGCACGTTCGCCGAGGAGCTGGCCGCCTTATTGGCGTCGTTTGTGGGCCGGCCCTCGCCCCTGTATCACGCACGACGGCTGAGCAGCCAATCTGGCGGGGCGCAGATCTACCTGAAGCGCGAGGACTTGAACCACACCGGTGCGCACAAAATCAACAACACGCTGGGACAGGCACTGCTCACCTTGAAGATGGGGAAGCGGCGGGTGATCGCCGAGACGGGTGCGGGCCAACACGGCGTGGCCACGGCTACGGCCTGTGCCCACTTCGGCCTGGAGTGCGTGGTGTACATGGGAGAAGAAGACATTCGGCGGCAGCGGCCCAACGTCTTCAGCATGCGGCTGTTGGGAGCCGAGGTGCGGCCTGTCACCAGCGGTTCCCGCACGTTGCGAGATGCCATCAACGAGGCGCTGCGAGACTGGATGTCCAGCGTCGAGCATACACACTACATCATTGGCTCTGTGGTGGGTCCCCATCCCTTCCCACGCATCGTGCGCGACTTCCAGGCCGTTATCGGCCGCGAGGCCCGCCAGCAGTGCCTGGAGAAGCTTGGCCGCCTGCCAGACGTGGTCGTGGCCTGCGTAGGCGGCGGCAGCAATGCGGCGGGCATGTTCTACCCGTTCATCGACGATGCTCAGGTCGAGCTTGTGGGCGTCGAGGCTGGGGGCCGGAGCACGCGGGTTGGCGAGCATGCCGCACCCCTATCGTTTGGCAGCCCCGGCGTGCTGCATGGGAGCTACAGCTTCGTCATGCAGGATGAGGACGGCCAAACCTGTCCCGTGCACTCGGTCTCGGCCGGCCTCGATTACCCCGGCGTTGGGCCTGAGCATAGCTATTGGAAAGAGTCTGGCCGGGTGCGCTACACCTACGCTACCGATCAAGAGGCGCTGGCTGCCTTCGACCGCCTGGCGCGCAGCGAAGGCATCTTGCCCGCGCTGGAGAGCGCCCACGCGGTCGCCAAGGCAATAGAGCTGGCCGCTCTCAGGCCGCCCGAACAGGCGGTACTGGTCTGCCTTTCCGGCCGCGGAGACAAAGACGCCTTCGAGATCGCCCGCCTGCGCGGCGAGGAGATCTAGAGACATGTCTGCGGTCGACCGTGTGTTTGCCGAGCTGCGGGCCGCTGGCCGCAAGGCCTTCGTCCCATTTGTAACGGCCGGCGACCCCAGCTTGGAGTTTACGGCGCTGCTGCTTGCCGAGCTGGCGCGGCGCGGCGCGAGCCTTTGCGAGGTTGGAATACCCTACAGCGATCCGATCGCAGACGGGCCGGTGATCCAGGCTTCCTACACACGAGCACTGGAGAAGGGCGTTCGGCTGACGGGTATTCTGGAGATGCTCGGGCGTGCCACGCCGCACCTGGCAGCGCCGGTACTGACGATGGTGAGCTATGCGACGGTGCTGCGGCGAGGGCCCGCTCGTTACGTGGCCGAGGCTCAGGCGGCGGGCGCGGCCGGAGCGATTGTGCCCGATTTGCTCGTGGAAGAATCGGGCGAATTAGCACGCCTGGCACGCGAGGCGGATTTTTCGCTGGTGCACCTGGTGACGCCGACAACGCCCCGCGAGCGGGCCTTGCGCATCGCCGAGCGGTCGACCGGGTTTTTGTATTACGTGTCCGTGACCGGAATCACCGGCGAGCGCGCAGCACTGCCGCAGCAGCTTGCCGACAACGTGGGATGGCTGCGTGAGCAGACGCCGCTGCCCATCTGCATTGGCTTTGGTGTAAGCCGCCCTGAGCAAGTGCGATTGCTGGCCAAGGTGGCAGACGGCGTCATCGTCGGCTCGGCCATCGTCCGCCGTGCTGCTGAAGCCGCCAACGCGCCGTATACTCAGGCGATTGAGGACATTGGCCAATACGTGCAATCGCTCATCGACGCACTATCACGTGTTTGAAATTTCCGGGGCGGTATCGGGGCCGTAAGTGGCGCTCGATCGCGGTCTTTCTCGGCATCTGCGCGGATCCAGGCGTTCGTGCGCCGAAAATGCGTAAGGGGTCAGGTTGACGGGCCATTTGGGCTTCGACAGCAGTAGTCAAATAGGCGAAGACATTGCGGCGCTGTTGGCGGCAGGTCTCTATCACCGTCAGCATGATCCCGACGAAGCGGCTGCCGCTGGCGCTCTGCGCCCCGAAGGAGAGCTTTCGCCAAATCACGGCATGGCGCAACGACCGCTCGCCCGCGTTGTTGGTCGGTTCAACCCCTTCATGGCCCAAGAACGTCCACAGCCACTGGCGGTGTTCGTACAGCTCTCGGCACGTGGCGTGCACGACTGCATCGCCGCTTTGCTCCCGCGCAGCAGCAAGCGCTGCACCTTGCGGCGGACCGGCCCCATCCGACGCCGCAAGGCCGCCCACGAAATCTTTCCCACGCGATCGTCGGCCCAGTGCTCGAACAACGCGCATGCCAGGCGCCGCAGCCGGGAACCCAGCTAGTTGCCTTGGACCGTGCCGCTGTCGACCATCGCTTGAAAATCGCGCTGCAGATGGGCCCAGCACCACTGCAAGCGTCCCAATTGCCAATACATCTTGGCCCGATCGCAGTTGACGATGCCAGGAAACGCTTCACGGAGAAAGGTCGGCAATAGCCGTCGCCTCGCGCGTGGCACGCACCCCAAAGACCGTGAACATGCGGGCCTCGAACGTCGACACCCAAGCCCTGCCGTTGGCTGCTAGGTTCCCCCCGTGTGCCACTGCTTGACGCGACGCGTCAAGCAGTGCGAATCGCCAAGCACGCTTGACCTCGCGAACGCACTGCTTGAATGCGGCCGTGGTAAATCCATTCTGTTCCCGCATACTCGCCCGCGGCCGCATTCAAGAAAGTGGCACACGCTTGACGTTGTGCGTCAAGCAGTGCGAGCCGCGCACCACGCAACCAACCCCCCGTGTGCCACTGCTTGACGCATCGCGTCAAGCAGTGCGAACTGCGCACCATGCAACCAACTCCCCCGTGTGCCACTGCTTGACGCACCGCGTCAAGCAGTGCTAACCGCTAAACCACGTTTCCCCTTGGCAAGGCACTGCTTGAATGCGGCAG
>FWWM01009680.1_pt1 | contig 17602 bp, 12 predicted proteins | sample 2228351 | NCBI WGS metagenome assembly FWWM01 (sample SAMEA103939774, study PRJEB20133) | metagenome | reverse complement strand
TCCCAGGCCAGTACCTCGTCGCCAGGCCTCAGATCCTCAATGTTGCGCGTCGTCCAGGCCGCACCTGCGAGGGGCCTTGCAGCAGCCACGGCCTGCGGGGAGGCCTGTGCTGGCGCCGTACTCACACCAGCGCCAAGTCGCTCGGCATGCCGCTCGGCCGCCCCACCCCCAAACAGCCAGGCTGGCAGAGGTGCCCAAACAAGCAAGGCAGCCAGCAGGCAAAGCCCTGCCCAGATGCCGGCACTCCGGCGCTTCTGCGTATGGCGGGTGCGCAGGCTCGGGCGCCCGTCGCCCGGCTGCCGTAGCGCGGCCCCCGCCATCCCGGCCCGCGCACACGACACCGTGTTCGCTGGCTGCCTGCGCGGCGCATCGCTTTCTTGCTTTGCAGCTTTCAGCATGGCTCGCGTTGCTCGCAGTTTCGATGCGGGCGTTTCATCAGGCTCCGTATCGGTTGGTGCAAAACTTTCCAAGGCTCGAGAATTCCCAATCACGCAAGGCCAGTCCTTGTCTTTCCGCCTGCGGTTCCGGCGCCGCTGCTGCTCGACCAGAGTGCCGGCCGCTCCAACGAGCACAATGCTGGCGAGCGTGCGTGCTGCGTTGGCGTGACCCTCGCCCACGCAATCTTGTTCGTCGGCTGCGTCTTGTTCCCCAGAACCAGCCCACCAAGGCGCGGAATGCACCGGCACGGCGACCTGCGTACCGGCCACAAAGCACAATGGGCCATCGTCGCCGTTCTTGCACTTAGACCGCGGTGGATCGGCCGGACGCGGCGGTGCCTTGTCCGCGCCCCCGCGCACGCGGCGGGCGTCGTCGGCAAGTCCGGGATCCACCAACTTCCCTCCCTTGCGCAGGTCAGCCGCCTCGTGGGCCATCTTAGCCCCTGTGCTGACGAAGTCGAGTGCCTTAAAGCCCTTCTTGGCCAACCTGGTCCCGGTGGACACCCAGCCGGCGAAGGGAATGGCTCCCATCGCAGAAAGCGCCGCATCGTCCCACTTGCCGCGGAACATGTAGATCAGCATATTCGTGATGTCCGCAACTTCGCCGACACCAGGGATCAACCCGAGGAAATCAAGCGCAGTCTGGAACGTGTCCCACGTGAAATAATGTACGTACAGCCTCCAAAAGCCCGGTGCCTCCTTCAGTCCGAACGGATCCACATAATTCGTCGGGCTGTTGAAGACGTACCGGCTGAGGTTGGTGTCTCCGGCGGAGAAGCCGATGGGGTCTTCGCTGATGAAACGGCCGGTGGAGGGGTCGTAGTAGCGGGCACGGTAGAAGTAAAGGCCGGTCTCGGGGTCGTATTCGCGCCCGGTGAAGGCAAAGGGGAAGGCGATGCCGGGGTTCGAGTCGTCTGTGATCTCGCCCCAGGCGCTGAACACCAGATCCCGGATGCGGTTCCCCTCGTTGTCCAGCAGCGTGCGGACAGTGCCGAGATGGTCCGAGAGCGCCCAGAAGACGTCGTCTTCCAGCAGGCCCCTCGTCGGCCAGGACCTGGTCGACTGTACCTACTAGAGCCGGGCGGCCCGTGCAGATAGCGATGTGTCAAAGAGCCCGTGCCGTCCAACGCCAGCACGATGTGGTCTTCATGATAAGCGCACCAGACCGGCTCTGCAAGCTTCTAGCCGGCCCGGCGAAGCCCCGCGGGGCGTGCAGGTCGATGGTAGCGACTCCGGTCGCGGCGTATCGAAGTAGTGCCCTGGGTTTGCACACCGAAGGCCACCGCCTGCCCTGTGCGCGCGGAGCGATGGAGACTCCGGTCAGGCTCCTTCGCAGGCTTCCTCGGCCTGCCCCGTGCGCTCGGGGCCATGGATCACCGGCTACAGGCTACGTCGCTAAACTTTCCCCCCAATCGCGGCGCGCCAGTTCTGCGTCGAGCGGGGTCAAAGACGGTCGCACCTATAATCCTCCAGTGGCCAGGTTGTCTCTGGGGTACCAAAGCGGTGCCAGGTCACCGCACTCCAGAGCTGGGCCCTCGCTGCGCTCGGCCCCAGCCGCCCGGGCCCCGAGTGATGCGACACTAGTAGGGCAGCAGCACCGGCCGGATCAGCTCCCAGAGAGCATCGTCGATTTCCCAGATGGTGCCCGGCGCCTCCGTTTTCTTTCTGGCGTGTGACCTCCATGTTTCGAGAGGCAAGAGGTTTGAGGAATTGCCCTGACTGTCCCAAGGCCCGTTCTGGGGTAGTTTCTTGCTGGGCGTTTGCGTGAGCGCTAGGCAGTACGGGCTATCACGCAGCGCACAGGCTGACAACCAAGCAGCCCATTGCTAGAATGGAGGTACGACCATGCTCGGCTGGCGCGTTGGGCGGCCGATGCGGGGTGTAAGGGTAATAGGCAGAGACTTCCTGGTAACAAGTTAGACCAACATAGGCAAATGCAAAGTACATTGCATGGAAGGAGACTGAATCACGAGTCACAACGTGGTAGTTCAGAGGGCGCCGTTCACGGTCAAGCCTGGTGTGGATGAGGCGGAACTCATTGCAGCATCAGAGGCCCTTCCGAGCGGATTTCTATCGCAACAGCGCGGGTTCATCCGACGGGAACTCCTGAAGGGGCAGAATAGACAATGGGTGGCCTTAGCGGTATGGCAAAGTAAGGATGGTGCACAGAAAGCGGTCAGAAATGCTGCTGAGAGTCCGGTTTGCTTCCAGGACTTTCAGTTGATGGCGAGTGCAGACCATGATGATCCCGGTGCTGGCGTATTGCATTTTGAGTGGCTCAGGGAATACGAACGCCAAAGCCGGCATGAGCCTGGTAGCAAGACCTGATATCGGCCTACCTGCACGAATGGGCAATCTCACACAGCAAGTCCCCCGCATTCCAGCAGCTCCGCAGTCAATCCAAAAGGGTGTGCCGCTCAAACATCTGCTTGGCACGGACGCCGTGGATTGCCTAGCTCTAAATATCTCACTGGCGTACCCGCAGTTTGCGGCGGAGTTGTTTCGCCGGAGTGCACTAGATGGGCTAAAGCCTCTGGGGCTAATGCAGCGAGGACAGCACATAGCCGCTGCGCTGCGCCACCATCTGCCGCCCATATACCGCGAGGCCGTCCGCATTATTCTGGACTCTCTCACTCCTGCGCGAACCGATGCCGATGAGTGTGGTCTGGCAGAGTTCTTTTACCTCCCGCACAGTTGTTTCATCTCGACCTACGGACTCGACCGCGAACACAATGCTGGAAGCGACCCGCGTGATATCTCCATTGCTGCGTTGTATGCGCTGACCACTCGATTCACTTCGGAATTTGCGATCCGTCCCTTCCTGATTCAGCATCAAGACCGCATGCTGTCCCAAATCATGGAGTGGACAAGGGATCCCAACCCGCATGTCAGGCGTCTTTGCTCGGAGGGTGCGCGCCCAAGGCTACCTTGGGGGAAGCGGGTCCCGGCGCTTATCACCAGGCCTGGGTTGACAATACCAATCCTTGAGGCCTTGAAGAATGATCCTTCTTTGTATGTTCGTCGAAGCGTTGCAAATCATCTCGGTGACATTGCGAAGGACCACCCCGATACTGCGTGTGAGGTGTGCGAACGCTGGCTGCGAGAGGGGGCCTCTCCGGAACTCAAATGGGTGATTCGGCATGCGCTTCGCTATCCGGCCAAGTATAGAATCGCGTCAGCACTGAGAATCCAGGCTGCCGCAAAGGCCTAGTGATCCCATGATCGCAATGTTACGGATACGGTCCAACAACAGCATGTGGAAGACAGCGTCCAGCGCCACTGGGGATGCTGCGGGTTGCGGCGTCAGCCAAGAAGCGAAAGGAGAGCTTGTAGATGAATGCGAGATCTTGTCCACCGCTTGATGGGGTACTGACCTTTCCGTTGATCGAGGCGCTGCTGGGAAGGCGAGCACGGCGGTTTTCCCTCGGGGCTTCCATCCCTGATGGATCGCTTGCCTTTACCTCGCGCCACGAGCCCCTGCCGCTGACCGAACTCGAGCAAATGCTGATTTTGACGGCGGCAGCCGGCAATACGGGCTGGCACTTCATGATCACACGCAACGCACGCTATGCTCCCCATTTGGCGAATTACTCAGGCGCCGCGGGTGGACGAACCTTTCCCTCTGCGGCGGGTTTCCACACCAGCGAGGTCTTTTTCACTGACGACCATGGGGTCTACTTCTTCCCGATGCGGGATGCTCCAGCGTTGGTAGACCGGCAACCCGGTGCCCCGGTGGATTTGGATGCAGTGCTCGCAGCCCACCGCAAGCGCGTCCGCAGGCTCCAGAGTAACCGGCTGCATATTCCCGCCGCTGAGCCTTATATGGAAGGACACAATACCTGGTGTGTGAATCGTCCCGGCAGCACCCTGATTATCCCCGTCGCAGACATCGCACAGCATGCGATTGCCGGGTTATGCTTCATTGGTCAGAATGGCTACTGCGTATTCGATGACGTAAATCGACAACGCATACCAGGCATCGAGCGCTTCCGCCATCTGATCGACGTGGATAAGCCCATGCCACTCACTTTTTTCGAGCAATACATGCTCACCGAGGCAACAGTGGAGCTGGGAACCTGCTGTTACGCTGGCATGCTCATGCTGCAGGCGATGGGACTGGGTGGCTGGATGTTCGACGGCATTGATCGGAATGTGATCCTGGGCGCGAGCGGCGACCCGCAGGTGCCGGGTCTGGGGTTCCGTTACGATACCGACGAGCGTTGGTCCATTCCCAACCCAACCGGGTTGCCAGGGGTCTTCGAGGGCTACTGTCCACCGCACTATCGGGACATGCGTGCTGCTGTGGAGGCGTTCGTTCAACGCAAGTTTGGCCCGGGAGGGCCATACCATCCCGATACACCGGGGCCCTGGAAGGAGAGTGCGCGGGTGCGAGCGAGCGCTCAGGTGCACAGCGAAGAGTTCAAGGAGTGTGTGGCGCTTCAGGCTCAATACATCTATGACCGGTTCGGCAAGTTTCCTGGCACGGTGCCCAGTATCTTTTCGCTGATGTACCTCCAAGCCCATCATCTTGACCTAGAGTTCTATGATCACCATTTCGCGCCTGGGGCGTATTTGCAAACCCACGCCGAGCACATGGAGCGCTGGCACAGCCATGACGCCTAACAAGGGCATGGAGCCGACACGCTGCTGCGCGCGGCTCATGCCCGGTGGTAAAGCTCTCGCAGCCTGCGCGGCTCCCAATCGAGCGCGATGCGCTTCACACGCTTGCCGATGCTGCCTGGGCCACAAGCGGTCGGCAGGCGGCGAGGAGGCGGTCGAGCATTTCTGGCGTGTGTGCAAAGCTCAGGCTGATGCGCAGCCGCGATCCGCCTTGAGGCACGCTGGGGGGGCGGATGGCGGGCACGAGCAGCCCTTGTTCCGCAAGGTGGCGTGAAGCGTCCACGGCCCGCTGCGCGTCTCCGAAGAGCAGGGGGATGATCTGGCTGACGGAGCTGCCCAGGTGCCAGCCTTGTGAGATGAGCTGCCGGCGCACCTCGGCTGCGCGAGCCAACAGCGTCTGGCGGCGGTGCGGCTCGGCGGCGACCAGGTCTAGTGCCGCGCGTGCCGCCGCGCACACGGGGCCAGGCAATGCCGTGGAGAACATGTACGAGCGCGCGGCGTGCCTAAGCCACTCGATCAGGTGCGCTGGGCCGCAGACGAAGCCGCCGGCGGCCCCCAGGGCCTTGCTGAGCGTGCCGATGCGTACGTGCACGGCTGCTTCGGCATCCAGCGCTTCGGCCGCGCCGCGGCCGCGAACGCCGAACACGCCTGTGGCGTGGGCCTCATCGACCAGCAGCATGGCATCGTGCTCGGCTGCCAGGCGGCCCAGCTCAGAAAGCGGCGCCAGGTCGCCGTCCATGCTGAATAAGCCATCGGTCACAATCAGCCGGCGTCGGTATCGGCGGCCGTCGGCAAGCAGGTCCGCCAGCCGCGAGCAGTCGCCATGCGGATAGACCTGAACCTTGGCCCGAGAGAGGCGGCAGCCATCGATGATGCTGGCGTGGTTGAGCGCGTCGCTATAGATGCAATCGCCCTCGCCGGCCAAGGCTGCGATGCAGCCCACGTTGGCGGCGTACCCGCTGGGAAACACCAGGGCTGCCTGGCAGCCCTCGAACTCTGCGAGCTGGGCCTCCAAGCGTGCTAGTTCTTCGCCTCGGCCTGTAACGAGCGGGCTTGCGCCGGCGCCCACCCCTTCTGCATGAGCGGCACGGCACGCAGCCTCGACCACGCTGGGGTGCGCCGCCAGTCCCAGATAGTCGTTGGAGGCGAAGTTGAGCAAGCTGCGGCCAGCCACGGCCACTTCGGCCGTTTGGGGGCCGCTGCGGGTGCGCTGCGGGCGGCGCAGCGCCTGGCAATCCAGCGCGTTTAGCTCCGTGTGGATCCAATCGAGCGCTTGCATGGCCGTGGATTCCGTTTTGGTGGAGGGTCGTGCCGGTGCTAATCGCCCAAGTGGAACAGCCGCTTGAGGGCCTCCAGCAGTCCATGCGGCACTCCATGCCGTGCCTCCTGCCGCAGGGATTGCAGCGGCGGGTGGAGCAGCTTGTTCAGCAGGCGTTCGAAAGACTGGCGGATCTCTTGGCGTGCCTCGTCGCTCAGCTCCGGCAGCCTGCCGAACAGGCGGTGCAGCTCTTCGTCGCTGATTTCTTGCCAACCTACGCGCAAGCGCTTGATGACCGGGCCGGTGGCCCAGTGGTTCAAATCTGCCATGAACCGCTTGGCCTCCTGTTCGACAATCTGCAAGGCGGCGGGCAGCTCGCGATCGCGCATGCGGCGGTTCTGCTCGCACACGGCCTGCAAATCGTCGATCGTGTACAGGTAGACGTTCAGCCCATGTTCGCCGATGGCAGGGTCGAAATCACGCGGAATAGCCAGGTCGAGCACAAACAGGTCGCGCTGGTCCCGCCGCGTCTGGACCCGGCGGAATTGTTCCAACGTGACGATCGGCTGGGTGGCTCCCGTGGTGCTCACCACCACGTCTGCCGCGGCCAATTCGGCCTCCAGATCGTGCCAGGGGGCCGCCCGGCCGTGCCACGCTGCGGCCACAGCGCAGGCCTTTTCGTAATCTCGGTTGAGCACTGTGATCTGCCGCGCTCCCTCTTGCACCAGAATCCGCAGCGTCTCCTGCCCCATTTCGCCAGCGCCGATCACCAGTACGCGCTTGTCTTCGAACTGCTCGAATACCTGCCGGGCAAAGTCGCACACCGCCACGCTGGGAATGCTCACCCGCCGCTCGTTGATCGAGGTTTCGCTGGCGATCCGCTTGGCAACACGCAAGGCAGCCTGAAAGATCTGGTTCGTGAGCGGCCCCGTCGCTTGCCGCGCACACGCTAGCTCGTACGCCTGCTTCACCTGCGAAACAATTTGCGGCTCCCCAAGCACCATGCTGTCGAGGCTGGCGGCCACGCAGAACAGGTGGCGTACCGCTTCCTCGCCAGAGCAGTCGATCAGATGATCGAGGATCTCCTCGGTCCTCAGGCCCCGCTGTTCTGCCAAGAAAGATGCGGCCTCCGCCGTGCTGGGCGTGCCATGCGGATCTTCCGAAGCCGTGTATAGCTCCACACGGTTGCAAGTCGAAAGCAGCACTGCTTCTGCCTCTGGATATCGCTCCCGCAGGGCCTCGAGTGCTTCGCCCGCCTGCTGCTCGTCGAACGCGAGCCGCTCGCGCAAGGCCACGGGCGTGCGCCGGTGGCTCATGCCAACAAGCTGCACTTTCATATCGGCCCCCCCGGTGTGGGTTGCAGCGTCACCCAGCAGGCGCGCACACTCTGGCCGAGGGGCGATGCCTTGGCGAGCCCGCCAAGGGAAAAAGCCGGTCTGCCCAAACAGCGAGGCGAGCAGAGAAACGCGCTAACCTCGATCGCGTCCAAGCGCCGCTTGCATCGTACCGCGACCAAGGGCGGGCCCGGTACGTCTTGAGCTTCCGCGCCGCCGGGCGCGGCTCCTTTGCTGGGACCGGCGTGCTCTGTCGGCCAGAGCCGCTGGGCGCCCAGCGTGGCCGCCAGCACGAGAAAGCTCGCCACGGTGAGATAGGCGATCTTCCTCCCCTGGCGCGCGGGCCGATACACAGCGATGAACACCGTTGCTGTGGCCATCCACGCCCACAGCAGACCTGAACTCCAGATGACCGGATCGCTCCAGGGCAGATCGTCCAGGTCCAACCGGCGACTGACTGCGTTCAAAACCAGACCAGAAGCAAATCCTACGCTCAACAGCAGCATCGAGAGGACCAATGCCCTTACACTTGTGCGCTCCAGCCACTCGAGACTGGGAAGCACCAGGCCGCGCAGCGGCAGACGCTTGTGTCGCAGCCGGTATGAATGCAGCAGGTGCATGAGGCCGGCCACGAAGCCGATGCTCACGGACACCGAACCCAACAGCCAAAAGGCGCCGTGGACCATCCCCCAGTACCTCGCGGCCTGCGATTGAGGAAAGGGGTGAACGTCGGCCACGAATACGGCTACTGCGATCAGCCCTAGCACGAGCGGCAGCAGGAACAGCCCGCTGGCCAACTGCGGCTTGAGAGTATTGGCCGCCACGCAGAGCGCCGCCAGCACCCAGGCGGCCATCAGGTACCAGTCATACTCGGTCGAGAGGGGGAGCTTGCTGGTTTCCACCGCCCGGTAGAACAGATAGGCGGTGTGCGCTACGAGGCCCGCCGCACCCCAGGCAAGCCGAACCACCCTCCGCACCCGGCTGCGGAATGCCAGCCGCGTGCTCTCTAGGGCCAGCGCAACTGCGTAGCTGCCGGCGAAACAGGTAACGCTAATTCCGGATAGCAGTTGCATGGTTTGGAGGGACTCGTTGTACACACCCTGGCCGCTCGGCCGGCGGGACTATTCTATTTTAGATCCTCGGCCGCACGGTCGGCAGGGCGCGTTGGAAGCGCCGGGTCGAACCGACAGCAAACAGCCAATTACGGCGGTGATGAAGCAGCGCTGCCGAGTGCAGCCCAGCAGCCGCAGATTGCCAGAACGTGGGTGCCCCGAATCCGCGTGCGCGCAGAACGCGGGTGCTCTGTAACCGCGTTGGCCGCCCACGCGAGCGAAGCTGGGATGAACACTCCATCGGCATGCCAAACCCGTACACTGGCGAGTACGGCTACGCGGCGTGCGGCTACTTTATTCTGCGGGAAGATGCCGCAGCTCGGCGAGTGCGGCTGCCTTGCGCCCATGCCAAGCAGCGAGGGCGCTTGCAGCATACTATCTGTGCCTTATGGTTTCGGCCTTCCTCCATCGCCTCTGCTGCTCCCTTCGCCTTGCAGCAGCACCGTGTCCCAGTGTTCGTAAGCGGGTGCGCAGCAGCACAACAGCACGAGCGGCACCATGCCGGTATTTACAAGTTGATGGGGCATGGCCCGGGGAATCGCAATCGCATCTCCGGCGGCGACGGGGCGCGCCTCTGTTCCCAGCCGCATCAAGCCCGAGCCGGAGAGAATGAAGTAGATTTCCTCCGTCTGCACATGATAGTGAGGCACGGTGGCTCCCCCGGGCGGAAGCGTCGCCTCGGCCAGGCTCAGCGCACTGAGGCAAGAATTGCGGTAGGCCAGGAGTTCGCGGATCTGCGAACCGTCCTTGGTAACGAATGGGACAACGCTGGCAGCGTTCTGTACGTCCATTGGCTTGCGCTCCTCAGTCTCGGAAGTCTAGTCGCGAAAGGTGCGCGCACGGGCCAGGTCGTCGAACCACGCCTCCAGCCAATTGCTCTGGATGGCGTTGCGGTCGATGTGTTCGAGGGCTTCCAGGCATCGCTCCAGACGGCGGGCGGTGATGTCGACGTCTGTCTGCCCATTGTGGAGCGCCGCCTGCGCGGCCGTGAGCACCTCGGGCGGAGCGGCCGTGGGTGCCTGCGCCTGGGCGCGCAATAGCGTGGCGTAAAACCCGACCACGGCGCTGACGAGCTGGCGCGCCCGTGCCCGCCGCGGCGGATTGTCTTTGCCAGCCTTGTCGATGAACTCTCCCGTTCTGCGGGCAAGGCCGACGCTGTCCCACGCCGGTTGGGCCAAGGCATCCAACAATGTTTGCCGGTACTCGGAGAGCGCCTGGTCGGCCAGCTCGCAGGCCTGTGAGACAGACCCTCCGCTGCGGATCGCCGCTGCGCGCGCGAGCTGTGGATCCGCGATCAGCCCCCGAGCGGTGAGGATCTGCTCGACCATCTCCACGGTCAACGGAGAGAATCGCACCAGTTGGGCCCGCGAGCGGATGGTCGGCAGTTGCCGTTGAAGCTGGCTGCCGATGAGAATCAGTACCGACCGTGGCGGCGGCTCTTCGAGCGTCTTGAGCAGGGCGTTTGCGCCTTCTTCATTCAGGTAGTCTGCGTCATCGATAATCGCCACCTTCCGCTGAGAGAGGAAAGGCTTGAGCGCGAGATCTCGGCACAGGCCGGTTTGCATGCGCTCATCTGCCGGACCGATGAATGCCTCCAGGGGAATGGCACTGCGATCCGGCGGCTTGCTCACCTGCAACAGGTCGGGATGCGTCTGGGCATCGGCCATGCGGCAAGAGCGGCAGGCCAGGCAAGGATCGAGCACGCGTGCCGGCCGGCCTATACACAAGAGCGCCTGCGCCAGCTTCAGTGCGAGGGTGCACTTGCCCACACCCGCAGGACCGATGAACAAATAGGTACTCGCCAGACGGCCGCGCGCCACAGCCGTACGGAAACGCTCCACAATCTCATCGTGGCCTAAGACCCCCTGCCAACTCATGTGCCCTGCCGCTCCTCGGAGACCGCGCGTTCGCCAGCCAGCAGCCGGGCAGCGATCTCTTGCACCTGTTGTTGCACTACCTCGACGGGACGCGTGGCATCTAGCACCACAATCTGCCCAGGCCGCCGCCGAGCCTCGGCCAAGAACCCTTCTCGCACCGCCTGGGCAAAGCTGCGGCCGCGCTGCTCGATGCGGTCGAGCGGACGGCGAAGCCGCGCCAACGCCTCCTCTACCGAAAGATCCAGCACAATGGTGGCCTGCGGTAGCAGCCCGCCACATGCCACCATGCCTATCTGCCAGAGCACGTCCGGATCGAGGCCGCCCGCGTGGCCTTGGTAAACCACATTTGCCAGCAAGAAACGGTCGCTCAGAACGCACTTCCCCGCCGCCAATGCCGGCCGCACGACCTCTTCTACAAGCTGCGCTCGGGCAGCCATGTACAACAGCATCTCTGCCCTCATGGCCAGTGGCGCGGGCCCCGGCTCTAGCAGAATTCTGCGGATAGCCTCTCCCACCGCCGTGCTGCCCGGGTCTCGACAATAGACGACCTCGCGCCCCTGGGCACGCAGCCACTGGGCCAGCAGCTCGGCTTGCGTAGTTTTGCCGCCGCCATCGATGCCGTCGAATGCCAAGAACATGGTGGCATTGTACCGCTGCGAGCGTGAGGGGGCAGGGGGCGAACAGCCCGCCGCGAGCCTGCGGTACGAGATGCCCGCGCCAGACCAAGCTGCTGGCGACGGGTTGCCTGCACAGCCGCAAAGTGATTGAATTGTGCTATGTTTTCGGCACGCACGAGCGCCCGCCGCCCAGGACGTTTCGCACCCCGCCGCCGAGGGAGGCGAGGGCTGCAATCGCTGCTCCGGGCAAGCGCGGCCGCATTAAGAGAGCAGCAATGCGTCTGGTAGGTACGCTGAACGAACCACGGCTGGCCGAGCGCTTTGCCGAGTACCTGGGAACGCTGGGCATCACCAGCCGGCTGGAAGTCAAACCAGGCGGCGTGGAGGTATGGGTCCATAGCGAAGACCGCGTGGCCGAGGCTGCTCGAGAGCTGGCAGAATACCAGCAGAACCCGACGGATGAGAGGTATACCAGGCCGCGGCGTGGGCCGGGTGTGAGCAAACGGCGCCGCGAGAGGGCCTCTCATCGGCCCAGTCTCTCGCGCCCGCAGCCGCCAAGGCTCCCCACCGTGCGGAGCTTGCTGATCCTCACGTCGATCGCCGTGGCAGTCTTCTCGCGCTTTGGAGCAGATGTCGAGCCCTGGGTGTCGTGGCTGGCGATCATGCGCATCGAACCCAGTGGAGACCTGGTCCTTTGGAGCAGCCGCCTGTTTGCCGAGGTGCTGCGAGGAGAGGTGTGGCGGCTGGTCACACCCATGTTCTTGCACTTCGACATTCTGCATCTGATCTTCAACATGCTATGGCTGGGCAGCCTCGGGGGCCAAGTCGAACGGCGGCACGGGCCCGTGAGGTTTCTGGTGCTGGTGGGAATGTGGTCGGCACTTTCGAATAGCTGCCAGCTTTTGCTCACGCGCGAGCCTCTGTTTGGCGGCATGTCAGGGGTGAACTTCGCCCTGTTCTGCTACCTGTGGCTGCGTGCACGTTATGATCCGTCCAGCCATTTTGAAATGTCGGCCGGGACGGTGGTGCTGATGCTGGGCTGGTTTTTCTTGTGTCTGACGGGATGGGTAGGACGGATCGCCAACGGTGCGCACATCGGGGGTCTGCTGGCGGGGGGCGTAACGGCGCTATCGGTGATGGCCTGGCACCGCTGGCGGCAAGCCAAGCCCCAGAAGTGACATGGAGCATTGCCATGCGACTGCCCCCCTGGTTGCTGATACACGTCCCGGCCCTGGTGGCGGCGGTTCTGGGCGGCACGTGCATGCCCGTTACGGCCGGCGAGGACATCAAGGAGACCGACCTTTACCGGCGAATCAAGGCCGCGCTTGACGCGGTTCCGGCAATCGATACGCACGATCATCTGCGGCCGTTTGCAGAGATTCCCGGACGGCACGCCACGCCCAGCGGCACGGGCATGAGCTTGTGGAGCATCTGGGCGACCAGCTACTTTCCCGGCCTGCATCGGCTCACCCCCTGGGGAGAAGGTATGACCTTCGAGCAGTGGTGGGAGCAGGCCCAACATGACTTCGATCACGCGCGTGCGACCAGTTTTTATCGCTACTTGCTGCCGGCCTTTCGGGATCTGTACGGCGTGGACTTCGACACCATCACGCCAGAACAGGCACGGCGGTTGAATGAGCGCATCTTTGCCAATTACCAGCACGATGCCTGGCTGGTAGAAGTGGTTACCGAGCGGGCGAACATCGAATTGATGCTCATCGACCCGTACTGGGCTCGGCTCAAGTTCGAGCGGGCCTGGCCCTTTGCCGTGCAGGTGCTCAATGTCAACACGCTCATTCAAGGCTCGCACCCGGCCCGGTTCGCCAACCCGCTGGACAGCCCCTATGTGTTTGCCGAGCGTGCCGGCTTGCCCGCCGCCAGTTTCGACGACTACCTGGCCGTCGTGGAAGAGATCTTTAAACACGCGGTGGCGGCAGACGCAGTCTGCCTGAAGACCACGCTGGCCTACGAGCGCACGCTCGACTTCCGCCGCACGCCGCGCGAAGAGGCTGCGGCCGCCTATGGTACGCCGCCCGGGGAGATCTCGCCAGCAGCGCAGCGGGCCTTTGAAGACTTCATGGTCTGGCACATCGCCAGCCTTTCGGCAGAATACGAGCTGCCGTTTCAGATTCACACGGGCCACGGCCGCGTGCAGGGCTCGAACCCCTTGTTGCTGGCCGACCTCATCGAGGCCAACCCGCGCACCCGATTCGTGCTTTTCCATGGCGGCTTTCCCTGGGTAGGAGAAACCGGCATCATGGCCATGCGGTACCGTAATGTGTACATCGACTCCTGCTGGTTGCCCACGCTCAGTTACTCGACGGCCCGCCGCGCCTATCAAGAGTGGCTGGAGTGCGTCCCGTCGGACCGCATCATGTGGGGGGCCGATACCGTACAGGCCGAGGGAATCTATGCTGCTACCGAGTTTACGCGGCAATGCCTGGCCGAGGCCCTGGCCGAAAAAGTGGCACGCCATGAACTGCTCGAGCAACATGCCCTGCAAATCGGCCGCCAGATCTTGCGAGAGAACGCCCTGGCGCTCTTTCCCAAGTTACGGCGGATGCTATGGCGCACGGCTGCTTCAAGCAAATGACATGGGGAGGAGGCAATTCGCTACGGAAGAAAATGCCAAAGAAGCTCAAGGAGGATGGGATCGGACGGACAGTTGGAGCCGACGTGGGCGGCGGCCGCGGCTCCGCACGTGCCTCCCGTGCTGCGAGTGTTCCGGCCATCAACGTAGCTCCGCCATCCCCATAGCTGCGCCATCTTGGCGGGGCCTCGAGCCACCGCCATGCGCAGAGTTCCGCCATCTTGGCAGTGCCTCCTAGCTTGCCATCTTGGCGGAATCTGCTAGCCCAGCCTTTAATGGCTGCCGCGTGTTACGAACAACCTATGTGCATTGGACCGACGAGCACTCTGCCAGCAAGGCTTGTCTCGCGAGAGCCGTCCCAGCTCGCCGATATCCCCATGGCGATGGCCTGCGCGCCAACGGCCCAAGTAAGGGGCATCGCACGCAAGACTGCCGACCGGCTGCGATGCGGCCGCCAGAGCGACCCTGCTCCAGCAACCAGCTTGCAACACAAGACAAATTGGCAGACAATGGCGTGCAGGCTAGGCCCGCACGTGCCCACCCCTTGGCAGACCCCATGGGCGCCAAGCCACTGGCCTGCGGACTGCCCACATGGCAAGTGCAAGCACTGAACAGAGGAGAGCTGCACGTGAACCCCCTTGATTACCTGCGCCGCTGGTGGCAGACGTGGACGGGCGAGGAAGAAACCCCGTTCGACGGCGACACTCCCGCCTGGATCGCTAGCCTATTGGTGCATCTCGTCCTACTGGTGGTTCTTGGCCTGTGGGTCATGTATCGGCCGGCCCAGCCGCCTACCCTCACGCTGGCCACCACAACCACTGACGAGCAGCAGCCTGTGCCTGAAGAGGTGCTGTTCTCCGATCGTAGGCTGCCCACCGTGGGCTCAAACAGCCTGGCCGGCAGCAACGTGGCCATGGCCTCGGCTCCCGTGCTGGATGTGGCCTCCGAGCTGGCACCGCGCGAGACGACCGCGCCGAACTTGGTAACGATCGACGACCCGCTGCTGGCAGACGTTTCCAAGGCGCCGCTCGCAAGCCAGGAGGTCCTGGTGCGGGGCGCTGCGGGAGAGGGAGCAACCGGGGCGAGCGGGGCCGTGGACCGCATCACCTACGAGATCTTGCAGTCTCTTGAAAGGCGCAAGACGTTAGTCGTATGGCTGTTCGATCAGTCGGGCAGCATGCAGCCCCAGCGCGAAGAGATCATGGGGCGGTTCACCCGCATCTACGAAGAGCTGGGCATGATCGAGTCTGCCGGGAGCAGGGCGTTCGCCAAGCATGGCGACCAGCCGTTGCTAACGGCCGTGATGGCATTTGGAGAGAATGTTTCTTTCCGCACGCCCGAGCCGACGGCAGATCTGGCGGTGTTGCAGGCGGCGATCGCGGGCATCGAGAACGACCCTAGCGGCAAAGAGATGGTGTTTACGGCCGTGGAGCAGGCCTTGGTCAAGTACCGCAAGGTGCAGCAGGGTCCGCCGCGGCGGAACATGATGGTGATCATCGTCAGCGACGAGGCGGGCGACGACCAGCAGCGCCTAGACAACGTGTTGGCCCTTTGCAAGAGGCAGGCCGTGCCCGTGTACTGCATCGGCGTGCCCGCACCGTTTGGGCGGGAGAACGTGGAGATCAAGTACGTGGATCCCGACCCGCAGTACGATCAGACCGAGCAATGGATACCCGTACGGCAGGGACCTGAGTCGATTGTGCCCGAAGCCGTGCAACTGGGATTCATCGACGGCAGCCGCGACGACGAATATCAGTACCTCGATTCGGGATTCGGCCCATTCGCGCTCACGCGGCTGTGCGTCGAGACGGGCGGCATCTACTTTGCCGTGCATCCCAACCGGGAGACTACCAGTCGCATGGTGGCTCGGCAAGAAGTGGGGCTGATGTCTGCCCGGTTGCACCACTTCTTCGACCCGGCCGTGATGCGCAACTATCAGCCGAACTACCTGCCGGCCGAAGAGTATAACGCGTATGTGCATGCCAATAAGGCTCGGCTGGCGCTGGTTCAGGCCGCACGCAGTTCGATGCTCGAACCGATGCAAAACCCTCGGCTGGTCTTTCCCAAGGTTGATGAGGGGGAGTTCAAGACATCGCTGGACCAGGCACAGCAGGTCGCCGCCCGGCTCGAGCCGCGCGTCAAGGCCCTGTACGACATCTTGCGGCAGGGCGAAGCAGATCGGCCCAAGCTCGACACTCCCCGCTGGCAAGCCGGCTACGACCTGGCCATGGGCCGCGTGCTGGCCATGATGGTGCGAACCCGTTCGTATAACGTCATGCTTGCCAAGGCCAAGCAGGGACTGAGATTCGAGGATCCACAGAACGATACCTGGGTCCTCGAGCCGGCCGACGGCGAATCGATCACCAGCGAACTCGACAAGCTCGCCAAGCAGGCCAGAACGTACCTGGAGCGTGTGATCCGCGAGCACCCACGTACGCCTTGGGCCCTGCTAGCGCAGCGCGAGCTACAGTCTCCGCTGGGATGGAAGTGGACGGAGCGGTTTACCGATGTTCAACGCCGCCGCATGATGGAAGGCAACGCAGCACCCATGCCGGCAGATGCACTCAACCGCATGCAGCGGCCGCCACGGCGCGAGGGCATCAAGCTCTAAAGCCCTGCGGAAGCGAGGTTGCAGAATCCCGCGAGGCCTGGCTGGTAGCCGTGCTCGTGATCGTCCTCGATGCTGCCGCCACCGCCAAATGGTTTGCTGTGCCTGCCGAGTGCCTTCCATCGCGCACTCGACTGATCTTTACTTCCCCGTTCCTTCCGCCCCCCCGCACGGCAAATTACTTCTGACCTTGATCAGCCGGGCGAGCGAATGAAGTTCGGCGGCGGGTGTAGGGCCGTATCGACCCTCCAACGTGGGTCACGGTGCCAGTGCCTTTACACCCATGGCCGGCGGGGCATGCCGGGCATGTCTGCCCAGACCACAAGCCCAGACTTGCATCCCGCCGGCCGGAGATAGAGGATCGGCGCTCACCCTCCCGTCGTGGTAGGCAAGTCTCAAATTGTACGCAGGCGTGCAGGGCCTTGGGGCGCCTGCACGCCAGTCCCTGCCCGCCCTGTCAGGCATGCGAGGGCGCAAAACTGTGCAGGTACTGTTGGTTCGTGGCAACGCAGGGATTCCGCACGGTTGAGCTAGGGCACCCTGTTGGCACACTCGTACCCCCGGCAGCCCGATTGGCTCCGCTTGCCGCCTACGGTGCGGCGCCCGCCAGCCCGGATGCGTTGCCTGGATGCGGCCGCCCGCACCGGCGAGGCCTGCGGGAGATGGTGTGCCAAGAGCCGCAGCGCTCACGCCGGCTACCCCCGGCCGGCAGGTGCGCGGCGGCTCTCCCTATCTATTAACGAAGAAAAAGGGGCAAATCGGCGCCGCAGCGGAAAATTTTTTTGTTACACCCACCTTTTAGGGGGGTGTGCTGCGGCACAACGCAACCGCGAGGACCGGCCAAAAGGGTACCGAGTCTGCCAACTTGGCACTCGCGGCAACCATTGCGGCAAGCCGAATAGGATCCGGCCGGCATATTGAGCGTTCTCGCCTGTGCACAAATGTTGGTGGCACAGGCTTTCTTGCTGTGCAGGTGTGCCGGAGGTCTTCGGCCTTGCTGAGCAAGCGGGGACGCTTGCTCTACGTAGCATAAGCGTCTATAGTGGACCGAAGAAACTGGACCACGAGTTTGAGTCGAACCCCTGGTAGGATTGGTCCAGTTTTTTGGAGGAAGAGATGGGAGCGAAGCGGCGGCGGATCGAGGCGGCC
>FWWM01009677.1_pt1 | contig 17608 bp, 25 predicted proteins | sample 2228351 | NCBI WGS metagenome assembly FWWM01 (sample SAMEA103939774, study PRJEB20133) | metagenome | reverse complement strand
AGTCGCCACGCAGGTTCCACTGGAAGATCTCGTACGACAGAGTGCCTTCAGTTCTCCATTCTTTAACATTTTCGCCAATATAATAGAAGAATTGGGCCCTCTGACCGAGTCGGAAGCGCGAGAGCTCATAGCCAGTTCTCCTCTTCCTTTTCCGGCTGATGATATCGACTGGATCCTGGAGCAAAGCGGTTGCTGGCCCCATCGCTTGCAAATTCACAGAGACCACCTCTCCAGACAGATCGGTGGTATTGTCCTTGGGGTGCTGGTCAGTGCTCTCATTTACGGGGCAGCCTTTGGGGGAACCTATACGATTGCCGAGAAGCTTCCCCATATCACCGCAACGGCTCTTGTATTCGGGATTGTGGTTGGCGGAGCCTTTCTGGTGGCTATTGGTTGCCGGACCGGGCAGTGGCGATCGGAAATCGTGGCCTACCAAAACGAGCAAGATCCCGCGATGCGCCGACAGGTTCGACTGGCTGATGTCGAAACTGCCGTCCCGGAGGCATTACGTCGTGGTCACTTGTTTTTTGCCGACATCTACTATAATCAGGTCGATCCCAGCGGGCAGGCCATGTTACGGTTTCTCGCAACCCAGGGCCCAGGAGCCGTGGTGCCACACGAGGTGCTGGCTCGTCATTTTCCCGAGAAGCTAGAGCAAAGTCTCACCTCGCTCTTACGTCGAGAGCTCATGGAATGGGTTGACCGAGGCCACGACTCGGGCTACCACTTCCAGGTGGAACTGATCCGACGCTGGTTTGCGCAACCGCTTTTCTAGTGCCCATCCAAGAGAGCTCTTTGGTATTACTCCAGCCGATGAGGAAACAGGGATATCCTGGGAGCGCGGGCCTCTGGCCCGCAGCGGGCGGGACGCCCGACTCCCAGAGGAGGCTTGACCAAGAATGTCTCCTGAGAGTGCACTAGAATTCTGTGTTCCTATCAAACTCTACATTCCGGCCTATGAGTACCTGCTAGTCGATGTGGATATTGCTCCTGTTTGTCGAGAGACTCCTTATTCTGCGGATCTGTGCACGTCAATTTTTTTGACAAAGATTCTCTTTAAGCGGGTGCCTTTGTCAATTTTTTTGACATTGCCCCCCCGTCTCCCTCCCGTTGCCCTCCACACCCTGAAGACCTAAAAACCCTGCAGAGTAGCAGTAGAACCTATATTTTGAACACAAAAACGCCTTGTGGTACGTTTGTTGCTTTTCCTCTATTATGCACGTACGTGCAGTGTATAGGTGCAGGAAAGGCTATAAATCTCAACACAAAAGAGGAGTAATCAAAAGAGCAAGGAGGTGATGAAGGCGAAGAAATCACGAGGTGAAATAGGTGAGCTGAGTATTGTAAGTGTTGTTATGTTCCTGCTGACCAGGGGTTCTATGAGCTAACAAGTGCTACAGCCGACGCGCCTCCACTTCGTTTTGGCGCTCGGTTGATGCGCCGCCGATAAATACCTTACATAATAGCTATAACAGGAGGGATCAGAAATGTCTCGTAACACATGTATACGCTGGGGGTTAGCCGTTGTCCTGTTCGTGGGGATGACCGGTTTTGTCTTTGCCCAGCAAACAAGTAAGACAGAGGAGAATTCGGGGAAAATCAGCACGCAGATGATGGGTCCAGAGATGATGGGGTCGGGGATGTGTCCGATGATGGTCGGTGGGACGAGGGGTTCAATGATGGGCTCGCAGATGATGGGGACAGAGAGCGGGGAAGGACATCACACTCTCGCAGAGCGCTCCCCCACTAGTTTCTGGTTGCAGCATAGAGCAGAGCTCAAGCTTACCCCAGAACAGATTGAAAAGCTAGAAGCCCTCCACACAGACTTTCGCAAAGAAGCGATCCGGCGATCGGCAGACCGGCAGGTGGCCGAGTTGGAACTCGAGACCCTGCTCCGGAAAGAGCCGGTCGATCTGACCCAGATCGAGGCCAAGACGAAACAGATCGCTACGCTGGAGGCGGAGGGGCAATTCGCCCGCATTAAAACCCAGGAACAGGGCAAAGCGCTTCTTTCTCCGGAACAACGCCAGGAGTCAGAGACTCTGAGCCAGACCGGAAAAGCCATGCCGGGGGCAAGTGGTCGTCCTCTGATGTCCCGGCATATGGCCCGGATGATGGAGATGATGGGTCAGATGGGGAGTATGATGGGTGGGCAGCACGGCATGATGGCTCCGGCAAAGGGGCACATGACCGAGAAGTAAAAATAGGAATTGGAAATTTGTCAAACAACAAAGGAGGGGAAGGTAATGACAGTAGAGACCGAACGATACTGTCCGATTTGTGGGAGAGAGTTACCAGATCTCAGCATCAAACGCTTCGGTGAGTATCTCTGTTCCGAGGAACATGCCGAGGAGTTCGTCCAGGAGGTTCGAGCGAAGAAATTCGGCCGAGCGAATTCCTTCCCCAATGCGCAACAGGAGACACCGGTCCGGAGCTCTTGGTGGGGGAGGCGCGGTGGTTGCTGTGGGTAAGGAGTCGTAAGCCACTTCTCAAAACCTACCCTTGTCAGGAGAGGAGGAGAGGAGTTGCAAAAATCGCGTGGTGTATAGAGGGTACGTAGATAGAAGGAGAGAGCAATGATGGAGAAGCCTCAAGAGCAGTTAGAGAAGAACCCACAATCAACCTTCGCAGAAGTAGAGGAGCACTACTGCCCTATCTGTGGCAGGGAGGCTGCAGATCCCGCCTTAAAACGGTTCGGGGAATTCTTCTGCTCCGAGGAGCACGTGGCCGAGTATGCCCAAGAGATCCGGGAGCGGGCTATACAGGCAGCCCTCGCCACGACCGAGGGACAGGCCATGCAACCGGATGGAGCAGAGCCGACCGCAACGAAAAAAGGAGGGCTATCGCGCCTCCTCAAGCTCGGGGCCTGCTGTGCCGCTCCGATCCTGGCATTGGCCATCTTGGTGCCGTTGCTAAGCGGCGCTAGCGGGCTGTTTGCCATCGGGGGAAACCTCTTAGTGCTTGCCGCCTTCCTGGCCTGTCCTCTCAGTATGTACTTCCTGATGCGGAGCATGCAACGGATGTCACAAGGCGAAAGGGGAGAAGGCCACGAGCAAGTCGGTGATACGCAGGCTACCCCACAGACCAGAAGAAGCCCTGAACCTGCACCACAGGTAGACAAGGGAGAATAGCCGAATTAGAAACGCAACAGCGGATACTATTAGACCAGATGACAGGGATCCAGAGAGCTGTGCAGCGATTATGGAACGGGGAAGGGGTACACGAGAGCCTCAATGGGGAAGCACCTTGTGCTGCACTGACCGCCGCCCCACCAGAGTTTACCCCGACTGCAGAGCACAAGGAGACCTAACGACACACAGAAGGAGGGAGAGCGTATGGCCAGGTGGCACCGAAACATGGCTCGTGTAATGATACTCCTAGCCTTTGGCTTAGGGGTTGGGCTTCTCCCAGCACAAGCTTTTGGATCTGAGCACTGGTTTTCAGCGTTGAGCATCTTGCGCTACCCCGAGCCCCGGGCAGCGCCAGACTTTACTCTCAAGGACGACACTGGAAAAACCTTTCGGTTGCAGGAGTATCGGGGTAAGATCGTCTTTCTCAATTTCTGGGCGACCTGGTGCCCCCCCTGTCGCAAAGAGATGCCGACCATGGAGCAACTCTATCAGACCTTTAAGGAGGAAGATTTTGTGATGCTGGCGGTGAATCTCTTTGAGACACCAGAGCAGGTAGGCCAATTTCGCCAGGAATTTGGGTTGAGTTTTCCCCTCCCCATTGATCCGGATGGGAGTATAGTGGCCTTTTATGGGGTGCGCGGTATCCCGACCACCTTCCTGATTGACCGACAGGGGAAGATCGTGGCACAGGCCGTGGGAGAACGGAACTGGGCTAGTCCAGAAGCAGGAGAGCTCATCGAGGCCTTGCTCGCTCAGCCTGGCTCCTGATGGCATCAGTGGAAAAAGAAAGGCTATTGCATAACGGCGACACTCGACGAGTACAAAACCTCAAGAAATGCAGAGCATTATTTAAGGAGGACAAAACTTATGTCTCAGAAAACGCACTGGTGGTTATGGAGTGGTAGTCTCTTCGTGGCTTTTCTCTTCGTGAGCCTATGGGACATTCCCCATAATGCAGTGGCCGGATCAAGCCAGGAGATGTCTACCCTAGGCCAGGTCCATGCCCTCGCTTTCCATCCAGACACCTACTCATTATTTCTGGGGACGGAGCATGGGTTGTTTGTCAGCCCAGATGAGGGGAAAACATGGCAGAAAGTCTCAATCCAAGGCCCCACCGAGGGGATCGATTGCCGGACCCTCGCCATAGACCCGACCAATCCGCAGATCATGTATGCCGGAGGACACAATCTCTGGGTGGTGAAGAGCACTGACGGTGGCGCAAGCTGGCACACGGTCAAGCAAGGATTACCAAAAGCGGAGGTCCAAGCCCTTACTGTTGATCCGAGGAAACCCCAGCAGCTCTATGCCTGGGTCGCAGATGCTGGGCTGTACCGGAGTAGAGATGGCGGGCAACGCTGGCAGCGAATCAACGATGGTCCGCCCAATCCCAACGTCCATACCCTCGCCTCCGTGAATATTTCCACCGGGATGGGTGGGATCTACCTCTATGCTGGAACCAGTGCCGGTCTCTTCTTTGATGCGGACTGATTCTGAGGCTGGCGCAACGTCGGCAGTTTGCCGACGACCAAACCGATCAGGAGTTTTGTTTCCCATTGGCAACGACCAGAAACCATGTATGTAGGGAACGAGGAGGGGATCTTCAAAAGTACCGACGGAGGGAAACAGTGGGAGAAAGCGAGTGCCGGACTCGAGGGTGTTGCTATTGTCACGCTCACCATCCATCCTAAGGATCCGAATACCCTATTTGCCGCCACCGCAGACGGCGTGATGTTCAAGAGTGACAACGCCGGCCAGCACTGGCAGCGACAAAACTAAAGGACAGCAATGAGGAGAGGAGTGTCTCCTAAGCAGACACCCGGTGACCTCACTACGCTCGGACAACCGGGGTCTCTGGACACCCCGGCTGTCTAGAGGACGCCGGGTGTGTCTGCATCGAGCTACCCTGTCCGCCCCTGAACTTTGTTGTGATCGGGGTGTCTGTTTCGATAGAGCAGCGTGCATGTCCCGTGTAGAAGGACAGCGCGGTACAATGTCTGTGCTAGAGAGAAAGGAGGGATGTTATGGCCTCGCCAACCGCACCAGCCACGGTGAAGCCAAAGAAGGCCAAAAAAGGGGCAGAAACCATGTTGTGGACACGACGGGATTTTTTCAGTCTCGGCGGCTGGACAGGTCTTGCGTTTGTCCTCGTCTCTGCGCCGTTTGGCTTTGTGCGCTATATGTTCCCCCGCGTCCTCTTTGAACCGCCCACCACCTTTGCAGCCGGAAGCCCAGTAGATTACCTGGTTGGGGAGGTAAGTACCAAATATAAAAAAGAGCATCGTCTGTGGATTATCCGGAGAGAGAGTGGAATTTTTGCCATGCTCGCTATTTGTACCCATTTAGGTTGCACCCCCAACTGGTTCCCCAACAAGCAGGCCTTTAAGTGCCCGTGTCACGGCAGCGGGTTCTATATCGACGGCACCAATTATGAGGGACCAGCCCCGCGACCGCTGGACCGGGTAAAGGTATCGCTAAGCCCTGAAGGCACGCTTGTGGTGGACAAAAGTGTGGTCTATTACATGCGGCCGGGGGTGGAACCAGATAAACAATATCCAGAGAGCATTCTCACCGTGTGACATAGATAGGAGAGTAAGAGAAGGATAAGGCCATGGAATTCATCCAAGAAGTCATGGGTGAGTGGTATCTCCTCCTCAGCCAGGTGAGTGCAACCCTCAGTGTGCCGCTAAAGCAGGTGGCGGATTGGGCGCAGCTTCCGCTGTTCACCGCGCTCCTTTTTGGCCTGATCGGAGCCGTATCACCCTGCCAGTTGACGACCAACCTCTCCGCGATGGCCTATGTGTCCCGCAGGCTGGGTGAGGGACAACCGTGGTGGGAAGCCTTGGCTTACACTTTGGGGAAAATGGTGGTCTATATGTTCACAGGGAGTGCCGCGATCTTTCTAGGCCTGAAACTTGAGCAAACAGCCATCCCGGTCGTGATAGTCGCCCGGAAGATCATCGGACCGCTGATGATTTTGATCGGTCTCGGCCTACTGGGAGTTATTCGCCTGCGGGGTGCGGTTGGGGGGCGTCTGGCCTCCTGGGTAGAGTCCCATATGCCTCAAGGAGGACTGCGGGGGGCTTTCGGTTTGGGGGTGGTCTTTTCCTTTACTTTTTGCCCCACGCTGTTCTGGCTGTTCTTTGGGCTCACCATTCCCTTAGCGCTGACCACCAGTGGTGGCTGGACTTTTCCGGGAGTCTTCGCCATAGGGACCACCCTCCCTCTGCTTGCCTTCGCCGGACTCTTGGCGTCTGGCTTTCCGATGAGTGGTGTAATGCTGAAACAGCTAAAACAATACCATAGACGCGTGAGTCAGGTATCAGGGGCCGTGTTTATCCTGGTCGGGATCAGCGATACACTGACATATTGGTTTATATGAGAACTCATCCTGAGTAAGCCTCAAACTGTCATGCTGAGCAGAGCGAAGCATCTCATAATTCTGCAGCAAGTTTCTAGAGATCCTTCACGGAGTTTACCCTGAGTACAGCGAAGGGTTCAGGATGACAAGAACGGAAAATTCGGTATAAATTCTGCATAAGAGAAGTCTGGAGGCTTCATATGGCAGATCCGGTATATCAGAGTCAATCTACGCCTGAGCGTGGAGAGCACTCTACTCCTGCACCACAGGGATCTGTAGCAGAACAAGCTTTGGAGCAGATTGATCTCCCTATTCGCGGAATGAGCTGCGCCAGTTGCGTAGAAAGGATTGAAACGGGAGTCGCCAAGCTGGAGGGAATTCAAGAGATCTCGGTCAATTTTGCCGCGGAGAAAGCGGCTATTCGGTACGATCCCTCCCTGGTCTCGATGCGTCGTGTGGTCCAGGAGATTGCGCATCTCGGCTATGACACCAGTACCAAAGAGGTCGTTATTCCTATTCGCGGGATGCACTGTGCCTCCTGTGTGCAGACCATTGAAAGGCAGCTCCGCAGCCTCCCTGGTGTGCTGGAGGCCGCGGTCAACTTTGGCACGGAGAAGGCCACGGTGCGCTTTCTCCCTTCGTTGCACTCCGTAAGCGATTTGGCCCAGACGATCCGGGACATTGGATATGAGCCGGTAGAAGTGACCGAGGAGACCACAGCGGTCGATTATGAAAAAAAGGCCCGAGAGCAAGAGATCCGCACGCTCGGACTGAAGACCCTGATAGGAGCCCTCCTCAGTATACCTCTCATGCTGGGAAGCTTCCCGGAGTGGTTTCCGTGGCTGCCAGCATGGCTTACCCAGCATGTGGTCCTCTTCCTTCTGACTACTCCCGTCCATATCTGGGTAGGCTGGCAGTTTCATGTGGGATTCTGGAAAGCACTCAACCATAAGACCGCCGACATGAATACGCTGGTCTCGATCGGGACCAATGCCGGATACCTCTATAGCGTGCTGGTGACCTTCGCTCCCACCCTCTTTGCTCCAGAAGGGCTGGCTACTGGTGTCTATTTTGAGACCGTGGTCATCCTCCACACGCTGATCATCCTGGGTCGCTTCCTGGAAGCACGGGCCAAGGGTCGTACCTCGGAGGCGATCAAGAAGCTCATCGGGCTTCAGGCAAAGACTGCTCGGGTTGTCCGGGACGGCCACAAAGTAGACATCCCGGTAGAGGAGGTGCAAGTAGGCGATATCGTGATTGTTCGTCCCGGGGAAAAGATCCCGGTGGACGGGATTGTGCGCGAAGGGGCTTCCGCCGTGGATGAGTCCATGCTCACTGGGGAGAGCCTTCCGGTGGAGAAGAGACCCGGGAGTGAGGTGTTTGGTGCGACGCTAAACAAGACTGGTGCTTTCCGGTTTGAGGCGACCAAGGTTGGCACAGAGACGGCTCTGGCCCAGATTATCAAACTGGTGGAGGCGGCTCAAGGTTCAAAACCTCCTATACAGAAGCTGGCGGATCGGATCGCTGGTGTCTTTGTCCCCATCGTGATCCTCATCGCGTTGGTGAGCTTTGGGGTGTGGTATTTCTGGGGACCACAGCCTGCTATCATCTTTGCCCTCTCAAACTTCATGGCCGTGCTACTCATTGCCTGCCCCTGCGCTATCGGACTGGCCGCGCCTACTGCGGTCATGGTTGGGATCGGGAAAGGGGCAGAACATGGCATCCTGTTCCGGGGAGCAGAAGCGCTAGAACTGGCCTCCAAGCTCACTACCATTGTCCTCGACAAGACCGGGACTCTCACCAAGGGTGAGCCCTCGGTAACCGATATCATCCCCCGGAACGGTATAGAGGCACAGGAACTGCTCCGTTACGCTGCTTCAGCGGAGAAGGGTTCCGAACACCCGGTCGGGGAGGCCATCGTAAAGCGGGCCGGTGCGGAAGGGCTGTCACTCGAACCTACGGAGTCCTTCGAAGCGATCCCTGGCCACGGGATAGAGGCAAAGGTAGCGGGCAGAGCTCTCCTGCTCGGGAACCGGAAGTTGATGCGTGAACGCGGAGTGCTATTGAATGGGCTGGAGAAGGAGGCAGTAGGGCTGGCCGATGAAGGGAAAACCCTGATGTTCGTGGCCTGGGATGGACAGGCAGTCGGGATCATCGCCGTAGCCGACACGCTAAAACCACACTCCAAAGAGGCTGTAGAAGCTTTACACCGGTTAGGGTTGACTGTGGTCATGATCACCGGAGATAACCGGCGCACGGCCGAGGCTATCGCCCGACAAGTAGGCATAGACCACGTCTTGGCTGAAGTCTTGCCGCAGGATAAGGCCCAAGAAGTCCAGCGCCTGCAGGCTGAGAGAGAGGTGGTTGCCATGGTTGGGGATGGGATCAATGACGCGCCGGCCTTGGCCCAGGCCGAGGTGGGGATCGCCATCGGCACGGGGACCGATGTGGCTATCGAGGCGTCGGACACTACCCTGATTACCGGAGATCTTCGAGGGATAGTGACAGCGATTGCGTTATCGAAGCGCACCATGCGTACGATGAAGCAGAACTTTTTCTGGGCCTTTATCTACAACACGGCTCTGATTCCCGTGGCCGCGGGTATTCTATATCCGGTCGCCGGCATACTCATGAGCCCGGTGTTGGCTGGAGCGGCTATGGCCTTGAGCTCGGTCTCGGTCGTCTCCAACTCCCTCCGGCTCCGGCGCTTCCAGCCTCGTTCGCCGATAGGCGAGAAAGAATAAATGTGTTTATGTCAAGAACAGTTGGTGTACACCAGTGACTAGTAGTTAGTGGCTAGTGGTTAGTGATTAGTGGTTAGTGACTAGTGGTTAGTGGAGGAATAAGAATAGTTATGTCAAGAACAGTTGGTGTGGACTATCCAGTGGGGGTTGTACCACACAGAGTTGTACGATAGCAAAAGTCAGAGTACTGGAGGACAACATACACATGCGAAAGACTATCAGGGCTTGTACGCTTTTTCTCCTAACTTTGCTATTGGCTAGAGTTCCTCTAGCTATTGCTCATGAGGATCCCAAGAAGGGGAGTGAAGACTTCGAGCACGTCCACGCCCTCGCCATAGATGCGGAGGGTCGCACCCTGTTCCTTGGAGCCCATACTGGTCTCTTCCGCAGCGAGGATGGTGGCCGTTCCTGGCAGAAGGTGACCCTTTCGGGGAAGCACAGCCACCACCTGGACACGATGGCCATTGCGACTGACCCGACCGATCCAAGGACAGTATACATAGGCACCCACGAAGCCGGTGTCCTCCGGAGCACCGATGGTGGACAGACCTGGAAGCCAGTGAACACTGGCCTCGGTGGACTCGATGCGCATGGCCTGGCCATTGATCCCAATCTACCGAACAAGTTGCACGTAATGATCCGGGAGCAGGGCGAGGGGCTCTATCGGACTACCAACAAAGGGGAGAAATGGACACGGGTGGATGATGGCCTGGGAGGCGAAGTCAAAGTGTTGACCTCTGTAAACATCCCCACCGGGATGGGAGGCATCTACCTCTATGCTGGTACTGCGGAGGGCTTGCAACGGAACCCAGACTGCTTCTGAGGGTGGAAACTGGTGGGCGGTCTGCCCACCTATCGGACGGTGAATGGGTTTGCCGTGGATCCGACCAATCCTAGCGTAATGTACGTCGCCATGCGCGATGGGCTCTTCAAGAGCACCAATGCCGGTGAGACCTGGCAGTCTATCGGAGGGGAACTCAAGAATCTGGCGGCGGTGACCGTGAACCCAAAACAGCCAACAGAGATCTATATAGCAACAGCCGAGGGGGTGATTTGGAAAAGTGACAACGGTGGACAAGACTGGCAACCACAAAACTAAACAGCAAGGGGAGGACACCAGGGGAGAGGAGGGGAAAGCAAGACCGGAAAAGAAGTCCAGGCTACGCTAATGGCTCAAAGCGTTGATTCCGCTCTCAGTCCTTCCTCTCCTCTTCCTCTTTGCCTGGGGCTTGGGGAAAGACCCCAAGCTTATTCCCACGCCACTCATCGGTAAAGAAGCCCCGGATTTTACCTTGCCCCTCTTTGATGGGGGCACGGCGCGGTTGCAGGAGCTTCGCGGGAAGGTGGTGATTCTTAATTTCTGGGCCTCCTGGTGTTACCCGGCCTGCTGGAACGAAGCTCCTCGTCTGGAAGCGGCTTGGCAACGATATAAGGATCGGGGGGTGATGCTCATCGGGGTGAATTATCAGGACCGGGAGGAGGATGCGCGGCAGTTCATCCGGCGCTTTCGGAAGAGCTATCCCAATGGGCCAGACGTGGGAAGCAAGATCTCCATCGACTACGGGGTCTACGGCGTGCCCGAAACGTTTTTTATCGATCGCGAGGGGAAGATTGCCTTCAAACAGATCGGCGAGATCAGCATGGAAACCTTAACCCAGCAAATTGAAAGACTGCTGATAATGGGAGAACAGCATGTGCAGCAAACCCCATAAGAAAGAGAATGGAAAGAGGAATGCAGAAGAGTAGTGAGGATTCACGATGCGTCGGGTGCTACCGTTGAAACCAATACTCTTGCTGATACTGTTTCTCCTTATTGCTAGCTTAGCTGGCATCTATGCCTGGTATGCCGTTGGCCAGAAAACGCCTCCTGTAGTCTTGAGCGAGGCGGAGGAGCAATTTTTGGCCAAGCACTGGCAACAGCCTCTTGCCCTTCAGGGGCCAGTACCCGTGTCCTTTTCTCCTCTGGAAGCCTCCCTGGACCCGGCCTCCTGTGGGACCTGTCATCGGACACTACTTTCCCACTTATGTTACTCCGAAGGTGTTTGTCCGTGGCTCTCTATCCCCCTTTACTATCTACGAAAAGACTATTCCTCTTACCGCACCATAATGTTTGGCATGGTCCAGATGATGGTGCTGATGGAGCACCGGAGAGGCTTGAGAAAAGGAGGTGTGGAAACATGAGGCAGATACGATACCAAAAAGTGGTAGGAGTTCTTATAGGCATATTCTTTGTCTGGGGCATCGGGCCACCAGGAGGTGGCGTCCAGGCTCAGACGGGTCCATCAGCCGCCCCAGAGGTCGGGGCCATGGCGCCGGACTTTGCGCTCCCAGATCTCGCCGGCAAAACGGTTCGACTCTCGGAGATGCGCGGGCAGGTGGTGTTCCTCACCTTCTGGGCCACCTGGTGTCCTGCCTGTCAGTTTGAGATGTCCACCATGGAGCCGTTCTATCAGCACTTTAAGGACCAAGGCTTGACCATCCTGGCGGTGAGCATTGACCAGGGGACAGAGAAGGCTGTGAAACAGGCCATCGGCGCCTTTCGTACGCAACATGGGCCGATGACGTTTCCGGTGCTCCTTGACCCCACACAGGAGGTCATGGATCAGTACCAGGTGGCCTTTATCCCCACCCATTTTTACCTCGATCGGCAAGGACGCATTCGTGGGAAATATGTCGGACCGAAGGATTGGCGAGATCAGCAGCACTGGAAATTGTTTGAAGACTTGCTCGCGGAACGGTAATGCAATATATCGTCAATAGGTTAAGAGTTTTTTTACTGCAGAGACACGGAGAGCACGGATGACCATATGACTTCCCTGTGCTTTGCTCCAGGAGAATTTTTCCGTGTCCTCCGTGTCTCCGTGGTGTAATGACCGGAGAAACAAACTGCACAAGGACTTTTGTCATGAAGTATTGAAGTATTTAGCAGTCTATGGAGAAAATAGAACTGAAGCTTACAGATAATCAGATGATAACCCGAACAGGAGGAGATCATGACAGTTTACAGATCGGCAGTCCAGCCTCTCTCACGGCGACACTTTCTAACTACTGTCGGACGAGCTGGGCTTGGAGCAATCAGCTTTTGGGTTGGAGGAGCTCTTCTATTGGGCCGAACAACCAAGGCAGCTCCAGTGAAGACTAGCGGTAAAGTTCGTGAGATCCAGCTCGTTACCCGGCAGACGCGCTGGGAGCTCGCCCCCGGCCATGAGGTAGATGCCTGGGCATACAACGATCAAGTACCGGGGCCAGTCATTCGCGTGCGGGAAGGAGAGCGGATACGAGTTGTGCTCCAGAATGAGCTGCCAGAGCCGACCACGATCCACTGGCACGGTGTAGACGTACCGAATGCCATGGATGGCGTTCCCGGAGTGACCCAAGACCCGGTTCAGCCAGGGAAGACGTTTGTCTATGAGTTCACGGCGATGCCAGCCGGAACCCGCTGGTATCACACCCACTTTAACGGACATAAACAGCTTGACCTTGGCCTGCATGGGCCCCTCCTCATCGAACCGGCTGACGGGGATCCATTCCCTGTGGATCGCGACTACACCCTTATCCTGGGTGGCTGGGTCACCGGGAAACGTGCTGCCGTTTCTTCCGCCAGTGCATCGATGGAGGGGTGTATGATGATGGGAGGAAGGAGCAGTGGGATGGGCCACATGATGGACGGCGGTATGGGTGGCATGATGGGTAGGATGATGGATCGGATGCGGGAAGGGATAAGCCGAATAATGGAAGGTGACATGGGCCGCATGATGGAAGGGATGATGCAGCCACACGAACCACTATACGATACCTTCACCATTAACGGCAAGACCTTCCCGGCCACGGAGCTTCTCCGAGTGCGACCGGGAGAACGGGTGCGCCTCCGACTGGTGAATGCGACCGGCATGAAGACGCATACGATACGCCTGGCCGGACACCGTTTGCGGGTGACACACACCGACGGGAATCCGCTTCAGGTGCCAGTGGAAGTGGATGTGGTTGCTCTCGCCCCGAGTGAGCGGTACGACGTGGAGTTCGACGCGACGAACCCCGGGGTATGGCCCCTCTATGCCCTTGAACCGGAGCACACCGAGGCGGGGATGAAGACCCTCGTTGTCTACGAAGGCACTGAGGGAAACCAGGAAGCGCCTACCTCCTTCAGTAGGGCTGGCTTTCGCCTCTGGCACTACATGGACGGCCACGGTCGGGATGTCCTTCCGGCAGCCACCACCGGACAGACACGAAGCTTTCGCTTGACCCTGAGTGGCGGGATGATGGGTTCAGACATCTGGACCATCAACGGCAAGCAATACCCAAACACCGACCCGATCCGCGTGCAGCAAGGGGATAGGGTCCGCGTGCGGGTTTCCAATATGAGCATGGAAGCGCATCCCATGCACCTGCATGGGCATTCGTTCCGTGTCCTAGCCGTGAACGGCCAGCCGCTTGCCACCCCGCTGATCAAGGATGCGGTGGATGTAGATGCCCACATGGGATCGGTGGATCTCGAGTTCATCGCCCATAATCCAGGCAATTGGTTTTTCCATTGTCATAAGACCATGCATATGGAGGGGGGCATGATCACGTTGGTGAAAGTCACGTAATGCTGGAGGAGCATCGAAAGGGGGCATTGAGCCTCCTTATTTGTCTTGCTTCCTCGGGAAGTATGTTTGTAAAGTGACGGGTAAGCATAAGCTTGATCTGCTACAGCACTTGTAGCCAGTATCACTCTCTGGTCATCCCGGAGCGCAGTAAGCAGCGCCCCTACAGATAAACTCGCTACGTAATTATGGCGATCAGTACTAAGTTCATATTAAGTAAGTATCAGTAAGAATTTTTTACAAAAGCCAAGGGTAGAAGTAGGGTGGGCTGTGCCCACCAACACACCCATGGTTCTTCTCGGTGGGCTGAGCCACCCTACATACTACACACCAAAACGTAAGAAATTTCGTCATGGTTACTTATAAGCAAAATATCATCAATACAGAGGAGCAAAAGGCATGTGGTCGTATCGAAAAATTATCCTTGCACACTTGCACGTTTGTGGTTTTCTTCGTTATCATGAGCTTTGCACGAATCTATGCTGCCGGACAGGAAAATCCATATGTCGCTTTGTCGGTCCTGCGTACCCCGAAGACACCTGCTCCAGACTTTACGCTCCCGCAGGTAGGTGGGGAAAACGTACGACTTTCCGATTTTCGGGGTAATGTAATCCTACTCGGATTTTTCAAGACCTTTTGACCAAACTGTCGGCGGGAGTTGCCCACCAAAGATATCCTGTATAAGGAATTTGCCGATCAAGGGCTGATGGTGTTGGCGGTGAGTTTTCAGGAATCGGCAGACCTGGTGAGGGAGTTTCAACAGGAATTTCAGCTCAGCTTTCCAGTGCTGTTGGATCCGGAAGGACAGATCTCCCAATCCTACCGGATTCGAGGCCATCCGGTGACGTTTCTGATTGACCGACAGAGATTCCTCGTCGGACAGGTGCTTGGAGAAAGGGATTGGTCGAGTCCAGAGGCCAAGATGCTCATCACAACTCTATTGCAGGAGCATCCATAAAATGGAGGTGGAGGAGGAAAAGGAATGAAAGAAGGTATAACCATGCGGCGACAGATCCTTTGGGGGCTTCTCGGTGCGGTATTGGCAATCATTATGATGGGAGCAGCCATAGGGATCTGGCAAAAGGGACAGTTTCAACACAGGGGATGGGAGGACAAGCCTCTCGAAGGGCTGCAGATCTTGGGCACCGTACCAGACTTCTCACTCATAGAGCGGAGTGGTCGGCAGGTGGGACTGGCAGACTTCCGCGGGAAGCTCTGGATCGTTAATTTCTTCTATACGAACTGCCCGGATACTTGTCCGCTACAAAGCGCGGAGATGAAAAAATTGCAAGTCGAGTTTCAGAATGAGCCGGATCTGAGCCTGGTGTCGATCACTGTGGATCCCCAGCGCGATACCCCTGAGGTACTCACTGCCTATGCGGAGGGCTTTGCTGCAGACCCTGAGCAGTGGTGGTTTCTGACCGGTGAGAAAGAAATCATTTACCAGTTGGCGCAGGAAGGGTTTCATTTAGGAGCAGTCGAGCTTCCACATGAGCAGAGACCCGCTTCCGGTGCGACGCACACGCACAGCCCACGTTTTGTACTGATAGACCGCAAAGCACGGATCCGCGGTTACTATCCATCCACTGATCGTGAGGCCCTCCAACGCCTCCGTCAAGACCTCCGGACCTTGCTCCAGCAGAAGGAGGTGGCTGAGAAGAAATAAAAATTGGGCATCACTAAAGAGCGGCCTTGGATTTCTACTAAAAAGGAGGGACTAAAAGCAAAAATTGGCAAAGATTTGAAATGATACAACGCTCGGGTACCAGAATTTATCCTCTTTTTCTGATAAGGAACAAAAGGGAGGATTGGTCTATGTCTCCAGAATACTGGAAGAAAACCGGACTATTTTGGGCAGTGAGTCTGTTCAGTTTTTTTGTCTACTCCACTTCGGCGCTTGCCTGCGGGGGCGTGACCGCGACGATCGCTGATGACCCGCGTCCCTTTGGGGTCCGGACAGCAACTACCCGGCACGGGATCACCCTGCACATCGATCAAGCCGGAAATGTCTATGTGGCTGCTAAGGAGATCAAGGTCTCCAGTGCTTTAGCCGAAGCGATCGCCAGGCGCTATCTGGAGCAGCGTTTTACCCACTACGAGCATCTAGAATTCGAGGCGTTTTCTTATGACCATGGCGACCTTGTCTATATGTACCATGCCCACGTACCGAACTTGGCCTATAGTGTGCATGTAGGGCCGGTGCAATATGCGACCGATCATGCTCATGTCCATGTCTCTGCTACGACAGGTGATGTCTATGGTCCGGGTTGTGGAATGGGCTCGGGGATCGTCGAGATGCCATTCGATCCACAGGCCTACCCTGCCGATTTACAGGAGAAACGCCTCCCCTACCTCCAATTCGACACCGCGTTTATCGCTCGGGAAGGGCCACCACCCACTATTGATGGCCGCATTGAGCCAGGAGAGTGGGAAGGGGCCGGGTATGAGATGCTCCACGTTGGCACCGTCGCCGAGACCATCACCGAATATGGTTGAGGAGGTCGTGGGCAGGCGGTCGCCGCCCAACCAGAACGCTTTACAATCGAGCTCTATACCAAAATTCATCAAGGACTTATCTATTTTGCTGTCCGTGTAGACACCACACGATGGGTCGCGCTGCTCCTCAAAGATTTCCCGCATCATGGGATGATCGGGGATTTTAACGATGTCAAGCTGCTCACTGTGAATGGGATTGAGGATTTCTTTCTGGCTACGTATCCTGATCAGAAAGTACCTAATCCACGCAAACTGGCTGGGGTGCATACCTGAATGGCCTCCGGGACCCTGGTAAGGGACCAAACGAGTAACCTGAAGGCCACCGGATGGCGAAAAACTGATCAAGGGATGGAATACGAGTTTGCCTTTCCCTACCAAAACGAGGATTTAGGTGATACCTTGTGGGCAGTGGGGAAGCCGTATCAGTTTACGGTGCTGGTAGGACCAAGCGAAGAGTTCAACGGTGTCACATCAGAGACCTGGATGAGTGACCAGATCCATATTCGGTTAGGTACTCCCTCTACCGATTCTATTTATGATCCCCCCTACCTCGCAGTACAAGCCCAAGAAGATCAGCACCACCATCATCACAACAAAGCAGAAAAAGGAGAAGAACACCATGAGCAAAAAGGGGAGCAAAAATAAACGAGCGCGAAGAGCAACTCACCCTCAAAAATGGTCTCAGACCTGGCTCTGGGGCATAGTCATCGGTAGTGTGCTCCTGGTGAGTGGCCTCGTCTTTCTGTGGCAGCAGGAAGGACCGGCTGAGGGCTGGGGGCTTCCCGCTACCCCTCGTGATCCCAGGCCAGCTACCCTCGCTCCAGCGCTCTTCACCGGCAAAGCCAGAGAGGCGTATCGCATTGCCCGCGAGGCACCCGAATTGCTCGAACGCATGCCCTGCTATTGCGGGTGTTATGTTGGCAATCGACACCAAAACAATTTGGATTGCTATGTAGATCGCCATGCCGAAGGCTGAGACATCTGTATGGACATTACGCTGGATGCGTATGCTATGAAGCAAAAAGGAATGACCATCGAGGATATTAAGAAAGCCATTGACGCAAGGTACTCGAAATACTGGCCTTATGAGAAGAAATGGCCGCTTTTTTAATGCTGCTAGTGCCTATCCAGGGGAGATCTTGGGCATTACCCAAGTCGATTGGGGAATATGGATATCCTGGGAGTCGAATGGATAACCCTTCGCTGCGCTCCCGAAGCAGAGCGAAGGGAAGTCATATCGTCATCCGGGAGCGCGGGCCTCTGGCCCGCAGCGGGCGGGACGCCTGCCCTCCC
>FWWM01009672.1_pt1 | contig 17612 bp, 19 predicted proteins | sample 2228351 | NCBI WGS metagenome assembly FWWM01 (sample SAMEA103939774, study PRJEB20133) | metagenome | reverse complement strand
AGGTCGAGAGCGAAATCGGTGGTACCAGATTTTAAAGTATTTTTCAGGAGCTATTCATTTCGGTATGACAGCTAGTCTTGTAACCTGTGCATATTTTATATTGAGATCATTACGCCCGTTTGCTTTTTTATTCTGAGCAAGGAATATGCCCCGATTGCTAGAATTATGACTCCAATTAAAGCGCTGATAACTATGTTAGTAAGAGGAATACGAAAGTAGGGAGCTGGAGTCATAATAAGGTAGCTTAAGCTCAAAGACATGCAGAACCACATGCCTTGAATAGCTACCTTACCACAAACCTTAAGATCTACTGTCCTCGCCATTCTCAGCGCTGTTACTGCAGCTGTTAAGATTATAGCAAGCCATATTAAGACAAAGAGCGCTATTGCTTCGAGTGATAGCCCAAGTGTGGACACCAATGCTACTGTAGCTAGTATTGTTATGGCAAAGTTAATGCGTAACACAAACCGTCTAACGGGCTCGACTTCCTTACTCATTAAAATCCACTGGGCCCTTCGATCCACTTCCCTAGCTCATATTTAACTCCTGCCTTATGGCAACCTATAGCCAATATTAAGTAAGCGATGGCTGCGACTACGCTTCCGATAACAATAGGTGGTGCAACTGGACTTAAGAGGAATGCTAGCAAAGAGGCGATAATCCATGAAATCATACCTGCTAAATTCACCTTTGAGTAAGTCGTTCCAGGTCCAAACGTAAGTCTAGCTGTCGGATCTTTAAGCCCTAGTATGAATGGTCTGAAAACGAAAAAGTCAACAATCAATATTATCCCAATTGGAGGTATAAGTATGCCTAATACTTCACCGAACCTTAGTAAAACTTCCATGGATTGGCCATAACCAGCTGAGATTAAGGTTGCCCAAATTGTTCCTACTATGCCCATTATAGTAGTCCAAGCCCTCCTGCTTAGTCTTCCGATACCGTTAACCCAGGCGAGCGAGCTAACCCAGAGATTGTCATCGTTTGTATCAAACTGAGTCAATGCGAACAGCGCCAATGCACTTATGCCTAATCCCATTTTCATCATAGCAGTAGCTATGTCGGGCGAGCCAGTAAGCATAACTGAAGCAGCACCAGCAAATAGAAAGAAGGTATTAAATAGTGTTACCTGTAGAGCCCATGCAATAGCTCCGTCCCTCGGTTTAGTGCTGAACCTTGCTAAATCGGCCGCAATTACAGCACCTACCGCATAGTATCCGACTACAATTGTTATCAAAGTACCAAGGGGTAGCGGCTCAGCAGGCTTTACAGCTAGTAGTGCTGGTAGACCTCCATACCCTCCGAGGGCTATAGCCGTTCCCACTACAACCAAGAGTATAAAGAATGGAGTCAAGAGATAAGAAAGCGATATTATAGCTGCAATCCCGTAAAGTGCAGTAAGCATCATCAGGATTCCGCCCCATATGGATGCCACAACCATACTGCTAAACCAATAGCCAGGGAACATCGTATTGATTAAAATTGAAAACAGCCATGTTTGAAAAGCAAACCAAGCACAGGCTCCTATCCCAGTGCATATAAGCCCGACTAAAGACGATCCTAGCCTTCCGAAGGGGTAACGCATTATGGCATATGTCGTCATATGAGTGTAACCGCCAATTAACGAAGTTAACCCGCCTAAGATGGCAAGGACGAGACTACCGATTATTATGGCCGCTATAACAGTTAGAAAATCGCCGGCTTTACCTATGGCTCCTCCGCCCCAGACAGCAGCAATGGTTGTTACGACACTAGTCCACTGTACAAACATTGCTAGCAAGGATCTTCGTTCAGCCGGAGGGACTGCGATTATTGAGTAATCACCGAAGACGTCTTTAGTCAATTTTCTGTCGTTGAGCTCTTTATCACTGGTATTTAAGTTTGATACTCACGACAAAATCGGATTATCACCGATAGCTAATGGTTTTCTTCTGAGATGTTTTCCATAGCTTTCTCTCCCGCCTTATAAGAAGCTAAGAATTCATCTTTTGGTGCGGATGTAGAAGTTTAGCTGTAAGCGCCAGTTATAGTATAAATACTATAATAGTAATTTTCAAAGCTATGCGCAGGCTATCAAGGCAAGATGTGGAAGATTTAGCTGTAGGTGCAGCTATATTAGGTAGTGGTGGTGGAGGTGATCCCTACATAGGCAAACTTATGGCATTACAGGTCCTTGAAAAGGGAATGGACATAATTTTGATTGATCCGAAGGAAGTTCCAGACGATGCGCTTGTGCTACCATCTGCAGGTATGGGTACTCCAACTGTTCTAATAGAGAAGTTACCGAAAGGGGATGAGGCGCTAAACGCGTTTAGAATAATGGAGAAGTACTTAGGTAAGAGGGCATATGCAACAATCCCCATAGAAGCTGGAGGTGTGAATTCCACTTTCCCCTTAGTTGTAGGAACTACGGTTGGCATTCCCATAATAGACGCTGATGGAATGGGTAGGGCTTTCCCTGAGCTTCAGATGACGGTCCCTCACCTTTGCGGCATTAAAGTATGCCCAATGAGCATGGCTGATGAAAAGGGCAATGCTGTTATCATTAATGCAATAAATAATTTCTGGGCAGAAAAAATAGCCCGTTCGGTAACAATTCAGTATGGAGGTACAGCATGGATTTGTCTCTACTCTATGACTGGCTTAGAAGTTAAAAACGCGACTGTTCACGGCACTATATCGAAGGCTATAAGGATAGGCAATGCTCTTCGTGAGGCAAGGAAATTAAAGAAGGATCCTCTACAAGCAATCAGTGAGGTTACAGAGTGTTACAAACTATTTGAGGGGAAAATAATAGACGTTAAACGTTATGTCGTCGCAGGTTTCGCGCGGGGAGAAGCAGTATTAGAGGGTATAGGAGAATATAAAGGAAATAGGATGACGATAGAATTCCAAAATGAGAATCTCATTGCAAGGATTGATGGAGAAGTTATAGCTAGCGTGCCTGATTTAATAACAGTGATTGAAAAGGAAACTGGACAGCCAGTGACCACAGAATACCTTCGGTATGGATATAGGGTGGCTGTGCTGGGAATGCCTTGCGATGAAAGATGGAGGACTACTGAAGGGCTAAAAGTTGTCGGTCCAAGGTACTTTGGTTATGATATAGAGTACGTTCCAATTGAAAAGAGGGTGTTATGTTGAGGATAGGAATTGATGTAGGGGGCACTCACACTGATGCCGTAATAATGAGTGAGAAGAACGAGCTAGTCGCAGCAGTAAAAGTTGCAACTACGCCAGATGTGACAAGTGGGATATTTAATGCATTGAAGAAAGTGATTGAGGTAAGTGGAATTGACCCGGAGGAAGTAAAAGCTGTAATGTTGGGTACAACACACTGTACAAATGCCATAATCCAGAGAATTGGCTTGACAAGAGTATTGATTATAAGGATTGGCTTGCCAGCAACAAGCTCTATAGAACCCTTGACGGATTGGCCTGAGGATCTAAAGAGGACAGTAGAATACGCTAAATACCTTGTGAGGGGTGGGCATGAGTACACTGGGGAGGAGATCGCTGAATTAGATTTAGGATTATTGAGAGAAATAGCGAGGAAGGCGTATGGGAAGGTTAAGTCTGTCGCAGTTACGAGCGTGTTTTCTCCAGTAAACCCCTTACATGAAGAACAAGCAAGGGAAATATTACAGGAGGAGCTCGGACCTAATGTTTCGATAACTCTTTCGCATGAGATAGGGAGCATTGGGCTTTTAGAAAGGGAAAATTCGGCCGTTTTAAATGCATCCGTAATAGAGGTCGCTCGCGTAGCTATTGAAGCGTTCGAACATAGTATCAGAGAAATGGGCATGGAAAAGGCGAAATTATACATTACTCAAAACGACGGTACCTTAATGAGTGCTGAATTTGCAAAGCGATATCCCATTTTTATGATAGCTTCAGGACCTTCAAATAGCATTAGGGGAGCTGCATTCCTTACAGGACTCAATGATGGAATAGTTGTAGATGTAGGGGGAACCTCTACTGATGTAGGGATTCTCGTAAAAGGATTCCCACGTGAGTCCGCCTTAGCTGTGGAGATAGGTGGAGTAAGAACGAACTTTCGAATGCCAGACTTAATCTCCATTGGATTGGGCGGCGGTAGCATTGTAAAGGTGATCGATGATGAAGTAGAAGTAGGACCTGAAAGCGTTGGCTATGAGCTAATTAGGAAAGGGGTTGCATGGGGAGGCGAAATACTCACAGCTACAGATGCAGCTTTGGCAGCAAATATGGCGGTCATAGAAGATCCATCTTGCGATGTAAGTCGTTTACGTCACCTAGACAGAACGTTAATTAGTAAAATCCTCAAGCGTATTGTTCAAAAAGTTGAAGATTGCATCGATCGTATAAAGACAAGTCCCGAGCCCGTTCCAGTTATTCTAGTAGGCGGTGGGAGCATATTACTTCCTAATAAGATAGCTGGTGCTTCGGAAGTTACCCGTCCACCAAACTTCCAATACGCCAACGCTATAGGGGCCACTATAGCCAAAGTCAGCGGGACATCAGATAAGGTATATTCGTTAGAGCATCTAGGGAGGGAAAAAGCTATAGAGGATGCTAAGCTAACTGCTATAAAACATGCTAGAGAAGCTGGGGCAGATCCAACCACGATAGAGATCGTTGAGCTAGAGGAAATACCACTACCTTACTTACCAGGAAACGCTGTGAGGATAAAGGTAAAAGCCACGGGAAAGATTCTCCTCTAAGATGCGGATAAGAGTAATAAACCCTGTCATAACGAGGGAGTTTGAGTCACTTACATACAGAGAATTCGAGAGTTTAGCGGGTCCAACTGTAAAGATAGAGGTTGTAAGCTTAGATAAAGGTCCATCCTCTATAGAGTCAAGGTTTGATGAAGACCTTGCAAAACCAGATATCCTTAAGAAAGTTAAAGAGGCTGAACAGAATGGTGTTGACGCTGTGATAATAAATTGTTTCGGCGATCCCGGCTTGCACTCAGCGAGGGAAGTGGTCGATATACCAGTTGTGGGTCCATTTCAGGCTTCCATGGCGCTTGCATCTATGTTGGGACGAAAATTCGCAATTGTAACGGTACTCAGATCAGTAATACCCTTGATTGAAGAGAATGCTGAGATGTTAGGCATGAGATCGAAAATAGCCTCAATCAGGTCAATAGAGGTTCCTGTTCTAGACTTAGAGAAGGAAAGAGTGAAAGTTAGGGAGTCTCTACTGATTGAGTCAAAAAAGGCTATAGTGGAAGATGGGGCAGACATCATAATCTTAGGTTGTACTGGAATGATGGGTATGGCGAAAGGGCTCCAGGAGTCTTTACATAGAGAGGGGCTAAACATTCCAGTTATTGACCCAACAGCAGCCTCGCTCAAGTTAGCTGAGGTGCTAGTGAGTCTTGACGAAAATATAACGTGCCACTAAATGCCTTATCTAGAATGATAGTGACGAGCGTTTCAAGTTCCTCTTCTATCCTCTGTTGAAGCCTTTTGAGGGGGGTAAGTTGCTTCTTTTATCTTGTTAAGATATGTTACTAGTCTTTCCTGTTCCTTAAGGGGTGAAAGGGGAATTTTGATTTCTCTAACATCTTTTAGATCTATTCTGATTCTTGTTGCACCATGCCCTAACAGTTCAGCTTGATGTCTACTAAGCGGGAAATGAGTGCATACATAATATACATTGGCAACGCTTTGCTTTCATCAACTCTAAGTTTGATGCAGTTTGTCACAATCAGAGCTTTCTTAATAAAATCGGGGAGTAAGCAGGCTTTACCCATCGCATCGTCAATTTTCCCGATTATTATATCTTTAGAACGTACTGCACTTCGTTGTAATTGACTGAATTTTTTCTTCAGAAATGAGTCTCCGATCTTTGTCAATGAATTCCAATAATTTCCACATTTTGAGCCCTTATCAAGGGCACACCTTATCAGCAGAACTGAAGGGACTAAAATGCTTAAGGAGGGTGGCTAGAGAGGAAACTGAAAACCTTATGCAAGGTAGCTTGCATAAGGTTTTCTGGAGAAAAATGGGAATGGGTAAAATCAAAGGAGATAGCTTCAAGAGAAGAGTACTCGTTTGTAGATGGTCCTTTTGGATCAGAGCTTAAGGTAGAGGAATATCATCCTTGAACGGATACATGTTCGTCCAAAGTTGCAGATCAGGAGCTGAGCATCAGTGGAATCCTCCTAATCCCAGTTCCCCTCCACGTTTATAGCTACACCATAGCCCGTAACTTCAACCGACCTTATCTTCATGGAAAGTATTTCTTCAGCTCTGCATGCTGATTCATAAAGCACCCCAATTAATGCTCTTGTTTGCTGATCCTTTGTTGCTTCTATCATTGCTTTTACCTCTTTAACTGTCAATAGGTCATTATGCTTGATGTTGAAATAGCGACGTCCTAGAGACAGCCATTTAACAAGATCAGGATATTCGCCTTTATCAATGTTGTAGAGATATTGAAAGAACTTCTTGATGAGGGCTTAAGTTTCGATATGCTGTTTTAACTTGCTCCCTTAGAAATCACAGCGTTGAAGAGCGGAGTATATCGTCCTTCGTCATTTTGCTAAACGGCTTATTGACCTCAATCGAAAGATCCTTAGAACCCTTACATAGAAGGCCCTTGTGCGGATCGATCGTTGTTGGATAAGTAGCTCTTTATCGAATGAGGCAATAGTTGCTCTCCGATAACCGCTACATCCTGTATGATGAGCTGGGAAAGACTATCAACGTACAACACCGATATCCTTTACATAATATTTCTTCCGAGCCGAGAAGTCAAGCGATAAATACATCTATACTGACCAGACGTGCGAGGTTAAGAGATGCGGATACCGTGGAGGAAGGAAACAGAGGAGAGGCAAGAGTACGTGCAGCCAATACATTACAGGGACAGAATGCTGGAGGTACTGACGCAGTTGAAGATCCAGAACGAGAAGCTGAACAGAACGATTGAGAGGCTGAAACATAGAGGAAAAGAGCTTTTTGAACAATGTGTGAGGGCCGAGCAGGAGAAAGATACTGCACGGGCAACGATATACGCCAACGAGATAGCCCAGCTGCGTAAGATGACTAGGACGTTGTTGGCCAGCCAGATGTCCCTTGACAAGGTTGTTCTAAGGCTTGAGACAGTAAAAGAGTTCGGTGACGTAATGCACGTCCTCGGGCCAGCCACACAGATAATCAAACAAGTTCAGCATGATATCTCAGGCATAGTGCCTGAGGTTGCACATAGCTTGCGACGAGTCGATGAGATGCTCGAAAGGATCATAATAGAGGCTGGAAATGTAACAGGCGGCAGCATCTACGTCTCGGTGAGCGACCACGAAGCACAGAGGATAATGGAGGAGGCTGCTGAAGTGGCTGCGCAGAGGACGAAGAGCAGCTTCCCAGAACTTCCTGAAACCTTCCAACACCAGGAGACAACAGCTGAGAAGACTAGCTAAACACACCAATACTTTTTATCTAACTCTACTCGGATGTAAAAGTCAAGATTGATATGTAGGCGGTTGAAGATTATCCCGTGGATTTAGTCGAAGCGGTCACTTTGGGTTTTCTTCAGGGCGTTGCGGAATGGCTGCCGATAAGCAGCCAAGGATTAGTTACCTTGGTTTCGAAGATAGTTTACGGTCAAAGCTTTGAAAGATCTCTTGCAACAGCTGTATGGCTTCACATAGGAACATTAATTGCCGCATCGATTTATCTGAGAAATGAGCTTGCAGAAGCAGTTTCTGGAATTTTCAAAGAAGGCCCGGGAAGAAGGCTTCTTATGTTCATGGCTGTTGCCACAGCATCCACGGCCGCCACAGCGGTCCCTATACTGATCGGCTTGAGAAATCTAGCAATACCAGATAGCATCTTCATGGTATCCATCGGTTTCTTGATTCTATCCGTCTCGTTGATTCCGAGGAAGAGTAGAAAAGAAGATCGTATACCAAAACTAGACCTTAAGACGGCTGTTATTGTGGGCCTAATCCAAGGCCTGTCTATCGTACCAGGGGTCAGCAGATCCGGCGTAACTATGTCTACGCTCCTAGTTCTTGGATTTAACCTACACAATGCGTTAAAGCTGAGCTATCTCATCAGCATCCCAGCCGTTTTGGGGGCTCAGATCTCCCTCCCGTTTCTATTGGGCGTAAGGGAGGTAGGATGGGAAAATATTGTAGGCGCTGCTGTAGCCATGTTGAGTGGGCTCTTAACGATAAGTTTTATGCTGAAGGTCAGCCTCCAACATGATATTAAAATAGTAGCTGTTCCTCTCGCAGCATTCCTGATCATAACGGGTTTGCTGCTTAATTATGGTGGATAGAGGCCGCCAGTCTTTCTCCGTCTTGCATATTCGTTAACAATCCTATAGACGGTGCTATGGGGTGCTCCCTTTATAAGGGCCGTAATAGCTTCGTCAGCAGCTTTAACGTCGTTGTAGGACCCTATTATTGATACTGTATCGCCGTAAACAGAAACGTCAACGTGGCATGATTCCTCAATTATGCGTCGTGTTTTCCCTTGACTCCCTATAATCCTTCCCTTAACACGTGTCAGATGGTTGTAGTTGTTGCCAACATAATCGGTCAGATCTATAACAGATAAAACGAACCCGTCTTGGGCTAGCTTGAGCGCTTTTTCAGGGGCAAAACCTCTGCCTATTGCTGTTACGATGTCCCTTGCCTTAAAGAGAGAGGAAGGGTCTCCACCTTGCTCAACAGGCTTAGCGAGGTTCACGATGACCGTACCATCGCGACTATCAACTTGAAGCGAAACACCTAACAACTCTTCTATCTTTTTCTTAACAGCCCCACCTTCCCCTACTAATACACCGATCCTATCCTTGGAGATGTTTACCACGAAAGATGATTGTGTCACACCCCTAAACTTTGTCTCAACCATCTTTTAAACACCCCCGACAACCTTTTCCAGCATTGTCGAGCTGTTTACATGTAAACCGGCTTTTCTAAAAAAGTTACTTAAAACTTCAACACCGCTTCTCAGAAAATGTAAAGCCATCGGATGGTTCTTGCTCACAGCTTGAGCCAGATCTATCAGATAGACTTTAAGCCCCGAACCAACCATGATGTTGTACTGGCTGAAGTCCCCATGTACAAGTCCAGCATCTCTATACAATCTTGCTAGAATATCTATTACTTGTTCATAGATTGTTTCAAGCTCGTCAAGCTCAAAGCTCTCCTCATATAGTAAAGGATACCTCACTCCTTTTTCCCCTAGAAACTGCATCACAAGTACGTTGTTAGATTGGGTTAATGGTTTTGGGACGGGTACCCCAGAATTATATGCCTCGACCAAGTTTGCATACTCACGTTCAGACCATAGGTAGATGAACTTCCTGAAGTCCCGTGGTATTTTTCTGAACCTATGGTCACCTACTACATACTGTAGCCTGTTACGTCTAAACTCGGCTGATAGCACGAGATATATTTTCACGGCAACCTCTTCACCATTTCCATATATTCCGTAGTATATTCGTGACTCTTTCCCAGCGCTGACAACGCCGCTAATCTCTTTAAGCTTGCCGGTGTTAAGCATTTCATATAGCGTCATTAAGGTTTGGCGGTCAAAGACCTCTTCAAGGCTTTCATCTAGCTCAGACCTTTTGAGAAGGTATCTCTGCTCCCTTTCTTTTAAATATTCCTTCTGTCTCAGCTTTTTCTCAGCCCTATCTTCTAAGCCCAAAAGTCATCTCCAAAGGAAATAGATGAAGGTAAAATTAAACTATAAAATACGGATAAGTTGACATATTCGGTCATCCGAAGAGCTTCCTGACATTGTTTATGTTGATCTGGAGAGTTTAGTCTATAAAACAATTAAAAAGATTAAGGCCGTAGCTGTTAAAGCAGAGGAAGGTAAAGCACAGCTTATCAACGGCAGGTCATTAAAGCGATTTCCAATCGGTGGAGCATACTAGATGATGGTATGGTTAAAAGCTTATTTGTTATTTCAACGGGACATACATGCTGCTTCTCGTTGCTCCTATCCCAGCTCTTCCATGGATAACTCTTTTATTTGTTATGGCGTATTCGCCCAGTCTATGACCTATCATCTCGGGCATTATCTCAACCGGTTGAAACTCTTTACCGTTGTGCACATGTATAGTAAGCCCAACCATTTCTGGAAGTATAATCATATCTCTGCAATGTGTTTTCAACGGTTTTTCAAGCTTTTTACCTGCTTCTAAAAGCTTCCTTGCCTTCCTTATCTTTAAAAGGAGTTTGGACTGGGCCGGGGTCAGCCCTCTTTTGTAAAGGCTGCGTCTAGCGCGGCTTGGCAATAACTTGATGAAAGCATCCATACTCATCGCCTTAAGCTGGTCAAGCGTGTAACCTCGATAGGTGAACTCTCTGACCATCTATCTATCGCTTAACAGGCTGATTAATAAGCCTAAAAACAGCTGTGCTAACCTTTTTTTCTCCTACCCGTTCTCCTAGCTGCTATCAGCCCCACTTTTCTACCAGGCGGGGTTGTTCTCTTCACTGTTTCAGGTCTTCCTATTCTTTTATGGCTTCCACCTCCGAAGGGGTGAACTGCGGGAACCATCGCAACGCCGCGTGTTTTCGGCCAGTAACGGTGTCTGGCCCTCATCAGGTGAAACTTAGCACCAGCTTTGAGGAAGGGTTTCTCATGCCTTCCTCCTCCGGCTACTACCCCAACGATGGCCAAGGCCTTTGACGAGACCTCAACATCTTTTTTAGATGGAAGCCTAAGGATTGTTTTGTCTCCAAGCTGTGCCATGACAACGGCATAGGCTCCAGAAGACCTGGCCAGTTTACCACCGTCGCCTGGTACCCTCTCAATCGTTGAAACCACTGTTCCCTCTGGAAGTTTGCCAACTGGGACGATGTTGCCGTTTGAAGGTTCAGCCATATTTCCAAGCTTGATAACCTGGCCGACATAGAGGCCCTCAACAGCAGGAACGGCAAACTCTGTACCGTTATGCTTTATAATGGCCACCGGAGCTCCCCTGCCTGGGTCATGTACTATGTCATGGACAACTGCGCTGCTGAGGATGCCTGTGTTTATCAATGCCGTCGGATAGAAAACCTTGTAGTTTCGGTGTTTTGAAGCTATGAACCGTGGCGATCCCCTTCCGATGCGCTGCGCCCTTATGTTTCTACCCATTTATCAACACCTTAGAAGATCCCTAGCTTCACAGCCAGCTCAGAGGCTTTATACTCAGGCTTAAGTTTGACGAAGGCCTTTTTTTCACCCCTGGGGGTTATCAGAACGTTTACTTTATCAACTTTAACTTCATAGAGTTGTTCAACGGCCCTCTTGATTGTTTTCTTATCGGCTTTAATATCTACAATAAAAACAAGTTTATTCTCCTTCTCTATAAGGGGCACGGTATCCTGCGTTATGACAACCCGTTTAATAACGTCTTGTATGTTCATTTCAGCCTCTCACCCAACACACTTAGCGACGATTTTGTGAAGATCGTAAGCCTCCCTGGATGGCCTCCTGGGGCAAGGTGTAAAACGCTTAGGTTCCTGGCCTCCACGACATCTACACCTGGGATATTCGCGGCTGCTTTAGATAATTTACATTTTTTTGAAACAACTATCAAAGGACCTTTACGTTTCTTATATCTTCGGCCACGTCTCTTACCCTTGCCTGCTCTTATCTTTATCTTCTCACATCGTCTAAGTTCCTCATCAAGCCCTAGATTTGAAAGAAGTAACCTAACGTCCTTTGTTTTGTCAAGGTCTTCGACTGCGTCATCGACTATTATCGGCAACCGAATGTCTTCCGGAACGATATGGCCTCTTTTTTTAACATACAAGCTATTTGTTGTGAAGGCCAAAGCGCTCATTAAAGCATTCCTTAGCTCCTTCTTGTTTATTTCCTTGTAAATTTTCTTCTCTGGCACAGGTGGGTGGGTTGGTCTGCCTCCGACGGCTGAAGGTACCATTCCACCAGCAGCATACTTTGGAGTACCTCTACCTTTCACCCTTGAAATACGAGCCATCCCGTAGCCTGGCCCCCACGACTCGACGGAGTACTTGTGACCAGATAGTTTGGAAGCTCCTTTTGGCTGGAACTTATGTGTTAACAGATGGATGAAGGCCCTTCGAACTAAGTATTCCTTCAGAGGAGCTCTAAAAAATTGAGGCAGGGTTAACGTGGCTGATCTTTTTCCGTCGATACCATAGACATCGACTTGAAGCGGAGATTGAGTTTGGAGATAAAGTGAGGCCGTGAAATCCATATGCTTACACCTCTATCAAGGTAATTTGTGGAGGATCCAACGGGGTTGGTGGCCTGGCAGGTGTCCTTAAGATAAGTGGCCTACGAGGAGGCCCTGGAAGGGAGCCCTCGATGACAATGTAGTCGGTTTTGATAACCCCAAATTTATGCCAGCCAGATTTCGGGTTGATTGAGGCTGTGTCGGACGAGATCTTCAAAATTCGCTTGTTATACTCAGTTCTTCTATGGTAGCCCATCTGTCCCGAGCGGGGCACTGTGTACATCACGTAGCGGGGCTTCCAGGGACCTATAGAGCCAACCCCACGCCTCGTTTTCCTCGACTTGCGTTGAAGTATCGATACACCATATCTCTTTACGACCCCTTGGAAGCCCTTCCCCTTCGTAACTCCCACTACGTCGACGAAGTCGCCTTCTTTAAACACATCGAATATCTTCAGCTCTTTCCCAAGAATATCCATCCCCATCTTTAAGGCTTCATTTGGGTCACCCCCAAGCTTTATTTCGGCTATATGTGGTTTCTTCCCAGCACCAACTAGGCGTGGTTGGGTGGCCACTATCAGACGGACTTCTGAGAACTTGCCATTCAGCTCATCGATTTTCTCAGGACCAGGTGAAGGTTTAAATGTGCTGTTTCTTCTGAGGATGTCGGCATCAAATTCTTTGTTCCAGATTTTTCCAACGTTAACAAGTACACCGTCTTTATCTCTGTAAAAGGATAGACCTATAACCTTTAACGGAGGTGCCGCAACAACAGTACATGCTTTCGCCACCTCGCTGCCTTGGGTTGGCGATCCAGGCCTATTGTCTATGTAATGGACTGTTGTCATCCCTACCTTGTATACTATGAACCCTAGAGGCCCCAGCTTGTTATCAGGCCAATGTTTGACCCTTGGAAGGATGCTTCTAGCCCTTCCTCTAGGTAAGTAGGCTAGGGAACCATGTCTTGGTCTTGAATACTTCCGCCTCCCCAATTTGAACTACCTGCACCTTTTAAAGATGTGCATGATAAAAACCTTAGTAGCGTGGAGTTAGGTGAAAATATCGCGTATCAATAACCCTTGTGATTCATAGGCCACGTACAGCCATCGGTTAACTAGCACTTTTATGTTGGAGAAGCCCTCTCCGTCTACTTGGAGGTTCTACCCTTTTGGAGTTAACTGGAAGACCAACTGCTTTCCTCAGCGAGAAGCTCACGTAGGGGAATGTCAACATAGCTCCCGTCGGATCTACGTCTCCTGATTATCAGGGGGAGAACTCCCCTCTCCAACTCACGCTTAGCTATATCGAGGTGCGTATCTCCTGGCTTAACCTCTACTAGTGGGAAGGCACCAAGAGATAACTGGAGGGCCCGGCCGCCTATTATTCTAGCTTTCTCGTACTTTGTAAGTCGTAGAAAGGTTGGTTTACTATTCTGACTCTCCAACACCCTCCTCTTCTTTACCCTCTTCTTTCTTACTTGGCGTCGAAGTCTCTAGCCTGGAGGCCGCTATGATGTCATCTATCTTCAATATCATTGAAGCGGCTTCTACAGCTGACTTGATCGTCTGCTTCTTGACGAGCAATGGGTCGAGGACCTCAAGCTCCTTCATGTCAGCAATCTCTCCCTTAAAGACGTTTATTCCGTAGCTCACCCCTCCTTCCTTGTGCTTTGATGTTAGGTTAACAATAGCTTCTATCGGGTCCATGCCAGCGCTCTCAGCCAGCTGTGCAGGTATTACCTCAAGGGCTTCAGCAAATTTGTTGACAGCCAGCTGCTCTTTACCAGGTAATGTTTTGGCATAATCTCTAAGCCTTAGAGCTGTCTCTATCTCCCCAGCTCCGCCACCGGGGATGACCTTGCCCTCGACGATAACGTCTTTCGTAACGTTGATTGCATCTTTCAGCGATCTTTCAGCCTCATCGACTATCCTCTGCGTACCTCCTCTGATGAGTATTGTGAGAGACTTCGGGTTTTTGCAGCCTTCGACGAACACCATTTTGTCTTCCCCGACCCTTCTCTCCTCGACGATGTCTGCTTTTCCTAGGTCTGCAGGCGTCAAGTCATCTATTCGGGATATGACCCTTCCTCCTGTTGCCTTTGCTAGTTTATCGATGTCGCTCTTCTTAATCCTTCTGACAGCCATGATACCTTTCTTGGCCAAGAAATACTGGGCCAAGTCATCTATACCTTTCTGACATAGGACTACATTGGCCCCTGTCGCTGCTATTTTTTCAACAAGCTGGCGGAGCATGTCCTCCTCCTGTTTCATGAAGGCCCTCATCTGTTCTGGAGTTTCGATGTGCAGCTTTGCGTCAAATTCTGTCTTCTCAATCTCTAACGCTGCATCAAGCAAAGCTATTTTTGCATCTTTTACAAGCTTCGGCATATCAGCATGGACTACCTCTTTGTCGAGGACGATGCCTTCGATCAACTTTGTGTCACGGAGAGATTGGCCCTCCTTCTTCTCGAGTTTTATATCGTCCAAGTCGACGGTCCATTTTTCGCCAACTTTCTCAGCTACACGTGTAACCGCTTCGACAACAAGCTCTGCCAAGTAATCGGCTTCTTCACCAACAAGCTTACTTATCATAGCTGTTTTGGCAACCTTTTTTAGCAGTTCTTTATCGGTTGGGCTCGCTGGGATCCCTATTTCGTCCAGTATCTCTAATGATTTTACAGCAGCCTTTCGGTATCCCTCGATGACTATCGTGGGATGTACTTCCTTTTCGATGAGCTCTTCTGCCTTCGCTAACAGCTCGCCGGCTAACACAACGGTTGAGGTAGTACCATCACCCACCTCTTCGTCCTGCGCCTTTGAAACCTCCACAAGCATTTTGGCAACAGGATGTTCGACGTCCATCTCTTTGAGGATGGTCGCCCCATCGTTTGTTATGACGATATCTCCAAAGCTGTCGACAAGCATTTTGTCCATTCCGCGGGGCCCAAGGGATGATTTCATGGTTTCGGCGATTATCTTTGCAACCATTATATTTGCGCTCTGAACCTCGCGTCCACGCATCCTCTTGGCGCCTTCCTTTAAAATTATAACAGGTTGCGTAGGCGTCCCTACTGTTGCAACCATATTACATTACACCTACGTACTGTCGTAGAAAGGCTTTTTATAGAGTTTTCTCAGCAGAATAAATAAGGCCATGTCAAGCTTTAATACAGCGTAATGAAGTATAAGTAGTACCGTATGAAGCTGATATCAGTAAAGATGCCTGAGGCTTTAATCGAGGGGATGGACGAGCTTATCAAGAAAGGAGTTTATCCGAGCAGGAGCGCATTGATGCGGACGGCTGTAAGGGACCTACTCAGGAAAGAGCTTTGGAAAACCTAGAGCTCGAAGGGGAAGTTATCGACAAAAATTATACGGCCATAGACAAACCTTGTGTCTGACAACGAGTAGCTATATTTGATGTCTGACCCCTCTACGGTCGGTTTGTAAGATATGAAAGGGGCTGGTGGTTTATATGCGAGCTCTGTGTAGTGAAATATGGGTAAGGCTGCCGAGTCGTAGTATTCGTAAACTGGGTATATAACTCCCAAAACGTATTTGCCTTTGTTTTTAAAACACCACACGGGTGGACTTGAAGCCTCATCGATCATGGCTGAAACCAACCTCATCAATGAATCCACAGACTTGACGTACACCGCTTCCAATCCACGAATCTTCCTTCGAAAAGGAGTGGTCAAGGCTGTTTTAACCAGGCTCGGTGTTGGTTTTATCTCGATTATTGGGTAAGAGATGTACCTTCCTGTTTCTGGAATTGTTGAGAAACGGGCCTCCTCATGTTCCAAAGGTGTGTAAACGATGTATTGGCCTGGCGGCTGGCTTGTTTCGACGTATGCTAGTAGGGGGAGGCCATATTTGTCTAATGGTATTGTAAAGAGGTGTGAGAGGATGTGTTTCTCATCTACTGTGAGATAGAACAGTGGGGGGATGTAGTCGGCGCGGCATGCTATAAGCCTTGCGAGGCTGGCCAAGTCCTCAACCTTTAACGGCACAGGGATTTTTCTCTCAAATCTGCTCATTAACTGGTCCGACGCCGTATCAACAAATCTCCAGCTAAGTAAAAAACCTACATAGTTAGGTAATATCCCGCTAAGGCTGGTATTTAAAGATCGAATATCTTTCTATTTCTCTAATATAGCTCTAGCTGTAAGTTAAGGATATTTAAAGGTTATCCGGACGCTACCTCGCGGCTGTAAAGGTTCTAACAATGGCCCCTGTTATGGACAGCGGACCTACCACTTGGCCAAAAGGTTTACCCATAAAACCAAAGCCGATAAAGCTAACATTAACCATGTACAGATCGGCTGGGAATTTGACCCGTCAAGGAATCTGTTAAGCTGGTACTATATACTGCAACCCTCCTGCAGAAGTTGCAGAGCAGTAGGATATAGTTATCCTGATGCTTCCTGATGGGCCTCAGGTGAGGAGGCCTTGATCCGATCTAAGGTGAAGAGATGCTTGACGCACCGTTTCTGGAAATACTTTTACAGCCGAGGAAGGGCCCTGACGAAATGGTCAACGGCTCGAGAGAGCGTTTGAGGAGGGCCTGCGGGTTCTACAGGCTATGGATAAAAATTTACTGCATTGACGAGCTTATTCTCAGTATTTCTGACCAAGCACTTAACGCGAACTTAACCTCTACCAATCAGTATACTAAAACCAAAAATGAAGCTTAGCAGTTTCTGCGATAGTCACTTTCGTCTCTCACCTGTTCATGAAGGGGCTTGTCCTCTACATCCTATCCTAAGACTACCTTTTTGGGCTTGAATGTGCTTTTCAACAGCCTCTTTGAAACCGCACCTATATTTGAAACAATAATAGTTAGTAAGAGGGCTTAAGAAGCCTGCTGCTACCTAACTGGCTATATTTAACGAGCTGCATCGATTCCGCGGTAGGACGGATAAGCGGGAAGAAAAATTAGAAGAGGATTAGCAGGGGGAGGAAGACGATAACCAAGAAGAGTTTGACAAGATAAAAGCATAAGACCATAGGAAGATTTGGTCTTTGACGTCTAGGGGCAAGGTTTAGCGACGGAGTCGACGGCTGGCAAATGGGCGAGCTGATTCTAAAAGAGAATGAACTGCTGATAAGCTTCAGAAAGCTGTTGGAGCTTTCTACGGCTAAATAGGATGGAATTTTAACAAAAGATACTTGAACTGGTTCACCGATAATGACTAGATAAAATAGCTCTCAGCAGAATCAACCACATCCATATGACCTACAGCTTTAAAGAGATAAAACTACAAAACCTCAAACGGAGAGGGTACGGAGGGTCTCGAAAAACCCTAAAAAAGAATACAACGAGTATTCCAGTATATTAACTGTGGTAATATTACCGTAATATTACCCGTGGCCTATACTAAACAGCTAAATGCAGCAATAAACCTATACCTACGGATGAAGAAACCAAAGATAGAGGGTATATTCTACA
>FWWM01009671.1_pt1 | contig 17616 bp, 19 predicted proteins | sample 2228351 | NCBI WGS metagenome assembly FWWM01 (sample SAMEA103939774, study PRJEB20133) | metagenome | reverse complement strand
GTGGCTGGGGTCCACATCGCTCGCTCCAAGATGGCCTGAACAACCCCTTGGAATCACGAGTGCCCCAGTCGCTCAACCCTTTCGGGACGGGCTCTAAGTTTTGAAGATATGATGACTTATTTTAAGAAACTTATAAAAATAATGTATGATCGGTCTCGTATTGGATTGGCCTTCAACGTAATGTCGCGATTTGTTGACTGGGAGAAAGACAGCCTATTTCATCCTGAAATCGGCTTTATGAGTGATTTCCTGGCAGACTGCCTCACCCGACATATTGTAATTAGGAACGACTATGGCCTATTTGAAACAACGTTTTATTTATATCGGAATCCAAGATATACAGTCTGACGGAGACTCGCAATGAAAAAAAATAAAATTATCGTATTTGGCGCAGGAGAAATAGCTGAAGTCGCAGATTACTATTTCAAGCACGACGGATCTCGGGATGTGGTCGCATTTGTCGTTGATGACAATTACCTAGAAAGGAGTTCCTTTGCTGGTCGCCCGATCATTTCTACATCAGAATCTGTGAAAAGATTTCCAGCGAGCGATTATGCTGCATTTGTCGCCGTTGGATACAAGAAGGTCAACGGTTTGAGAGAAGCAAAATGTAAGTGGTTTATTGGTAACGGATATGATCTTGCTTCATATATATCTCCGTCGGCAACAATATATCCGAATGTAACTTTCGGCTGGAATTCTTTCATTTTAGAGGACAATACAATTCAACCTTTTGTAAAAATAGGCAATGGCGTTACGCTCTGGAGTGGAAATCATATAGGGCACCATTCAATAATTGAAGATTATGTATTTTTATCATCTCATGTAGTTGTTTCCGGTGGCGTGAGTGTCGGATACCGTACATTTGTAGGCGTCAACTCTACATTTAATGACCATGTCATTGTTGGTTCTCAATGTGTAATTGGATCTGGATGTCTAGTCACAAAGAATATACCTGCCGGAGGAGTTGTGGTCGCGGAACCGGCAACACTATCTCCAGTGCCCAGTCACCGACTAAAAGGGTTTTAATATGCAGATTTTAAGAATGGGTAGAGTATTCGTTCCTAACGGGCACCTCCCATGGATGTCAAGTCATGCAGCATATCCAACGCCTCTTTTGCTAAAAGATCGCATTAGGGTTTTTTTCTGTACACGCGACAAGGAAAATCGTGGTAGTGTAGCATGGATAGATGTTTCAGCTTCGAATCCAACAGAGATATTGAATGTGTCTGCCGGCCCATCGCTGAATCCAGGCCCCCTTGGTGCATTTGACGATCGTGGTATTTCCATCGGCTCGATTCTGGCGACAGACAGAGGTTTGCTCCTATACTATCTCGGTTGGAACAAGTCTGCCGATGTCCCATTTCGAAATTCAATTGGCGTTGCCATATCTCCTGATGGAGAGGGCGTTAAATTTTCGCGGCTATTCGAAGGGCCTCTTCTCGACAGAAGCCGCTGCGATCCTTTCACACTCAGCTACCCATTCGTCGAGCAGCAATGTGACGGCAGATGGCTTATGCACTATGGAACTAGCCGTAGCGGAGGTTTTCGCGAACAAGACATGCGTCATGTAATTACAACAGCAATATCGGAAGATGGGATAGACTGGACACCATCAGGCCAAGACTTAATAGCTCCAGCCGTAGACGAATACGGCCTGGCCCGCCCTTGGCTCTTTTCGAGTAAAAACCGTAGGTACATGCTCTTTTCGGTTCGCACTGCCGTTTACTCAATAGGATTAGCGCGCTGGGATCCAATGGCATCGGCTTGGCAACGGATCAAAACGCAAATCTTCGAAGGGGACGGCGAAGAATGGGAGAGCGGAGAGAGTTGCTACGCTTCGACTATAGAGATTAAGGATCGGATTTACATGTTTTACTGCGGAAAACGCTACGGACTGACCGGATTCGGCGTCGCAGAGATAGTCAACTTATGAGAATTCTAGCCTGATTTTGCCTTGATATAGTTATAATACAATGCATAATTGTTAATTATTTTTAATTTAATTTTCCCCACTCATTATGTTACTGTCTCTGACCATGAACTGATCTGACGATGACATAAGGTCTCTGTTTGGTTTCAGAAAAGACCTTGGCCAAGTAAATGCCGATGATACCAACGAAGGAAATTGTCAGCCCGCCGAGCAGCCAGATCGATACCATGACCGACGTCCAGCCATCGGCAGCCGCCGGCACGAAAAAACGCCAAACCACCAGATAGCAGGCGTACAAGAAGGAGGTCGAGAAGATCGCCAGCCCGCAATAGAAAATCAAGTAGAGCGGCATCTCGCTGAAAGACGTCATCGCATTGACGCCATGGCTCAGCCGACGCTTCACGCTGTAGCTTGTCCCCTCGCGCGAAAGCTTGGTGACGGGGTAGGCCTGCTGGCTGAACCCGGTGATCACCCACAGGCACGAGATTACCAGTTCGCGCTCGCGATGTTGCAGCAAGGCGTCGACATAGCGGCGCGTCATCAGCCGCGCAGTCGTGATATTGCGGGGGTGGTCGATGTTGGCGAGCAGGTTGAAGATGCGGTAGAAGGCCTCGCCGCTGACGCGCTCGAACCAGCCGCCCTTGCGCGTGATCTGCTCGCCGAAAACCACATCGTGTCCGCCTGCGGCCATGACCTGCGCGAAGGCGGGCAGCCATTCGGGCTGTTCTTCGAGATCGCTATCGATCAGGAACACATGCTCGCCCCTGGCATGGTCGAGGCCGGCCATCATCGCTTTGTGATGCCCAAAATTCCGAGACAGATCAACGACGAGAACATGCGGGTCGAAGGCCGCCAACTCCGTGACCAGCCGGAGGCTGTCGTCGGGGGAGCCGTCATTCACCAGGACAATCTCGTAATCCGCGCCGGCGAATGCGACGGCCGCCTCGGTCGCCCTGCGATGGAACTCAGCGACGTAAGACGCTGAACGGTAGAGCGTCGCTACGATGGAGAGCTTCATTGCGCGAGCTTCATTGAACGACGATCAGGCGGCCCAAACGGATAGGCTGGCATCATTAGAACAGTGATACCGGCGACGCTCCGGTCTCTCGAAGCGCCATCGCACGAACCCGAACGGTTCGGTGACGATCAGGAAACCGGACCGGAGCGACGGTCCTATCTCCTCGCCACGCCTTGGTCAACATGGGTGGACGCGGGTGAAAAAACGAAGAACTTCATCAGGGCAAACAGCAAAAGCCCGACAACACCGATCGCGACAAGCTGGACCAGTTCATGCCCGAAGCCAAGCCAATTAACGAAAATAGCAAGCATGGCGACGTTTGTAAGCAACCCGATTATCTGAGCCATTATGTAGCGTGGCATGCGGCTCCGATGACTACCCTTAACGCCAAATGAATAGCGCAGATGAGTGTAATAATTCACCAGAACGCCAATTGGATAAATCACCGCAACCGTTAACTTGGGATCGACGCCAGCCCACGTAACGGCAAGGTAGATCAGATACCCGCCTAGGTTGTTCGCTATGCCAGCCAAACCGAAGCGTATGAATTCCGCAAGAGAGCGTTTCCAAGCAGCATAGCTCATGCCCGCGCCGCCTCGAGCAGCGCCGGTAGATGCTGCCGGTCGACCTTGCCATTGGCATTCTTCGGCAGATCGGCGACCACGACGATCCGACTCGGCAGCATGTAGTCCGGCACGAGATCGCGCAGCGCCAGGAGAAGCGCCCTCTCCTCCAGCGCAGCGCCGTCCGCGACGAAGCCCAGGATCTTGCCGTAAGCCGCGCCCTGCTTCTGGTAGACAACGGCGGCCTGGATCACGCCCGGCAGGGAATCGAGCGCCCGTTCGATCTCCTCAAGCTCGATGCGGTAGCCCATATGCTTGATCTGGTTGTCCTTGCGGCCGACGAAGGAGAGGATTCCGTCCCGCTCCCGGACCAGGTCGCCGGTGCGGTACATCCGCTTCATGTAGCGGCGCGGCTCCTGCAGAGTCACGAAGGCCGCCGCGCTGCGCTCGGGATCGTTGAAGTAACCGGCCGCGACATTGGGCCCGATCAGGCACAACTCGCCGGTCTCGGCATCGGCGTCGGCGTCGTCGACGATCCGGTAGTCGAAGTTCGGGTTGAGCCGCCCCAGCACCGGCAGTCCGGCGAGGTCGGCAAAATCAGCCTCGGACAGGTCGTAGGCGCTGCAGATGCAGGTGCATTCGGTCGGCCCGTAGACGTTCACCAGTCGGGCGCGGGCGCCGTACATCCTGAAGAGCTTGACCAGTTCGACCTTGGGATAGCCTTCGCCGCCGAAGACGAAGCAGCGCAGCGACGGCAAAGCCGCCGGGCTCAGCGTCTTCATCGCCATCAGGTAGATCAGCAGCGACGGCACCGAGAACCAGATCGTGCAGCCCATCGCGCCGACATGCGCGACAAGTTCGCCCGGCGCCTTCAGCAGCGCGCGCGGTACGGGCGTCAGGCAAGCGCCGTTGAACAGCGAGACGTAGAAATCGAACACCGAATTGTCGAAATACATCGGGTTCAGATTGGCGAAATTGTCGTCTTTCGTGACGCCGAAGCGCGAACGCCCCCAAGCAATGAAATGCAGCAGGTTCTGATGGGTAACGGCCACGCCTTTCGGTAGCCCTGTCGACCCAGAGGTGAACATGATGTAGGCGACACTGGAGCCGTCCACCGCCTCCGACAGGGCGCGCTGCCGCTCGATCGCCTCCGGCGTCGGGCTCGCAGGATTCGCGTCGGCGAGATTCTGCATGGCAATGCCGGTCAGCGAGACGAGGTCACTCACAGCCTCGGCTGCCTCGCCATCTTCGCAGAACAGCGTGCGTGCACCGCTGACCTCCAGGATTCTGGCGTTCCGCGCCGCGGGCGAGCCAATGTCGATGTTCACATAAGGAATGCCGAGCCTGATCGCGGCCAGCATGAAAGCGTAAGCCGAAACGCCCTTGTCATGGGCGACTGCCACGACGTCCCCGCGCGAATGACCGCTCGCGACGAGATGCTCAGCCAGCCTCAGGACGTGATCAAACAGCGCGCCATAGGAGACGCTCCCGCCCGGCAGTCGCAGCGCCGTTCGCTCGCGGCCGCCCGCGACGACCTCCTCGAAGAGCGCGCCGAGATTGTAGTGATAAGGGCTCATCGCGTCAGTCCCGGCCTTTCCCGTCTTCTCGTCGCGCCTGCCGCATCACGGGACGTGCTTCATGAAGCGCGGGGCGTCTGACCCACAATTGAACAACAGGTCGAGAACTGTCACGCCGTGGGTGAAATCGCCCCAGAGCTGGCGATACTCCGGATAGCCGGCATAGTCGAACCAGCTGAGCTGGATACCCTTAGCCGCAAACAGCTCCTCGACGACATAGTCGCGTGCCGACGGGCCCGAGACGTATTCAGTCGCGCCGGCCTGCTCGCAAAGCGCGACGAGGCGCTCGGTCTTGCCGTCGACGAGCACGTAATCTGACGAGCGCGTGATGCGCGTCGCGATGCCGAGGCGACTCACGATCTCCAGCAGGAAGAGTTCGTTGATCCGTGACAGTCGACTCGGCATCTCCGCGCGGTAGAGTGGTTCGAGCCACGTGGCGACGGCGTCGAAATGCGGCGCGCGCGCATAGTTGGCAACCAGGCTGCGCCAATGCATCTGCGCCCAGCCGCCATCGTCGGTTTCGATCTCGGAGATCGGTGTATGGTAATTGCCTTTTGACCTGACCGGAATCGTCAGCCATTCGACGCCGTTGGGCGTCTTAATCTGGTTCCTGTTGCGCCAGTCGCGCCGCGTGTACTGCATGTCGTCGTAGATGATGAATTCATCGACATGCGAAATCAGGTCGAAATAGCCCTTCCAGGGAATGTAGTTCGACTGGAGGATTGCGACGCGCTTCATCGGCGGATTCACTCACTCTCTGATCCGCCGGCCGCCTACAGGCAGGGTCGGCGGGCGGCGCGGGAGCCTCAGCCTGCAAGACGGCTCACGCGCTCGACGACTTCGGCCGCGCCATCGCCGATCTCCGGGAACAGCGGCAGCCGCAGCAACCGCGCGCTGACATCGTCGGTGTGGCGCATCTCGCCTACGGCGCGGCCGTATCGAAGACCGGCCGGCGCGCTGTGAAGCGGAATGTAGTGGAACGGCGCGGACACCCCCTCGGCCTTGAGCGAGGCCACGAGCCCATCGCGACGCTGCTCGTCTGGTGCGAGCAGATAGAACAGATGAGCGTTGTGCTCGCAATGCTCCGGGATGAAGGGAAGGCGGTAGCCCTTCCCGACCAGCGGCGCGAGCGCCTCGCGATAGAACTCCCAGACCTGCATGCGCTCGGCCAGGATGCGGTCGCGCTGGAGCAACTGGCCGTAAAGGAACGCCGCGATCAGTTCGCTCGGAAGGTAGGACGAGCCGATATCGACCCAGGTGTACTTGTCGACTGCTCCGCGCCAGAACTGACTACGGTTCGTGCCCTTCTCGCGAATGATTTCGGCGCGGAGTTTGTGCGCATCGTCGCGCATCACCAGCGCTCCGCCCTCGCCCGAGATCAGGTTCTTGGTCTCGTGAAAGCTGAAAGCGGCCATCGCTCCGAGATTGCCGGCAGGACGGCCGCGATAGCGCGAACCGAAGGCCTGTGCCGCATCCTCGACGATGACGATATCGCGCCCTGAGATGGCGGCTTCGATCGCGTCCATCTCGACGCAGACGCCCGCGTAGTGCACCACGAAGATCGCCCGCGTCCGCTGCGTGATTGCCGCCTCGAGCTGCGCCTCGTCCATGTTGAGCGTATCGGGGCGGATGTCGATGAAGACCGGCGTCGCCCCGCGCAGGGCCACCGCATTCGCCGTCGAGGCGAAGGTGAAGGACGGCATCACGAGCTCGTCGCCCGGCTTCAGGTCGAGGATGAGGGCCGCCATTTCGAGCGGGGCCGTGCAGGAATGCGTGAGCAGGCAGGCGCCCGCGCCCGTTACCGCCAGGATCTCGTCATGGCAGGCTGCGGTGTAGTGCCCGTCGCCGGCCAGCTTTCCCCGCGCGATCGCGTCCGCCATAAAGCGGAATTCTTCGCCGGCCACCTTGGGTAAGTTGAAAGGCACGGTCATCGTGGGCGGCCGCCTCGCCCGGAGGCGGGTTCGTGAGAGACGCAGCCGTCTAGCATCGGCCCGACTGCGCTGTCCATGGATTATGACAGCGCGCGCGTCAGAGGCGATGCGGCAAGGCCTGAGACGCGGCCTCGCGCAGCCATAGCGGTCAGAGGGCCTTGATCTTGAAGAAGGCGAACACAACCATTTTCAGCAGCATCCAGCCGTGGCGAAAGCGCGAAATCTGCGTCTCGCCATAGGTCCGCGCCGCGTAGCGCACCGGCATGTCGACCGATTTCAGTGAGAGCTTCGCCGCGCCAAAGATCAGGTCGAAATCGCCGAACGGATCAAAATCGCCGAAATAGGCGCGGCCCTGCTTGAGCCTGAGATAGTCGGTGCGCCGCATCACCTTGGTGCCGCACAGCGTGTCCGTGTAGCGCTGGTTCAGGAGCCAGGAGAACAGGATCGAGAAGGTCCGGTTCGCGATCAGGTTGAGGAAGCGCATGGCGTCGTCCTCCATCGGATAGACCAGCCGCGAGCCGTTGATGTACTCGCCCTTGCCAGAGGCGATCGCATCCCAAAATTTAGGCAGTTGCTCGGGCGGCATGGTGAGGTCGGCGTCGAGGATCATCAGCACGTCGCCGCGCGCCACGTCGTAGGCCGTAAAGACCGCGTCGGCCTTGCCCTTGCCGGGCTGCTTCATGACCTTGATGTCGTAGTGCGGATAGGCCGCCTGCACGCGCAGGCATTCCTCATAGGTCTCGTCCTTGCTGTTGCCCTCGATATAGATGATCTCGATGTCGTCGCAGAAGCGCGGGATACGCTGAATTGCCGGCTCGATGTTACCGCGCTCGTTCCGCGCCGGGATGACGATCGTCGCCGATTTCAGCCCGTCATCCTTCTGAACCATCGAGCGGGCGACCATGTAGTGTCGCAGCGCCAGATGCCGGATCAGCGGCAGCGGGCTGATGAAGCGATTGACTAAACGTCCCAGCCCAAGAAGGCGTGCCGGCGAAAGCAGCCGCGATTCCGACTTGACCGGCTCGAAATTGGCCAATTCCGCGAAGGCCCGCAGATCGGCCTGCGAGATGACATTGGCGTTGGGTGCCGGCATGCGCGCGCCGGTGCGCTCCGCCAGTTTCAGCAACGGTAACCACAGATGCGAGAAGTAGCCGACGACGAGGCGCGTCTGGCGCGTACACAGGGGATGGAGGAGCTCAAAAAAGCGCTGGATGTCGTCGAGGAAACCGACCGTATCAACCACGACGATGAAATCAAACGGGCCCTGCAGGGTCGCGATCGCCTGCGGGTCTTCTGCATCACCAACATGGAATTCGAGGCTGGGATGGCGCTTGCGCGCCTCGTCGATCATCGCCGGGCTGAAATCGAGCCCCACACCGCGCGAGGGCTTCAGGGCTGCCAGCGTGTCGCCGATACCGCAGCCGATCTCCAGAACCCGCGAGCCCTCCGGAATGACGAAGCGCAGATAGCGGTTGTCTTCCTCGTGAAAGAAGGCGGCCTTCTCGCGCCAACCCGCGCGGCGTCCGGCCAGATTGTTGGCATGGTCCAAAATACGGCGTTTCGTCGCCGTCATCATCGAGGTCATCACGGTGTGTGCTCAGCCGGCGTTTGTGCTAGTGCGTCAGACGTGTCCGGCAGCTATGACGTAGCTCGTCGCTAAGCCCCAAGGTAAGCGGTTAGCTGCCGGCTGGTCCTTGGAAGGAATGAGGCCGGAACTCTTGTCAGTTCTGCGCAACCGGATCAAGCGTCGATCTTCGTAACCTCGTCCGAGTGGCGTCGCCCTTCTCTCGCTACGGGCGCCGGGCCAGAACGACCCTGCTGCCCCCTGCCGGCCAAGACAGCCCCGCCAGGGTCAGGCGCACCTCGGCGTCGGTGATCGCACCAAGGATACGGTTCAGAAAAGGCGAGAGATGAAACTCGGCTTTCATGACCTCATCCTTGTTGCGGCGCCGCGATGACGGCGAGAGACGTGAAGTCACCATCATTGGAAAAAGCAGGCTGGTAAAGGAAGTCGAACGGAGCAACTCGAAGCCCGCGCCGAGAAGCTTTTTTTCCATTTCGCCCCGCTTATAGCGGCGGACATGATAGGCAATATCGTCGCTGACACTCCAAAGAAACGGGTGCTGCGGAACCGCTACGATTACGCCGCCGCCTGGCGTCGTGGCCGAGAACATTTCGCGCAGAACCGCTTCATCTTCGGAGATATGCTCCAAAACGTCGAAGGCGCCGATGAGATCAAACGCGTTGCGAGCGGGAATCTCGCGTGCGTCCATCTGAACGAGTTCCACGCCAGTGCCGAGGCGCTGCCTGGCGAATTTCAGCGCGGAGGGGTGGAGTTCCGAGCCGGCAAGCCTTTGCCACGCCCGTTCCTGCGCCAGTTTCCCGATCACGGCGCCGTTCCCGCAACCGATTTCCAAGAACGAACGCGCTTGGGGAAAATACTGCCGAACCAGTCCGGCAAAGAGGCGCGCACGCGTGCGAAACCAGAAGTGAACGGCCTCAACCTCCCATAAGGCCGCAAAAGAGGCCGGATCCATGCCGGTGAGCGTATCCGCCAGATCAGGAGCAAAGGCGATCTCGCCATCCAGTTTGGCAGGCTCGTGGCCACAGGTTTCGCAAATGAAGTTCGCCGGCCAAAGGCGATCGTCGGCCGAGACCGGCGTTTCCGCTCGACAGTTCAAGCAAACGCGGCAGGCCAACAGGCTGCTGGCTGGTTCAGGCCGTTCCGTCGCGTTCATGATCGACCTCACTGTCGCACTCTCGCATCGGCGCGGAGTGCGGTCCCGCCCAGTCCTGGCTGTCTGTAATGCGGCAGCATGGCGAGGTGCAGCAGGCCTTTATTCCGGCATACCGAAAGGCGTCCTGAGTGTCACGTCCCTGTCGGCTTTGCCGGACCACATCAAGCGTTGCCAGCAACCTTCAGTGCTCCGGAGACCTGGGATCGCTGACGGACAGCGACAATGAACGGCGCCATGCAGCATGTAACGGGCTTCTGCAAGCTCACTCCGATTCCGGCGCTACAGACTCGCCATGAACTCCACCTCATCGCAGCGGCGCGGGAGCGCCGCGGCAACTAAGCCCCGTTCATCGCTGGCGGCCGCGAAGCGAAAGCCAGCCTGATGCGGGGTTCGACATCGTTTGCGTCGGTTTGCTCCATCACCTCGATGACGAAGCAGCGCGGCAACTTGCCGAAGTTGCCTGTCGCAAGCTTTGCGCCGGCGGGCGGTTGATCGCTATCGATTGCGCCTTCGTGCCGGGGCAACATCCTATGGTTGCGTTCCTCGCTCGCCGGGACTGCGGGAGATGCGCGCGTGAGCCGGACGGATACGGCGCTCTGCTCAGTCAGTCCGGTCAGGTGACAACGCAGGTGCGACATGACCTCATGCGTGTCCCTGACACCCATCGCATCAACACCGCTCAGAAGTCGCCGCACGGTTTGTCAGCGCCGGACAAGCTCTATATGAGGGCCCTGAACGATGATCGAGACGGCCGGGGGCCCGACATAGAATGGCTGTGCGTGAAGTCCTCTTCTCCCTTGTGGAAAAGGCGCTGTTTCGGCCGTTTCCCGGGCTCTATCGTCGGCTCTACAGTGTCTACAAGGCCCGCTCCGACCGGGCGGAGCGCGCCGTCTTTAATCGGTACATCAAGGCCGGCGACGTCGTCGCCGATGTCGGCTCCAATATCGGCATCTATACGCGCTATTTCTCCGATATCGTCGGCGCGCAGGGCATGGTCCATGCCTTCGAGCCGGAAGGGCGCAATTTCGCACTTCTGACCCAGGCCGTTGCCGGGCGATCCAACGTGAAAGCCAATCACGGCGCGGTCGGTGCGGTCAGCGAGACGATCCATCTGCATGTCTCAGCCGATCTCAACGTCGATCACCGCACCTATGCGACCGGAGAGAACCGCAAGACCGTGCCCGTGCAATGCCATGCGCTCGACGACTATTTTGCGCCAGGCTCCAGAGTCGATTTCGTCAAGCTCGACATCCAAGGCTACGAGTTCCAGGCCTTGCGGGGCATGGGCCGCGTTTTGGACGACAATCCCGGCGTCAGGATTCTACTCGAATACTTTCCCGAAGGCCTGCGCGGCAACGGCGTGACCACGACACAACTGCGCCAGTTGCTGCTCGACAAGGACTTCAATTTGTACGAGCTGACGCCCGAGGGCGAACGGCCGCTCGAAGATCGCGAGCCGGCCATCGACGCCACAGGCTACACAAACCTGTTCGCCAAGCGCTGACCCGACGCGGCGCTGGCGCTCGCCGCCGGCAGGGTGAGATGAGCTTAGGATGATTGACCGCGCACCCTCACTGCCAGTCCGAATTCTGCGCGAACCCAAGCGGATGGCTTATCGGCTGCTCGAAATGATCTGGAGCGCGATCTTCGTATCGCCTCCCGGCCAGGCTGTGCGGCAATTCTGGTTGAAATGCGCCGGCCATGTGGAGCCCTCGCAGGTGAACACCGCCCTCGTGGCGCATGTCTTTTATCCCGATCTTTTTGGCGAGATCCTCGCGGCGCACCGCACGCTTCCCGCGCACGCCGCGTTGATCGTCACCGCCCCGCAAGAAAGGCTGGCGGAGATCAGGTCACTATGTCCGCCGGATATCGATCTGCGCCTGCATGCCGCCCCCAATCGCGGCAGAGACGTCGCGCCGTTCATGATGCTGCTGAATGCCGGCCTGCTCGATCCGTTCGACGTCATCCTCAAGCTCCACACCAAGAAGAGCCCCCATCTGCTGCTCGGCGGGCTGCGGCGACGGATGCTCTATCTCTCGCTCGCCGGGAACAGGAGCAATGTTGCGCGCATCCTGACCCATTTCGTGCGGTCGAATGCGGGGTTGGTCGGGATGAGATCGCTGTTCCGGTCCCGTCCCTCGTTCTGGATGGCCAATCGGGACCGCGTGACCGGCATCTGCGCCCGCATGAATCCCCCGGCGGAACCGAGGCTCGCGTTTTTTGAAGGCACCATGTTCTGGGTCCGGGTCGCGGCACTTGCGCCACTGCGGGCCGCCGCCATTGGCGAAAACGAGTTCGAAGAGGAAGCCGGCCAGCTCGACGGCACTCTGCATCACGCAATCGAGCGAGCGTATTCGCTGGCGATCATTGCCTCTGGACGTTACGTCATTGATCTTCAGGGACGCCGCTTGTGTTCGATAGAATGATAGTTCCCCCTAAAACGCTCTCGGCTCAACTGGAGTTGTTCCGAAGCGCAGTGCTCTGACGCGACCGCTCAATAAGCCCCTGGATTTAGCGTAACCGCTGTTTTCAGGCCACGGCCTTGAGCGGCTGAGGCGCGTAGGCCCAGGGCAGCAGGTCGTCGATCTGGCTCTGAGGATGACCGGCGACGATGCGGGCGATGACGTCGCTAAGGTAGGCTTGCGGGTCGATGGCGTTAAGCTTGCAGGTCTCCACCAGCGAGGCGACGACAGCCCAGTGCTCGCCGCCACCATCTGAGCCGGCGAAGAGCGCGTTCTTGCGATTAAGCGCGATCGGCCAGATGGTGCGCTCGACCACGTTGGAGGCGATCTCGACGCGGCCGTCGTCAAGGAAGCGCGTGAGGCTGTCAAACGGCCTGCAAAGTTGGGTCTGACTCAGTTTCGCTGCACGTTGGGGCTGTTCTGACGCTGGTTTCCAGAAGGAATCAGCATGATGAAGCAGCGATTTCGGCCAGCCAGCCTGGTTCCTTCAGGATTGATGGTCGACGAGATCGCGATCGAAGGCGATCGTGTTGTTGTCCGAGCTCGGGCGGCCGTCAGCGCCGGTCCATGTCCTGATTGTGGGGCGATCTCGCGACGGATCCAGAGCCGGTATTTCCGGCGAGCAAAGGACCTGCCGCTCAGCGGCCGACGCGTCGAACTCCAGATCCTCGTCCGGCGCTTCAGGTGCGATGCCGTTCTATGCGGCCGCCAGATCTTCGCGGAGCGCTTTGGTGATAGTGTCCTTGCTCCGCGAGCACGCCGGACCGATCGTCTCGATCATATCGTCCAGCATCTCGGGCTCGCGTTGGGCGGCCGGCCTGGAGCGAGTTTTGCCGCCAGGATGATGCTGCCGGTCAGCAACGATACGCTGCTGCGCGTGGTCCGGCAGCGTGCCCGGGTGCCGAGCGAGCCGTTGCGCGTGATCGGCATTGATGACTTCGCGTGGCGGCGCAATCACCGCTACGGCACCATCGTCTGCGACCTCGAACGCCGCCGGCCGGTCGTCCTGCTTCCCGACCGGGAGCCGGCGACATCGGAAGCCTGGCTCCGGCATCAGTCCGCTGTCCACACAGTCGCCCGTGACCGCGGCGGGGGCTACGGAGAGGCGGTGGCGCGAGCACTGCCGCAGGCCGTCCAGGTTGCCGACCGATGGCACCTGATGGAGAATGCCAGCCGCGCTTTCCTCGACGCCGTGCGCAAGTCAATGCGTCAGATCCGCGGCGCCATCGGCGCCACCGTGATCAATCCCGCTTTGCTGACGGCAGCCGAGAAGCTGCAATATGACGGATATTTGCGGCGCGAGGAGACAAACGCATCGGTCCTTGCCCTCTGGCAGGAGGGCGTGCCGATCAAACAGATCGTCAGGCGCACGGGCCATCACCGCCAGACCGTCAGGCGGATCGTCCGTGGCGAGCGCAGCGACGTCTTCCGACCTCGCCAGAGTTCTCTGGAAGCGCATCTACCCTGGTTGGATGCGCAATGGGACGCCGGCGCCCGCAATGCATCCGCCCTCTGGCGCACAATGCGAAGGAACGGCTTCCGGGGAAGCCTCAGGGTTGTCTCCGAATGGGCAACTCGCCGCCGGCGCGCTGAGAAAGCGGACGCAAGCAGCCTCGCTCGCCTCCCATCGGCCCGGACCATCGCGAGGTTAATGACCACTGGTCGCGACAATCTCTCGAAGGCCGAAACTGTTACGATCGCCGCGATCGAGAACGGCGTCCCGTCCTTGTTCGAGGCTCGCGAGATCGTCGCCGACTTCCATGCCATGATCAGAGCGAGGCAGGCCGAGCCTTTGGCTTCCTGGATCGAGCGCGCCTCCCAAAGCCTGGTCGCCTCATTGTCGAATGGCGTCCGACGAGACGAGGCCGCTGTGCGAGCAGCTATTCTCTCGACTTGGTCAAACGGTCAAACCGAGGGCCAGATCACCCGTCTCAAGCTCGTTAAGCGCCAAATGTACGGCCGCGGAAAGATCGATCTTCTCCAGGCGCGTCTGATTGGCGCGACATGAGCCCCAAACGTCAGCGAGATTGCGTCAGACCCCAATGTTGACCCCTTGAGTATGCTCTACGGCGAGGAGACGGCGCGGCGGAGCTGGTCTGGATTGCGCAGCCGCGCCGGTTACGGATGGGTGGTGTTCGGGGAGCTAAGAGCCTATTCTTGAAGCGCCAGCTCTCGTTGCCGGTCTCGACGATGTCGCTGTGATGGGTGAGGCGGTCGAGGAGCGCGGTGGTCATCTTGGCGTCGCCGAAGACGGACGGCCATTCGCTGAAGGCGAGGTTCGTGGTGACGATGACGGAGCTCTGCTCGTAGAGCCTGCTGACCAGATGGAATAGCAGTTGTCCTCCGGACTGTGCGAAGGGCAGATAGCCAAGTTCGTCGAGGACGATGAAGTCCATGCGTGCGAGATAATCGGCCATGCGGCCTCGGCGGCCGGCACGGGCTTCGGCCTCGAGCTTGTTGACGAGATCGACGACGTTGAAGAAGCGGCCGCGAGCACCGGCACGGATGCAGGCCCGAGCGATCGCGATGGCGAGATGGGTCTTGCCGGTCCCAGTCCCGCCGACGAGGACAACGTTGCGCTGGTGCGCCAGGAAGTTGCCGCCGGCGAGATCACGAACGAGGGTCCCGTTGATCGGGGTTCCGTCGAAGGCGAAGTCGGCGACATCCTTGGCGAGCGGCAGCTTGGCGATGGTGATCTGATACTTGATCGAACGGGCCTGCTTCTCGGCGATCTCGGCAGCGGGTAGGTCGCCGACGACGCGCTGCGGCTCGTGCTGGCGCTTCACCGCCGAGGCGATGATCTCGTCGAAGGCGGCCTTCATGCCATAGAGCTAGAGCTCGCCCATGGTGGCGAGAATCTCCGAGCCGCGACGCCCGCGGAAGCAGAAGATGTGGCCCCCGAGCGGATCGCGCTTCAAGACCTCCTGGGCCACCAGCGCCAGCGAGGCGAACCCCTTCCTCATATCGGTGTGGCCAGTCGCGAGCCACACCTTCACGCCGACCGGGACCGGGATCACCTGAGCGCCTCGAGGCCTCTCGCGAGCTTCAGGACGGCGTCCATATCGGCGGCGCCCTCGACGATCATCCTCCGACCCGACCGCAGGACGATCTCGATCCGCCCCGGCGTCAGCGCTGAGACCGCCAAGGCCGGCGGCGCACCAGCGCCCATCGTCTGCGCGTCTTCGCGCTGGTCAGTCTCGGGCGTCACGAGCATCGGAATGAAGCCTGAAGGCGTAGCGATTGGCTCGACAAGCAGTGCCCGCCGCCAGGCCAGCAATTGCGAGCGCGCGATCCCATGCCGTCGAGCCGTCGCTGAGATCTGACGCGGACCAGCCATGCTCTCCAGCACGATCCGCTCCTTCTCGCCGTCGCTCCAGCGGCGACGACGCCCCGTATCGACCACGTCGAGGCGATTCAAGACACTGTCAGTATGGCTGTCCATACTCACAGTGCTCAACGATTTGCATCACCCCGCGCAAGGCGGCCTACGCCGGACGCGTACCCTCGAAGCGGCGCACCTCGCCCTCAGGCTCAAGTCTATGGTCAAGCCTGGACACAAAACGTTCCCTCCAAATCAGGATCGTCAGAGTGGGCGCTCAACCCGCGGCGAAGAAGGTGCGGTCGGAACACCGCTTGCGATTTAGCGAAACGGGCCGCCGAAAAGACCCTTGGGTCAGCTTCGGCGGCCGATGGTGCGATCCGACTTCGCCGGTCGTCCCGAGCCCGTTCTTTAGCGACGCTTCAGGCACTTCCTCAACACCCACGCCGGCGCCGCGCTTCATAGGAAGCGCATCAGCGTCTGCGGCAGAGCATCTGCACTGAGGTGGTCGACAGATCAAGCAGGTCGAGCGCCCTGAACTCCGGCGTGAAGCGCTCTCGCTGGGCCTCCGTCACGCCTGGCACGAAATTGTTGCCGCGCTCGACCCAGGAATGTTCCCCATTGGGACCCAGCACATAGCCCCACTCTACCACCACATCGAATCCGTTGGCGTCCATCAATGCGCGATGATGCGAGGCCCGCAGCCGGTTTTCGGACTTGATGGGCGCATACTCAGCTTCGGTTAGTTCAAGGAAGGCCAAGGGGTTCATGTCGAAATGACGATGATCGCGGAGGTCGATGGCATGGAACATCCAGCCACCGCGCGGCGTCACCTCCGCCATTTTTTTGTAGACGCCGGCCGGATCCATAACGTGCTCAAGCACAGCAGTGGACATGATGAAATCAACTTCGTCCTCGAAAACGATGTTTTCGAAGCCCATCTCGCTGTGTACCGAGAGCCCCTTCGGCCGAATGGTCGGCTCACCGGGCGGCAGCACCATATCCCAGCGCGCCGTCAGCGAGGCGTCGAACTGCTCACAGGTTATGCGCAGGTCCCGCATTTGCGCGGCAGGGAAGCTATCCTGAACCTTGATCGTATCCGTGGCGACGAATAGTTCCGTGCCCTCCAGCAGGAAGCGCAGACCCGTCCAAGGTATGCTGCCGCAACCAACCTCGACGATGCGACGAGGCAAGCCGAGCCCGGTCCGGTCGAGCCAATTGCTCATGGCAATGCGGTGGCGGAAGAAGTTGCCGAAAACGCTGTTATTGCATCGCGCATTCTGAGCGACGATGCCGAGCACAGTCGCATCATCGGGAACCACCTTGTCAACGACGGTGCGATAGAGGGCGGAGCGATCGGAGATGTCGACCGCGAGCAAGCTGTAGTTTCGGCCGTTGTTGGCGCAATCTGAATTGTCACTGGCCGAGAACCAAAGTGAGCCGCCCCACAGCGAGTAGCGCCCGCCACCATCGGCGCGGATTGCATCATGGGACGCATCGCCCGGGCCGAGATCGACACCATCCTCAAGGACAGCGACAAAGTACTCTCCACGCGTGATCATCGACAGAAGAGCGGGCGGAACGGCCGCCAAGAAGGCGTGCCCGCCATCGGAGGTGAAAGGGCGCCAGAGAGGGAAGATGGCCGACATGAAAAATTCCGCAAATCGGGTTTGTGAGGTCTTCTACATCAACGACAGGACAGAGTCTTGCGAGCACCGACGCATGTGAATCGGTCAACGGGCAGGCCCCGGGTCAGCTCTTCTGAGATAGCCAACCGAGGACGCGCCTGCCGGCCGCTAGGCGCGGCGAACTGCGCAACACTACTAAGAACGACCCATCCTCTGCGCGTTTGACGCAAGTCACGAGCTTTTGGCATTCCAGATAAAAATCTCAGGTTTTAGTCGGGCTTTTATAGTGCTCAATACTGACGCTGGCATCGAATTACAGGTTCAAAAGAAAGGTTCATTAAGCGAATTAGCTCTTATTTAGAGTCCGTCCCGGAACTCATGACGCTCGCGCGATGCGGCGGATAAGAACCATGGCGGCGGCTGCGTAGAGGAAGGCCGTCGCGGAGG
>FWWM01009670.1_pt1 | contig 17616 bp, 12 predicted proteins | sample 2228351 | NCBI WGS metagenome assembly FWWM01 (sample SAMEA103939774, study PRJEB20133) | metagenome | reverse complement strand
CTCCAGGTAGCGCCGGTCCTGGGCAATCAGGTCCTGACCGGCCGGTTGACCCACCCGTCCAATTGGGGTCCCAACGGTCATGGGTGCACCAGAAGGACGTCGAGGATTACCGGCTGGCCCTCCCGAAGCCGGGCCAGGCCCCGGCGGAGGGCCGGTAGCAGCTCGGCCGGGTCTTCGACCCGCTCGCCGTAGGCCCCGACCACTTCGGCCAACCGGTCGTACCGGGGCGCCGGCAGCAGGTCGACCCCGACGAACTTATTGTACCGGACCGAGTATCCCTCCGGATAGGCCGCAACCAGCGGTTGCTTGGTCGCGTTGTAACACGCGTTATTGAAGATGACGGCCATAAAGGGGGCTTTTAAATTGGCGGCCGCCCAGAAGGCTGCCAGAGGTTCCCCGAAAACGAAGGACCCGTCCCCGACGGCGAGGACTACCGGCCGGTCCGGGTTGGCCAGCTTCACGCCCAGGGCGGCCCCGAGGCCCCACCCGAGGGCCGACCCCCCGCTGCCGAACCAGGTTCCGGGTTCGCTCGGGCGAACGTAGGGCCAGAGGAGACGGTTGGCCGTAACCGTTTCGTCCACGAAGATGCAGTCGGGGGCCTCGGCGTAGAGCTGGCCCAGGCAGTAGCCGAGCCATTCGGTTGCAATGGGACGGGCCGTGGCGTTACTGCGGGCGCGTTCTTCCCAGTCGGCCAGCAGCTTCCGGTGGCGGGCCTCCAGCTCGGTTCGGCGGGCCTCAACCCGGGCCCGGTCGGCGGCGGTCAGCATTTCGGCCGCAAAATCGGCGATGATGTCCAGAGCCCGGCCGGTATCCGCCCGGACCGCCAGGTCCACCGGAAAAGTCCAGAGGGGTATCCGCTCCTTTACCGGGTCCAGGTCGACCTGGATGACGGTGGCTTCCGGGTTGAGCCGCTGACGGGTCGGGATGTACGGCACGTCGTGGTCCAGCACCAGGACCACGTCGGCGGTTTCCAGGAACGGCCCGGGGTCGAACCCCTGGTAGAGGGGGTGACCTGCCGGGAAGTTGGTTCGGTCCCGCCACTCCACCACCGGCAGGGCCAGGAGCTCGGCGAGCCGGACCAGGCCGCGAAAGCCGGCCGGGGTTCGGCCGGTGGTAGCCGTGAGGACGACCGGCGACCGGGCGCCCACCAGGAGCCGGGCCACCTCCCGCAGGGCCTCGGGGTCGCCGGCGCCGATTCGGGCCGGCGGAAACCGCTCGGGCCGGTAGATTTTAGCGTCACCCAGGTAGGCCATCAGGACCTCCCGGGGCAGGGTGAGATAGACCGGACCCGGCGGGTCGCTCGCCGCGACCTGGAATGCCCGGGCGACGGCCTCCCCGACCTGGTCGGGCCGGCGGAGTTCATAATCCCACTTGACGTAGTTGCGGACGATGCCGTGCTGGTCGAACTGCTCCTGCAGCCAGTGGATATAAGTGTCCCGGGTGCCCCGCTGGTTCGGGTCGGTCGTATAGGGAGCCCGGCCGGCCGAAATCAGGACCGCCGCCCGGCCCCGCTGGGCGTTGTGGACCATGCCGCCCAGATTCTGGGTGCCCACATCCACGTGGACCAGGACCGCCTGGGGCCGGCCGGTGGCCGCAAAGTAGCCGTGGGCAGCGGCCAGGGCCACCACCTCAAAGAGGCAGAGGACCGTTTTCGGCACCGGGCGGCCGAGGCTTTCAAGTTTAACCAGGGCTTCCTGGACCGGGAAGGTGTCGGTCCCGGGATTTAGGAACAGGTACTCGACGCCGTGGGCTGCCAGAGCCTCCACGTAGGCTTCGGCCGTTTCGCCGACCGACCGGACGTCATAAACCGACCTGCCGAGGCTGACTTCGCCGTCCACGTCGACCTCCTCCGGTTCGTTTGCCGGCCCCGAGCCTGCGACGGTGGCAGGTTAGAAGCCGATAAGTTTATAATTCTGGTGGCAGGTTTCTGCCCCCATCGTCTAGAGGCCCAGGACGCCACCCTCTCAAGGTGGAAACGGGGGTTCGAGTCCCCCTGGGGGCACCGGCACACTTCAGCCCCGCTGACCGGGCGCGGCCGAGTATTTCTCCTCGACTGCCTGCTTGATAAATCGGACTATCTCGGTTACCGGGGTTCCGGGCCCAAAAACCTCGGCCACCCCCATCGCCTTGAGCAGGGGCTTGTCCTCGTTCGGGATGATGCCCCCCACCAGGACGATGACGTCGTTCAGCCCCCTGGCCCTCAGCAGGTCCAGGATCGGGGGCACCAGCTCCATATGGGCCCCGGAAAGGATACTTAACCCGATTACGTCGACGTCCTCCTGCAGGGCCGCATTAACGACCATTTCCGGGGTCTGCCGGATCCCCGTGTAGATAACCTCCATCCCGGCATCCCGAAGGGCCCGGGCGATTACCTTCGCCCCCCGGTCGTGGCCGTCCAGGCCCGGCTTGGCAATCAGCACCCGGATCTTCCGCGCCTCCGTCATCAGCTCACCTCCCCCGGTTTCTGGACCAGTTCGAGCAGGACGCCGCTGCTGCTTCTGGGGTGGATGAACGCCACCAGACCCTCGGCCCCGGGCCGGGGCTGCCGGTCAATCAGCTCAACCCCCGCGGCCCCAAGCTCGGCCAGGGCCGCATTTATGTCTTCAACTTCCAGGCAGATGTGGTGGAGCCCCTCACCCCGCCGCTCGAGAAATCGGGCCACCGGGCCGTCCCCATCCAGCGGCTCCAGGAGCTCAATGTGGGTCCCGCCAACCGGCAGGAAGGCCACCCGCACCCGGTCTCTTTCAACGGTGGCGACGTGTTCCACGTCGAGGCCGAGCCGATCCCGGAAAAAGGCCAGCGCCGACTCCAGGCTCCGGACCGCGACCGCGATGTGGTCAACCCGCTTCGGTTTCACGGCTAAAAGACGATCCGCTCCCGGTATTCGCCGAAGACCCGGCGCAGGACCCGGCAGATTTCGCCGATGGTGGCGTAGGCCTCAACACACTCCAGGATTGCCGGCATCGTGTTTTCGTCGCTGCGGGCCACCTCCTCGAGCCGGGCCAGGGCGGCCTCAACCCGGCGGTTGTCGCGGCGCCGCCGGAGCTCCCGGACCCGCTCGATCTGGCGGAGTTGGGCGGCCCGGTCGACCCGCTGAATCGGAACCTGAATCTCCTCGGCGGTTGTGAATTTATTTACCCCGACGATAACCCGCTCCCCGGATTCAACCTGCTGCTGGAAGCGCCAGGCCGATTCCTGGATTTCCCGCTGAATGTAGCCTGACTCGATCGCCGCCAGGGCGCCGCCCATCTCATCAATGGTCCGGATGTACTCCCGGACCCGGCACTCGAGCTGGTCGGTCAGCCACTCCACGTAGTACGAGCCCGCCAGGGGGTCAATGGTGTCCGCAACCCCGGTTTCGTAGGCCAGGATTTGCTGCGTCCGAAGGGCGAGCTGGGCCGAGGCCTCGGTCGGAAGCCCCAGCGCCTCGTCGTAAGCGTTGGTGTGGAGCGACTGGGTACCCCCAAGGACCGCGGCCAGGGCCTGGACGGTCGTGCGGACGACATTGTTCAGGGGTTGCTGGGCGGTCAGGCTCACCCCGGCTGTCTGGGTGTGGAACCTGAGGAGCCAGGACCTGGGGTCGCGGGCCCCGAACCGGTCCCGCATGATCTCGGCCCAGAGCCGGCGGGCGGCCCGGAACTTGGCCACCTCCTCGAAGAGGTTGCTCTGGGCGACGAAGAAGAAGGAGAGGCGGGGTGCAAACCGGTCCACCTCGAGCCCCGCCTTGACGGCCGCCGAAACGTAGGCGATGGCATTGGCAAACGTGAAGGCCACCTCCTGGACGGCGGTGGCCCCGGCCTCCCGCATGTGGTAGCCGCTGATGCTGATGGGATTCCACTTCGGCAGGTTCTCGGCGCAGTACTTAAAAACGTCAACAATCAGCCGGAGGGAAGGCCCGGGCGGAAAGATATACGTTCCCCGGGCGATGTATTCTTTCAGAATGTCGTTCTGGACCGTCCCGGAAAGCTCCTCCGGGTTAACCCCCTGCTTCTTGCCGACCGCAACATACATGGCCAGCAGGATCGGGGCGGTTGCGTTGATCGTCATCGACGTGCTGACCTTATCCAGGGGGATGCCGTCGAAGAGCCGCTCCATATCCTCGAGGCTGTCGATGGCAACCCCGACCTTGCCGACCTCGGCCTCGGCGACGGGGTCGTCCGAATCGTAGCCGATCTGGGTCGGCAGGTCGAACGCCACGGAAAGGCCGGTCTGGCCCTGTTCCAGCAGGAACTTGTAGCGCCGGTTGCTCTCCTCGGCGTCGGCATAGCCGGCGTACTGGCGCATGGTCCAGAGCCGGCCCCGGTACATGGTGGGCTGGATGCCGCGGGTGAACGGGTACTCGCCGGGGTAGCCGACCTTCCGGTGGTAGTCCCAGTCCGCCAGGTCTTCGGGGGTGTAGAGGGGTTTTACTTCGATACCCGAAAGGGTTTCAAACCGCTCCTGCCGCTCGCCGGCCCGGGCCTTCGCCGGCCCGTAAGTCTCTTCGTACCACTCGGCGGCGCTGTGGCTCTGGTCGTGCAAGCCGGCCCCTCTTGGCTGCAGTTTTCCACACTATTCTAGCACGGCGAGCACCTCGCCGTGCTCGACGGCCTGGCCGGGCTTGACCCTGACCTCCCGGACGGTGCCGTCCCGGGGGGCCGAAAGCTCGTTCTCCATCTTCATCGCCTGCAGCACCACCAGCACATCACCCCGGCGGACTGGCTGGCCGGGCTCGACCCCAACCCGCACCACGAGCCCGGGCATCGGCGCCTTCACCTCGACCGGGCGGACCCCGACCCCTTCCCCCGCCCGCCGCACCTGCTCGAGGGCGGCCAGCCGGGCCGGAACCAGTTCAACTTCCAGCGGAAGCCCCCCGATGTAGACCCGGTCCCGTTCGTCCCGGACCACCTCAACGCTTATACCCCCGTCGGCCTCGGGCCTTGGCTTGAGCAGCAGGCTCAACCTGGGCTCACCCTCCAGCCGGGCGAAGTCCACGTAGAACACCTGGTCCCCAATCGCTACCTTGAGCCCGCCCGCCTCCTCGGTTACGCTGACACGAAACTCCCGGTCTCCGACGCGAACCACGTAGTCGGCCATCGGTTCAGCGGTTGCGCAGGGCGACCCACCGGCCGGCCAGTTTCCAGGGGCTCTCCGCGACCACCACCGGCTGCCCGGCGGCCGCCGGCCGGGGCCGCCGGTGACGGTCCACCGCCGCCCCCAGGGCTGCTTTCACCAGCAGGTCCTCCGGCACCGGTGCGCCCCGCCAGTGACGGGCCACGTAGTTGGTGTCGAAATCCCCGGCCTGAAAACGCGGGTCCCTGAGGACCGCCCGGTGGAACGGAATGGTCGTCTTCGGCCCGGCAACCTCGTACTCGTCCAGGGCCCGGAGCATCCGGGCAATCGCCTCACGGCGGTCTCGACCCCAGGCGACCACTTTCGAAAGCATCGGGTCGTAGTCGATGGTCACCCGCTGGCCCAGGTAAAGGCCGCTGTCAACCCGGATGCCGGGTCCGCCCGGCTCCCGCAGGCCGACCACCTGCCCGGCCGAAGGCAAAAAGTTGTTGTCCGGGTCCTCGGCGTAAATCCGGCACTCAATCGCCCAGCCCCGCTGGACGATATCTTCCTGCCGGTAGGTGAGCCGCTCGCCGGCAGCAATCCTGATCTGCTCAACGACCAGGTCGATGCCCGTCACCAGCTCGGTCACGGGGTGCTCCACCTGAATCCGGGCGTTGACCTCAAGGAAGTAAAACTTCCGGTCGGGCCCGACGATGAATTCACAGGTGCCGGCGTTAACGTAGCCGGCCGCCCGGACAATGGCCAGGGCGGCCTCACCCATCTCGGCCCGCAGGGCCGGGTCCACAATCGGCGAGGGGGACTCTTCAATCAGCTTCTGGTAGCGGCGCTGGATCGAGCACTCCCGCTCGCCCAGGTGGATGCAGTTGCCGTAGGCGTCACACAGCACCTGGACCTCCACGTGGCGGGCCGGGTCGACGTATTTCTCGATGTAAACCGAGTCGTCTCCGAATGCGGCCAGGGCCTCGCTCCGGGCCAGCCGCAGGGCCGAAGGAAGTTCGTCGGCCGAAGGGACGATGCGCATACCCTTGCCTCCGCCCCCGGCGGCGGCTTTGATGACCACCGGGTAGCCGATCTGCTCGGCGATACGTACGGCCTCCCCGTCCGAAACCGGCCTGTCGCTCCCCGGGACCAGGGGCACCCCGACCCGCCGGGCCAGCTCCCTGGCCGCGGTCTTTTCGCCGGCCGCCCGCAGGGCCTGCGGCGGCGGGCCGATAAAGACGAGGCCGGCCTCGGCGCAGGCTTCGGCAAAATCGGCATTTTCGGCCAGAAACCCGTAGCCGGGGTGGACCGCCTCGGCCCCGCAGCGGCGGGCAACTTCGATAATGCGGCCGATATTGAGGTAGCTTTCCCGGGCCGGGGCCGGGCCCAGCAGGTAGGCCTCATCGGCCAGCCGCACGTGAAGCGCCTGGCGGTCGACCTCACTGTAGACGGCCACCGGCGAGATGCCCAGGTCGCGGCAGGCCCGGATTACCCGGACCGCGATCTCGCCCCGGTTCGCAATCAGGATCCGGGAAAATAGCCTGCTCACAGGGGGATGTTGCCGTGCTTCTTGGGCGGGTTTGTGTCCCGCTTGTTTTTGAGCATTTCCAGGGCGGCGATAAGCTTCGGCCGGGTCTCCCGCGGCTCGATCACATCGTCGATGTAACCCCGACCGGCAGCAACGTACGGGTTGGCGAACTTGGCCACGTACTCCTCCACCAGCCGGGCCCGGGTCGCCTCCGGGTCGGGGGAGTTTGCAATCTCATCCCGGAAAATGATGTTGACCGCCCCATCCGGCCCCATCACGGCGATTTCGGCCGTCGGCCAGGCGTAATTTATGTCGCCCCGGATGTGCTTACTGCTCATGACGTCATAGGCCCCGCCGTAGGCCTTGCGGGTTATGACCGTTATCTTCGGGACGGTGGCCTCACAGTAGGCGTAAAGCAGCTTGGCCCCGTGGCGGATGATGCCCCCGTGCTCCTGGCTCACCCCCGGCAGGAACCCGGGCACGTCCACGAAGGTGATAATCGGGATGTTAAAGCAGTCACAGAACCGGACGAACCGGGCGGCCTTCACCGAGGCATTAATATCCAGGACGCCGGCCAGCACCGAAGGCTGCTGGGCCACGATACCCACCGAGCGGCCGTTGAGGCGGGCAAACCCGCAAATGATATTCTGGGCCCAGTGCTCGTGGACCTCCAGAAACTCGCCGTGGTCGACTACCCGCCGGATGACCTCCTTCATGTTGTAGGATTTCGTCGGCGAATCCGGGACGATGGCGTTGAGTTCGTCGTCCATCCGGTTCGGGTCGTCGGTGGGCGGCAGGGCCGGCGGGTCCTCCATATTGTTGGAGGGAATATAACTCAGGAGCCGGCGGATCAGTTGCAGACACTCGACCTCGTTTTCGGCGGCAAAATGAGCCACCCCGCTTATGGCATTGTGGACCATCGCCCCGCCAAGCTCCTCAAAGGTAACATCCTCGTGGGTGACGGCCTTGACCACGTTCGGCCCGGTCACAAACATATAGCTTGTGTTCTTGACCATGATGATGAAGTCGGTCAGGGCCGGCGAGTAAACGGCACCCCCGGCGCACGGGCCCATGATCGCCGATATCTGGGGCACAACCCCCGACGCCAGGACGTTGCGCAGAAAGATCTCGGCGTAGCCGGCCAGGCTGGCAACCCCCTCCTGGATCCTGGCCCCGCCCGAATCGTTCAGGCCGATGACCGGGGCCCCGTTTTTCATCGCCAGGTCCATGATGTTGCAGATCTTCTGGGCGTGGGTTTCGGAGAGGGATCCGCCGAAGACGGTGAAATCCTGGGCAAACACGTAGACGAGCCGGCCGTCAATGCGGCCGTAGCCGGTGACGACCCCGTCGCCCAGGTACTTTTCTTTGTCGAGGCCGAAATCGGTCGCCCGGTGGACGACGAACATCCCCAGCTCTTCGAATGTTCCGTCGTCCAGGAGCAGCTCAATCCGCTCCCGGGCGGTGAGCTTGCCCCGGGCGTGCTGCTGTTCGATTCGCTTGGGGCCGCCGCCCAGCTTGGCCTGCTCCCGCAGGCGCCGGAGCTCCGCAATTTTGTCGGCAACGCCCCCGGCGATTTTCAGGTCCGGCAGACCCCCGGAAGGCATCTCGGTCATGGTCTATTTTCCTGCTGAAAATCACGCTTCCCGACAATTATATCAGCCGGTCAGCGCAGCTCACCGACCAGGTTGAGCCGGTCGTCGACCCGCACCACGGCCCGCGGGCCCAGCACGGCCGTCGATTCCCGCTCCTCGATTATCGCCGGGCCCTCAATAACCGTCCCCGGACTCAGGGCATACCGGTCGTAAACGGGCGTCGGCCGGAAATCGCCGTACTCGGCAAAGTACGCCGGTCGGAAACCCTTCAGGGCATCCTCCACCCGACCCGGCCGCTGGCCCGCCCGCCGGGGGGCAATGGCCGGTCGCGGTCCCGAAACCCGCACCCGCCAGCTAATGGCCTCCACCGGGACCTCAGGCCCGGGCCGGTGGTAGAGCCGCCGGTACTCGGCCACAAACCGGCGCAGAATTTCCCCAACCTGGTCCTCACCAAGCGGGCCATCAGGGAGCAGCACATTCACCTCGTGGCCCTGGCCGGAATAGCGCAGGTCAGCCGTGCGGGTCACCGCGACCGCCCCGGCCGGGACCCCGGCCCGCCCAAGCAGGGCCCGGCCCTCGGCCTCCATTTCGGCCAGGAGGCGATTGACCACGGCCCAGTCCAGGCTGTCGAGCCGGCCGTAATGGCTCCGGACAAAGTCGAAGGCCAGGGGCGCCACCAGCAGGCCGAGGGCCGATGTGGCCCCGGCGCCGGGCGGGCAGATAAATTGCTTAAGCCCAAGTTTCTGGGCGAGGCGGTAAACGTGGACCGGGCCCGCCCCGCCGAAGGCAAACAGAGGAAATTGTCGAATGTCCTTGCCCCGCTCGATCGCGTGGACCCGGGCGGCAGCGGCCATGTTCTCGGTGACGACCTCATGGATGCCCCAGGCGGCCTCAACCGGCGACAGGCCAAGCTGTTCGGCCAGCCGACCGACCGCGAGCTCGGCGGCGGCCCGGTCGAGCCGCATCCGGCCGCCCAGAAAGTAGTTTGGGTCCAGGTAGCCCAGGATCAGGTCGGCGTCGGTGACGGTCGGCTCCGTTCCGCCCCGGCCGTAGCAGGCCGGCCCTGGCTCGGCCCCGGCCGACTCCGGCCCAACCTTGAGGAGGCCCAGGGCGTCGACCCGGGCGATGGATCCGCCCCCGGCCCCGATCTCAATCAGCTCAATGACGGTGACCTTGATGGGCAGGCCGCTCCCCTTCTTGAACCGGTAGGCCCGGGCCACCTCGATTTCCGGGGACGTCAGGGGCTGGCCGTCCTCGATGAGGCACGCCTTGGCGGTGGTTCCGCCCATGTCGAAGGCCAGCACATTGCGAAATCCGGCCTCGGCGGCCAGGAACGCCGCGGCCAGGGCCCCGGCCGCCGGCCCCGACTCGACCAGCCGGATCGGGAACTGCCGGGCGGTTTCGACGGTGGCGACGCCCCCGCCGGAAAGCATAATCAAGACCTCGCACCCGAAGCCCAGCTCCCGAACCCGCCCGACCAGGGTCGCCAGGTACCGGTCGACGAGGGGCCGGACGTACACGTTGGCCACCGTCGTTGAAAACCGGTCGTATTCCCGGATCTCCGGCGCCACCTCGGAAGAGAGGGAGACCCAAAGGTCGGGAGCCTCGGCGGCGATGAGTTCGGCCGCCCGGCGCTCGTGGGCGGGGTTGGCGTAACTGTGAAGAAAGCAGACGGCGACGGCCTGGACGCCGGCCGCAACGAGCCGGCGGGTCGCCGCCCGCACGCCGTCCTCGTCGAGCGGGATAAGGACCGAGCCGTCGTCCAGGATGCGCTCCCGAACCCCGAGCCGGAGGTGGCGGGGAACCAGCGGTTTCGGAAGCTCAATGAAGATGTCGTACATGTCGTAGCGGTGCTCCCGGCCGATTTCGAGAACGTCCCGGAAGCCCTCGGTCGTGATCAGGCCGGTCGGGGCGCCCTTGCGCTCGATGATGGCGTTGGTGACGAGGGTTGTGCCATGGATCAGGCGGTCAACCTGCTCCGGTTTAAGGTTCGTCTCCGCCAGCAGCTCCCGCAAACCGGCGGCCACGGCCGCCTCGGGGGCGGCCGGGGTGGTGAGGGTCTTCGCAACCTGCCACTCGCCGGCCGAGTCGTCCAGAAGAACCAGGTCGGTAAACGTCCCGCCGATGTCGACGCCGATGCGGTACATTTCGCTTGCTCCAGCCGCAGGCTTGTGAAGTTCGGAGCGATCATAGCTTACCGCCCCGGCCGACTGCAACCGGCAGCTCGGTCAGCCGGCCTTACGTTCGGATTTTGTCGCACAATCTTTCGGGGCTGTGCTAAACTGGAGTCGGCGGCCCCGGTAGTTGATACGGCATGTGGGATGAGCGCTCGTTAACCAACCTTGAATTTCCGAAGGTCCGGGAACAGCTTGCGGCCCACACCGCCTTCCCGCCGGCCCGGGAGCTTGCCCTCAACCTGCTGCCGTCCGCCGAGTTCGGGCAGGTTGAGGCGGCGCTGGAGCTGACCCGGGAGGCGATGCGGCTCCTCGACAGCAGGCCCGGTCTCGACCTCGGGGAGGCGGTGGACATTCGGCCGACCATTGACCGGGCCGAGCGGGGCGGCGTGCTTGACCCGGCGGCCCTGCTCAGTATTGCCCGGACCCTGGTGGCGTGTCGCCGGGTCCGGGAGGAGCTGGCGGGGCGGGCCGGGGCCTTTCCGCGCCTCTGGGCCATCGCCGCCGGTCTCCACCGGCTTGAGAGCCTCCAGCGGGAGGTCGAGCAGGCCATCGGCCCGCAGGGGGAGGTCCGGGACGAGGCCAGTCCGGTCTTGGCCCGGGTTCGGGCCGCCCGGCGCGAGGTCCAGGAGCAGGTCACCCGGACCCTGCAGGGGCTCATTGACTCGCCCCTTGGCCGCCAGGTGGTTCAGGAGCCGGTCATCACGGTCCGAAACGGACGGTTTGTCATCCCGGTTCGGGCCGACCAGCGGGGCGCCATTGCCGGCCTGATCCAGGACGTCTCGGCCCGGGGGGCGACGGTTTTCCTGGAGCCCCTGGCGGTCGTTGAGCTGAACAACCTTTACCGCGAGCTCGGCCTGGAAGAGGAGCGGGAGGTTCAGCGGGTTCTCCGGCGGCTCTCCGGCCGGGTCGCCCGGCTGGCTGGCGCCCTCCGGGAGAACGTTGCCCGGCTGGCCGAAATTGACCTCGCCCTGGCAAAGGCCCGCTATGCCCGCGCCCTCCGGGCCACGGTGCCGACCCTGGTTCGGTGGGAGGAGGCCCGGCCCGGCTCGGACCTTCCGGCGCCCCGTCCTTACCTGAAGCTCGTTGGTGCCCGCCACCCCCTTCTCACCGGCCGGGTCGTACCCATCGACATCTGGCTCGGGGGCCAGTTCATCGCCCTGGTCATAACCGGCCCGAACACCGGCGGCAAAACGGTGACGCTAAAGACCGTCGGTCTGCTTGCCCTTATGGCCCAGGCGGGGCTGGCCATTCCGGCCGAGGTCGGCTCGTATCTGCCCGTTTTTGACGGCATTTACGCCGATATTGGGGACGAGCAGAGCATCGAGCAGTCCCTTTCGACATTCAGCTCCCATTTAACAAACATCGTCGGCTTTTTAAATCGGGCCACGGACCGGTCCCTGGTCCTGCTGGATGAACTTGGGGCGGGTACCGACCCGACGGAAGGGGCGGCCCTGGCCCGGGCCATCCTGGACCACCTGGTTCGCCGCCGGGTCTCGACCATTGTCACCTCCCATTCCCACAGCCTCAAGGTCTACGCCCAGGTCACCCCCGGGGTAGAGAATGCCAGCGTCGAATTCGACCCCGAGACCCTGGCCCCAACGTACCGGCTGGTCATCGGCATCCCGGGCCGGAGCAACGCCTTTGCCGTTGCCGCCCGGCTGGGCCTTGACCCGGCGGTCCTCGAGGAGGCCAAAAAGCACCTTACCGAAGGCGAGGTCGAAACGGACCGCCTGCTGGGGGCGTTGCAGGCCGAGAAGCGTCAGCTTGAGCAGCTTCGCCGGCGACTCGAAGCCGAGCTGGAAAGCCTGCGGGCCCATGAGGCTGCGCTGGCGGCCGAGCGGCGGGCGCTGGAGGCGGCCCGGGCCGAGGTGCTGGCAGAGGTCCGGCGCCAGGCCGAGGCCGAGGTGGAGCGTCTGCTGGCGGAAACGGTTCCGGTTGCGGCGGACCCGGCGGAGCGCCGGCGGCGGCTGCAGGAGGTCAGGCGCCGGCTTCGGGAGGTCGGGCGGTCCGGTCGGCCCCCGGCGGACCAGCTGAGCCCGGGGGACGCGGTACGGGTGCCCGGATTTTTCCAGGTGGGCCGGATTGTTGAGCTGGATGAGGCGGACGCGGTGGTGGCGCTGGGGCCGCTTCGGGTTCAGGTGCCCCGGTCCCGACTTGTTCCGGCCGAACCGGACGCGAAACGGGAGCCTCCGGTCGAGCTGGTGGCGCCCCCCCGGACCCCGCCCCCCGCCGAATTCCACCTGCGGGGCCTGACCGTGGATGAGGCCCTGCACCGGCTCGAAGCCTATCTGGACCACGCCTACCTGGCGGGCCTCAGCCTGGTCCGCATCGTTCACGGCCGGGGCACCGGGACCCTTCGACGGGCCGTCCGCGAGTTCCTTGACCGCCACCCCCTGGTTGTTGGGTTCCGCCCGGCCGAGGAGTTCGCCGGGGGCGAGGGGGTGACCGTGGTGGAACTCGCCCGGCGACCGGGCGTGGCCGTGCGACCCTGACGATGCAATGACCGTTCCACCCGGGGGCCCGGACCTGCTCGCCTGCCAGTGCGTCCAGTCGCCGCCCCCTGAGCTCCTGGCCGGGGTCGCCCAGTTTAACGCCGGCCAGTTCTGGGAGTGCCACGAGACCCTCGAAACCATCTGGCGGCGGGAATCCGGACCGGTCCGGGACCTCTACCAGGGCATCCTGCAGGTGGGGATCGGATTTCTCCACCTGCGCCGTGGCAACTACCGCGGGGCGGTAAGCCTGTTAACGCGCGGTCTGCGGCGGCTCGATCCCCTCCCGCCGGTCTGCCAGGGTGTTGATGTGGCGGACCTGCGGTGCCGGGCCGGCTGGTGCCTTGACACGCTGCTCCAGCTCGGGCCCGGCCGGTTGGACCAGTTCCGACCGGAGTGGGTCCCGCGGGTCAGGGTTATCGGGTTCGAGACGGCGGCAACCTGATGGGGTTCCGGCTGGCGGTTCTGGTCCTGATTCTCCTCACGTTCGGGGCCAGGGTCTACCGGCTTGAGTTCCAGCCCCTCTGGTTTGATGAGGGGTATACCCTCTTTTTCGCCACCCTGCCCGGCGCATCCGTTTCGGCCGGCGGGGCCGAGCCCCACCCGCCCCTCTATTTTCTGCTGTTCAAGTTGTGGGCGGCCGGGGCCGGCTTCGGGGACTTCGGTGCCAGGTACCTTTCGGTCATTTTCGCCACCCTGCAGTTGCCGCTGGCCTGGGCCCTCGGCCGCCGGCTGACCGGCAACGCAGCGGCCGGCGTGTTTGCGGCCCTGGCCGTTGGCCTGAACCCGTTTCTCTGGAGCCACGGCCGGGAGGCCCGAATGTACTCGCTGGTTCCGGCCCTGGCCCTGGCGTTCAGTCTCGCCGCGGTGCGGGCCTGGTCGGACCCGGCGCCCCGGGCGAACCGGCTGTTCCTGGGCCTCAGCCTGCTGGCTGGCCTTTACAGCCACTATTTCTTCGGCCTCTTGGCCCTGGGGCCGGCGCTGGGGCTGCTGGCTTTCCGGCCGGCCCTGCGGCCGGTCATTTTGGCCGCGGGGCTTCTTTACCTGCCCTGGGTTGTCTGGGCCGGACCGGACCTGTTGCGGGGGGCGGGGAGCCGGGGGGAGTCCTATCAGCCGCTGGCGGCCCCGGACTACCTTCTCGGGTACCTGCAAACGGTCGCCGGCGGGGAGGGCTGCGGGGCCGGCTGCCCGCCGGGAACGTTCGGGGCCGCCATGGTGGGCGGCGCCCTCGGTCTCGCCCTGGTCCGGGTCCGCCGGTGCCCCGGTGCCGGCCTGCTCTGGGTTGGCCTGGTATCCGCCCTCGCCTTCGGTTTTGGCCTCCAGCTCCGCTACCCATTCGGGGGCTACGTTCGGCTCCAGAGCGCGACGGTCCCGGTCATGCTCAGCCTGGCGGTGGCCGGTCTGACGACCCTGGTGCCGGCCCGCCGGTGGCCCGCCGCCCTCCTTCCGGCGGCGTTTGCCGTCGCCCTGGCTGTGGCCGGCATTCCCGGTGTGGTTCGCGAGTACCGCGAAAATTTGCGGCCCCTGGAGGACTACCGGCCCCTGGCCCGGTGGCTGGCCACCAGTGCCTGGTCCGACGACCTGGTTTTGTGCGACTTCCCCTGGCAGGTCGGATACTTCCTGGCATACCTGCCCGAGCCCCGGCCGAAGCTGCTCTACCCGCCGAATCCGTTCGCCGGTGACCCGCCGTTCCGGCGGAAGACCGAGGTCTGGTACCCGGCTTACCAGGCACTCGGGGGCACCGCCGGTGGACGCCTGGAAACCCTCTTGCGCAGCCGGCTGGTGCTGGCGGAGAACCGGTGGTTTGGCAATACCCGCCTGCTCCGCTTCGCCCCCAACCCCACCCAGACCCGGTGGGGCCGGTCCGAGCGACTAACTCCGGCCCCCCGGCCGGTAACGTGGTCCCTGCCGGCCGCCCCGGTCGATGCCGGTCGGACCGTGGTCGTCGGGGTCGAGTGGAACCTGGGCGACCTGCCGCGCCCGGGCTTAAAGACGTTCGTCCACCTGGCCACCGCCGACGAGGCGATTGTCGCCCAGGCCGATGTGGCCCTGGAGGAGTATCCGGGTCCCCAGCTCCGGGTCGGACTGCCCATCCCCCCGGGCACCCCGGCCGGCGAGTACCGGGTGTGGGCCGGCCTCTACCGGGCGGATACAGGTGAGCGGCTACCGCCCGGCCCGGACGCCACCCCCGACCGGCGGATGCTGCTCGGAACGGTGACGGTGGGGAGGCCGGAAATCCTGCCCCGGCCAGACGTTCTGCCCCGAGCCGCCGGCCGGAACGGCGGCTCGCTCGGACCCTATCAGGTTCTCGGGGTCGAAGCCGTCAACATAACCGGTCCCCGAACGGAAGGCACCCTCCGGCCCGGAGACATCCTGGAACTGCGAATCTACCTCGGCGGCCGCAGCTTTTCGGGGACCCTGGAGCTCCGGGCCGAGGTCGACGGCCTGTCGTTCGACCTGGGGAGGGCGAGCCTGGACGGCTGTTACCCGCCCTACTGCCGGCTGCCGCTGCGGGTGGTGGTTCCGCCGGAGGCCACCGGTCCTGACCTTCGCCTTACCGGCCGGCTGGACGCCGGGGCAGGCGAGGCCGAGCTCGGCCGCTGGACCCTGCACCGGTAAACGCCTAGGCCCGCTGACCGGCCGCAGTTCCGGTGAAAAAGTGGATGGCCTCGCCGTAAACGGCCAGGGCCGCCTCTTTGACCGCCTCGGAAAGGGTCGGGTGGGGGTGGACGGCCCAGCCGAACTCCTTCGGCGTGCCCTCGAGAAGCCGGCCGACGACGCCCTCGCTGATAAGCTCGGTCACCTCGGGTCCGACCATGTGGATGCCCAGGACCTCGCCGTACTCGGCGTCGGAGATTATCTTAACGAAGCCTTCGGTCTCGCCGATCCCGAGGGCCTTGCCGTTCGCCCGGAACGGGAACTTCCCCACCCGCACCTGGTAGCCGGCCTCCCGGGCCTGGGCCTCGGTGAGTCCGACACTGGCCACCTGTGGGTTGCAGTAGGTGCACCGCGGCATGTCGGTATAGTTTTTAATCGGCGGCGGGTTCAGGCCGGCGATGGTTTCGACGGCCACAATCCCCTGGTGGGATGCCACGTGGGCCAGGGCGAGCTTGCCGGTAACGTCCCCGATCGCCCAGATACCCGGCACGTTGGTCCGCATCCGCTCATCGATTTTGACCCAGCCCCGGTCCAGCTCCACCCCCACCTCTTCCAGGCCGAGGCCCTGGGTGTTCGGGACGATGCCGATGCCCAGGAGAACCTGCTCGGCGGTGAGGGAACTGGCACCTTCGGGCCCGCTCAACTGGAGGGTGACGCCGGAGTCGGTAACCTGAGCGCCCTCCACCTTGGTGCCGGTCACGACCTTTATGCCCTGCTTCTTGAACGCCCGCTCCAGCTCGGCCGAGACCTCCTCGTCCTCCTGCGGTACGAGCCGGGGCAGCATCTCGAGCACGGTCACCTCGACGCCGTAGGCCCGGAACACGTACGCAAACTCGACCCCGACCGCCCCACCGCCGACGATAACCATCGACCGGGGAAGCTCCCGCAGGTTCACGGCGTGATAGCTGGTGAGCACCCGTCTGCCGTCCGGCTCCAGGCCGGGGAGGGTCCGGGGCGACCCGCCGGTGGCCACGATAATGTTCTTCGTCCGGAGTTCCCGGCCCTCGGGCCTGACGACTACCAGGTCCCGGCCCGCAACCAGGCCCTCGCCGGCGAAAACCTCAACCCCGTGGCGCTTCAGAAGAAACTCGACGCCCCGAACGAGCCGGTCCACCACCTCCCGGCTCCGCTCGTAGGCCCTGCCGTAGTCGAAGCGGACGCCGTCAAAGCTCAGGCCCCAGTAGTCCCCCTGCTTGACCAGGTTGACGACGTCGGCGTTGCGAATGAGGGCCTTGGTCGGGATACAGCCCCAGTTGAGGCAGACCCCGCCGACCCGGTCCCGTTCGACCAGTGCCGTTTTGAGGCCGAGCTGGGCGGCCCGGATGGCCGCCACGTACCCGCCCGGCCCGCCGCCGATGACCACCACGTCATACATGGTTCCGAAACCTCCGGCTTAAATGAGGAGGGAGACCGGGTTTTCGAGGAGCCGCTTGAATTCGCCCAGGAACTGGGCCGCCTCGGCCCCGTCGGTTACCCGGTGGTCGACCGAGATGGTCGCCTTCATGGTCTCGGCCACGACCACCTGGTCGCCCCGAACCACCGGCCGGCGCTGGACCGACCCGGTTGCCAGGATCGCCGCGTTGGGCGGATTAATAATGGCGCTGAAACTCTCGACATCAAACATCCCGAGGTTACTCACCGTGAAGGTGCCCCCAACCTGGTCGTCCGCCCGCAGACGGCCCTCCCGGGCCCGGCGGGCCAGCTCCTTTGTCTCCCGGGCAATCTGAAAGACACTCTTGTTGACCGCATCGTGAATGACCGGCGCCAGCAGGCCGTCGGGGGTTGCCACGGCCATCGCCACATTAATCGCCCTGAATACCCGCAGGCGGTCGCCGGCAAAGGCCGAATTAAGGCGGGGGAATTTTGTCAGGGCCTTCGCCGCCGCTTTGATAATCAGGTCGTTCACCGAAAGGCGGGCGTCCTCCTCGAGCTGGGCGTTGAGCTGCTCCCGGAGGCGCATCGCTGCGGTCATGTCGACCTCAACCGTCACGTAGAAGTGGGGCGCCTGCTGCTTGCTTTCGGTCATCCGCCGGGCGATGGTCTGCCGCATCCGGGAGAGGGGCTCTTCAACCGCCTCGGGCACGGCCGGCGCGGCGGCCGGCGGCGCCTCAACGGGCGGCGCCGCTGCCGGCGCCGGA
>FWWM01009668.1_pt1 | contig 17621 bp, 14 predicted proteins | sample 2228351 | NCBI WGS metagenome assembly FWWM01 (sample SAMEA103939774, study PRJEB20133) | metagenome | reverse complement strand
GCACCCATGCACAAGCACCGGGGGCTTAAGCCCCCAGCTCCAAATAGCCAGCCGTAAGGTGCCTGGGCTGCACCCATGCACAAGCACCGGGGGCGGACGCGCCAGGCTCCAAATAGCCAGCCGTAAGGTGCCTGCGCTGCACCCGTGCACAAGCACCGGGGGCGGACGCGCCAGGCTCCAAATAGCCAGCCGCTTTTCGCCTACTTGCAAGCCACCATCCTACGTGGCCTCGATCACGGGCAGCTCGACGTCAATCCGCGTCCCCTGCCCGGCCGCACTGCGGATTTCCAGGCGGCCGCCGAAGGTCTCGCACCGCGTGCGCATGGCTTCCAGGCCGAAGCGGTCGGGCGGGACGCGCGCCGGGTCGAACCCCACGCCGAAGTCCTCGATCTCCAGATGCAGGCGGGCGCCTTGCTGGCGGATGAGCAGCCGGGCCCGCCGCGAACCGCTGTGCCGGCGGATGTTGAGCAGTGCTTCCTGCACGATGCGGAAAATAGCGGTCTCCAGGGGCGCCACCAGACGTTCGGCATCGAGTTGGAACGAATAGTCGATGTCGCTGCCGGCCGGACGAGGCCCTTCGTTCACGAGGGTGTCGATGGCCGCCTCCAGCCCGAAATCGTCGAGGATCGAAGGCCGCAGCCCGGCCATTAGGCGGTTGGCCTCGACGATGACCGCGCGGAGCAGTTCAGCCGCCTCCTCGAAGCCCTGGCACGGTCCATCGGGATGGAGCTGGCGGGCGCGTTGGAGGGTGGCTTCCAGGCTCATTTGGGCAGCGATCAGCGGCTGGGCCAGCGCGTCGTGGATTTCGCAGGCCGTCAGGTGCCGATCCCGCTCATGCATTTCCAGCACGCGTTTGACGCGGAGGGCATCGCGGGCCGACCGCTCCTCTGCCACTTTTTGTGCCGTGATGTCGGCACAGATGACCAGCACACGCTCGGGTTCGGGGACGCGCGGCACCGGCAACAGCCGGCAGTCCCACCATACTCCGTAAAGGTCTTCCATGACCACCGAGCATACTTCGCCTTGCAGGGCGCGCGCGAATGCCTGGCGGCAAGCGGGGATGTGCTCGGGCTTCATGTGCGAAAAGCCCGAGGTGCCCACCAGCTTTTCGGGCGGGATGTCGCGTACTCCCCGGTTGACGAACAATATCTGGCCCTGCCGGTCCACGACGAAAACCGTGTCGGGCATGTTCTCGAACAGGTTGCGGAACTCGGCTTCCGATTTGGCGCGGGCTTCCTCGGCACGAATGCGGAGGACGGTCCCGCCAATCTGGGCCGCAATCGCCACCAGCACGTCCTTCGCCCAGGGCGAAAAGGAGGCGACCTGCCGCGAAGCCACGTTCATCCAGGCCACGACTTGGCCTTGGTGGCAGACCGGCAGGCCAGCCAGGGCGATGAGCCCTTCGGGATCGCACTGCTCGCGCATGGCCGGGGGGAAGTCCTCGCGGCCAAGGAAAGTCGGCTGGCCCGCGTGCACCAGGCGCCCGTGAGCCGAATCGGCCTCGTACCAGGCCACCCGACGCAGAAACTCCTCGGAAAGCCCTTTGGCCGAAGCCAGTCGGTTATTGCCCGACTCGTCCAACAGATATACGCCGGCGCATTCCATGCCGGCGACGGCCATGGCGGCGTCCATCGCCAATTCCAGGGCCTGTTCGAGAGTGGTTGCGGCGGCTAGCCCTGCCACCAGATCGCGTTCGATGCGGGCCAACTCCTGGGCCTCGTTGCACCGGGGGATGTCCGGGCTTTCGCACACGGCGACCCAGGCTTCCAGCTCCGCGACCCGCCGGCGCAAGGCCGCCAGTTCCTCGCAGCTACTCGCTTCGGGACAATCGGCCGCCATGGTCGCCCCGCTCGCTGTTTATCGATCCAGGGGAAAAGTGCCCTGAGGCGCGTTCTCGGCACGCCTACATGCCAAAGTGGGGCCCGCTCCCGCAAAGCGAAAACCGGCCCGTCATTCGCCACGTCTCCCCCTAACGGAGCCGAGCCGGCCACCTATTTAAAGGTCCCCACAGATGGTTTTCGACATGCCAAACAAGTGCCTTGAATCGCCTTTTGTCCCAGTGTATGTCACAACCCGCTCGAAGGCCAGGGGGGTGGACAAGCCACGTCGCTAACCAGGGGGGGAACCGTACACGAGGGGCGTTGCCCCCTCATCGGGGCGAAAGTTCCGCAATCCGAAGATTGCGGAAGAGCAAATCGGTCTTGGGATCATGCCCCTGCAATATGATGGTGCCAGCTTTTAGCCGCAAGCCACGGCGAGGGTTCTCGTGCGGCGAACGGGTATCGGTCCAATCGCTGACCTGATAGCCGTTGACCCATACGGCCATGTGGGGGCCGTCGGCGTGGATGGTCTTCCAGAACCATTGGTGGTCGTCGGCCACGACACGCCGGGCATTCTGCCGCCGGAAGATGCCGCCAGTGCCGCAATCGACCGGCTTGCTGCGGTCGCCGTCCTTGTACCCGTTGTGGATTTGGCTCTCGTACCCGTTCCAGATCTCCCCTGGTATCGAGCGGAAGAACACGCCGGAGTTCAATCCCTGCCCGTTGACAAAGACCTCGAGTTGCAGCGTGAAGTCGGCCCACTGCCCCAGGGTCTCGATCTGGCCTTTGCCGTTCTGAAGCCGCAACCAGCCCTCAGGGGTAACGCTGGCAACGGTTTTGAGTTCCGGATACGTCTTCCAGCCGGACAGGTCCTTCCCGTTCAAAAGGCTTTTCATGCCCAGCGGCCGGAGTTTGACCTGGTCCACAGCCACGGAACCTTTGGTGCACACAAAACCCACGTATCCCCGCCGGATGGGGTGGGGATCGGAGTAGTCGAGCACCTGCTGGCCATCGAGGGCTACGGTGAGGCGGCCTCCTTGGACGGCCAGTTCCATAGTCCGCCAGCCGGTACGACCCGGCACCATCTGGGCCTCTTTGCGCCCCACCAAACTCCCTTCCGGCTGGCCCCCCGCGCCGCCTAAACGAACCAGATAGCACGCCGCTGGGTCTGGCGGAACTTGCTGGCCCACAATACGCACGACTACGGCGGCATCGGTTTGCGGACCGGCAAGGTACCGGAAAGCCAGGGCGAAATCGCCGAATTGGCTGGTGGAATGCACCAGGGCTTTCTGTCCCGGCACGGACCGGAGGGTTTGTTCGGCCACGTGCCAGGATCGCTCGGGCACGGCCTGCCAGCCGAAAAGCGTGGCCTTATCAAAAAGCAGGATCCAACCCTGGTCCAATTCCTGCGGGGTGAGGGTCGGAAGCGGCTGGGCACCGGCGACACTGGTCCATCCCCATAGCGAAACGGCGAATAAAAGGCGCATGATCATAATCGCAAACGCTCCTCAATAACCGGGCACCGGACGTTTTATGCAGGCGAAGCGGGAAAGTCCTGGGAGCCAGGCGGTGGCTGGGGGCTTTCCGGCGGCCGGAACGGCGAGCCGCCCGGGGGCTGTTTACGCAAGCGAGCTGTAATCTCGCCGGCCAGCCAGACCAGGGCAAACAGCGCTACGTACACCACCATGCCGGCCACCAGGGCCACAAAGCCGGCCGACAGCCCCTGGGCCCAGCCGCGACCGCGCACCGCCAGCCCCACGATCGAGAACACCACGGCCAGAACCGCGGTCAGGGCCAAAAGCCAACGAATGGTAAACTGCGGCACGAGCATAGTCGCGATTCTCCGCCGCCGACCGGCCAACGTCAATGGGGGCGCACAAGGCAAGCCTTCGCATCCGGCGCGAGGCGTCTGGCCAGCTTCATGGCCGAAAGCCGGGTTCAGCCGCGTGGGGCCGTCTTCCACGACTGCCGCCTGGTCGGCTTTCAATGGGCCTGCGGGATGTCCCGCCACGAAAACACGGCGGCAGCGGCCAGATAGGCGGCCACGCCCAATCCCACCAGGGTTCCATTGTACTGCCATGCCAACCGAGCGGCCTCTTCCGGCGCGGCCAGGACCAGCCGTTGCGGCTCATAAGCCGTAAGGAAAGAAACGTACCGCAACCAGGCCCCGGCCGACCACAGCCGGGCCACCATCTTGAGGATGGCCGACAGGGTAAACACCCCGCCCACCCAGAGGATCGTATGCCAGCGGTCGCGGTCCCAGGACGAGAACAGGGTGGTGATGGCGGCCAGGCAGAAGATCATGGCGGCCAGGTTCATCGCGCCCGGAAGGAATCGGCCCAGCGGGACCGGCTCTTCCAGGGCCACAGTCACCAGGCCCATGCCCTGTCCCAGCCACAGCGCCAGCACCAACAAGGCCGTACCGGCCGTGGTCACCACCGCAGAGGCGGCGATGACCGACCTGCGGCGGATGGGCAGCACCAGCAAGAGGTCCATGGTGCCCCGGCCGATCTCCCCGCTGACCACCGCCGATCCCCGCCCCAGCGCCCAGCCCACCAGCACCACCAGAGTTACCGCATGCACGTAAAGCACGCTTAGCCGGCCGGTGGGAGTAGCCAGCTCGGCGAGCGGTACGCCGGCCAGCCGGCCCACGAAGTCGGGCAACAGGTGGAGCAGTTTGGAGGCCACACCGGTGCGGAATTGGCTCATCAGCCATACGAAGAGCCAACCGAACAGCCACAGCACCAGCGCGCTGACGAGAAACTGGCGCCAAGCTTCGGCGATCGCCTTGCGCCACAAGGCGGGGTTCATGGCCAGGCCTTTGGCCCCAACGCCCACGGCGCGTCATGCCGGCCAGGGGGCGATGCGGCCGCCATGCCCTCCAAAGGCGCGGCCAGCTCGGTACGGCCCAATGGACCGGTGCGGGCTTTACCGGCCGAAGCCTCCCGGCGAAGCAGCCGTACTGCCAGCAACACACGTTTCTGGGCATCGCCGTTCGGCTTGGCTCCCCGCTCGGGCCAGGGGCGAGGCTGGCCCAGCAAGCGGGCCTCGACCCACGGCCGCGATCCCAACGCACCAGCCAAACCCAGCTCCCAGCGCAAATCGGCGGTTCCGCGCGGCGCGATCTCGACGGCCTGCTCCGCCGGCCCGTGGACTGTTCCTGCACTCAGCTCCAAGCGAACGGTGACCCTGGCGGGCTGATCCGCCAGATTGAAAAACCGCACGCCAAACGGCAAATTCTCGGGTGCGCCAGCCCGGAGGCGATACCCTTGGGAAGTCGGCTGGACGTGCTGGCCGTCGAACTGGTAACGGGCGATCAGGCCCGGGGGGGCAGGCCGTGGTGGCGACTTCTGCCGGCCCAGCGCCCACAGACGCGAAGCGGGCGTGGCCGTTTTCAGCCGACCACTAGCTCCGGCCGGGTCCAGACGCACATACACCAGCCCATCCGGGATGGGAACGCCACCCTGGGAGTCCACGGCCAGCACTCGGCCGTCAATCCCTTCAGCCTGCCACTGGCCGGTGTCTTGCCGGTTGGGTGGTGCCGTGGTGCCCCAAACCGCCCCTGGGGGCAGATGGACGCGGCAGGTGGGATCCGGCTTGCCGGTATACAGCACCGCTAGCATCGTGGCACCCTGGCGGAACACGCGGCTGCGCACAACCCGGGAATCGTCCAGCGGCAAGTCGCCGACATATTCGGCGCCGGCCAGGCGGCGGGCCGCCTGCACATAGGCCGCCATCGCACGCAGCGGCGTGGCTTCTTTGCCCATCATGCCGAAGTTGTTCTCGTTCTCGTCGTAATACGGATAAACGAAGGCGAAATAGCGCGCAATGCCGCACGCCCGGGCTTCCACCGCTTTCATGGTGATGTCCAGTGCACTTGCGGCATCCTGGTCGGCAGGGGGGCGGGGAGAGCCGCGCTTCCAAGGCCGGCCGGATTCCGTAATCCAAATGGGCAGGGTGGCCCGGCCCGCCGCCTCCAGCCATTTGCGGTACTGGCCCACCAGCTCCTCCATCCGCACAGCCCGGTCGTAGGTGTGGAAGCTGAAGGCATCGATCGCCTCCAGCAGGCCGTTCTCGGCAGCGGTGGCGAGGAACTCGGGATTGTGATGCGCGACCACCCCACCGACCAGCGGCCGGCCGGCCAATTGGTTCTGCAATCCGAATGCCAGCGCGCGCACCAGGGCCACGTATTGGTCGGCCGGTAGGTTGTCGCCGAAAAAGATGTCCGGTTCGTTCCAAACTTCCACGGCACCCCAACTGGATTTCCAGCGCCTGGCGATGGCTTGCCACGAATCGGCCGCCCGGACCAGATCGGCCGGGTACTTGCCGACCCGCCCCAGCCATATCGGGGCATCGTGCGCCATTTCCAGCACCTGCACCCCGTGCTTCTGGTAGGTGCGGCGGAGGGTATCGAACGCCACGGGGCCTTGCCAGTCCCAGCGGTCGCCGGCCGGGTGGACCGCCCCCCAGGTCAAGCGCTCGCGAACCATGCTGATCCCGCTGCGGCGGGCGGCCTGGATCAGCCCTTCGCGGATGGCGTCCTCCCGGACCAGCCACGACAGCGCCCCATCGACTGCAAAAAACGGATCCGGCGGCCCCGCCCACGCTGGCAAGGCACCACCCCAAAGCGCTGCTGCGTATGGGAGAAATCCACCTCATAAAATCCTGGCGCACAGACCACTGTAGCACTTGCGCCCTCCAGGCCCACCCTGGCCTGACCGGAACCGATCACGCGGCCTGCATAATCTCGCAGGACATATTCCCGAGCCGAGGGCTCGGCCCCGCCGGTGATCGTCCATTCCAGTCGGGCGGGCCGGCCGGGCTCGACAAAGAACAATTCCACGCGGCGAGGCTGCCATGGCGCACCGATTGCCGTCAACGCCGACCAGCCCAGCAGCCCCAATACGAATCGCGCAAAACGCATGGCTCGTTCCTCCTCGGCAGTTCGCCGGTATTATACGGCAATTGGCGTTTGGGTTTGAGAACCTCCTGTTGGCCCAGAGATACGGGCGGTTTTGAGGACGCCGGCCGCTGTCTGTTCGACGATTTATGGGCTTGGTTGTCGCAGGGGGGTGGGACGGCTCCCTTGCGGTCGCGCGGGGTGCCGTCACTTGTTTTTGCGGTCGCGCGGGGTGGGACGGCTCCCTTGCGGTCGCGCGGGGTGGGGCCGCTCTTTTGCGGTCGCGGCTCGGTTGTTTGCCGAGGTGGCGGCTCGGTTGTTTGCCGCAGGCAACGTCAGGTTCCTGACGTTTTGTCCAGACGCTGCCGCCATATTTGCCCCTGAAGTGGGGGGTCGCCGTGGGTCCCACTCCGTGCATCCCTCTATGCGGCAAGGTGTTAGGACAATCCGCTCTCGGCCTCGCTGAACGGCACGTCCGCTGCGTTCCAGTGACCAACCGGTGGGTTATTGCCCACTTGCGAGTTGCCTGGACAAGTTCGATGATTACCATTCTCGTAGCTGACGATTTCAAACCGTTCCGCGATCTCTGCAAGTTGCTGTTCGAGGCCGAGGGTTTTCGCGTCCTGCTGGCCACCGATGGCGCAGAGGCCGTAACGGTATTTATGGCCGAGCAGCCCGACCTGGTGCTATTGGACATCGACATGCCCAACGTAGACGGCTTTGCAGCCGCCGAGCAGATCAAGCAGACCGCGCCCAACGTGCCGGTCGTGTTTCATAGCTCGCTGGATGGCGAACGGCTATCCGACCCGCGGCGCCGGCTGGGGGTGCTAATCCCCAAGCCAGCCCACTACCATGTGCTCCGGCGCGCGATTCTCGAAGCGCTTCAGGCTGATGCGAGGAGTTGGTGACTCCATGAGCAAGTAAGGCCGGCACCGACGGCATACGACGAGCCATCGTGGCCCCAAGGACCGGGGCAACCCAAATTCGGCCCAGTTTTGGCCGGACTTGCCCGGCGCCGGGCATGCCTCCTAGTGGCGTTCGGGCACTGTACAGCCCCGGAGTTTTTCGGTGTTCACGATCCTCGTCCTCGATGACCGGCCTAGTATTCTCGCGTTCTGCCAGGAAGAGCTAAAACAGCAAGCCTACCGCGTACTGGCCGCCGGCACCGCCAAAGAGGGCTTGGCCTTGTTCAAGGCCGAGCGGCCGTCAGCGGTGGTGCTTGACATCCATTTGGGCACAGAAAGCGGGTGGGACGTGCTGGCCGAATTGAAGGCGGCCAGCCCCTCGACGCCAGTCATCCTGTTTACGGCGTACCCCGAGGCGTATCAATCGGACCCCCGGGTGCAACAGGCCGATGCATTCGTCCCCAAAACGCCCGACCTGGGCGAGCTGAAACAAGCCCTGCGGCGGTTGCTGCCGGGATCCTGAGGTTGGGCAAAGGCATCAGGCTTTGGACGGGGACCGTCGAAGTCGCCCCTGGGCGGCATGAGCCCCGGTTGACAGGCGCCGCCAGCGGCGGCGACAATCGGCGTGCTCGGAGGTGTGCGCGATGCAATATCCCACGATTCCCCGGTGGGTGCTTAGCGGTCTGCTGGCCGTAGGCGTGGTCCTCTTGGCCGCAGCGGCGACCTCGGGCGCCCTGGCCGCTTTGGTGGGGCTTTTGGGCGACTCGGCGGCCTCGCGCGGCCTGGGTTGGGCGGCCTTGGGGCTTGCCGCCGCGCTGGTAACCGATCTGATCTGCCTGGTGTTCGCGGTAACGCTCCACATCCTGGCTCATCCAGCACCCGTGGAAGAGTTTCAGAAGGGTGCGGGCCAGCAGGGCAGCCTTTTCCAGGAAGAACCCGGGCCGTAAAGCGGAACCGGCCAGCACGGGCACTTCCCAGCCAGCACTGGCGGCGGTGGCCCCCCAGAGGGACCTCGGCCGTGGGGCAGCACCCGGTGGGCATGCATGGCGCCTGGCCCCCCCTTTGGGCAGGCCGGCCAAAAGATTGCTCACAAAGAGAACGCGAGCTGGTGCATTTGCTACTTACGGGTGGGAGTTGCTGCCTCCGGAGTGGTCCCCCACCAGTCCTCTCTGCCGTGCAACAAGTCATACCCGGCAGATACGGCAAAGTCCTTCGCCCGACTTTGCCGATTATTCCGAGGGTGATACCCCATCGGTCTGCCTCAATACGAGGCGGTCCGGCGGGGTTTGGCCCGATTCCATGCCGCGCCCACAGCGGGTCGAAGCCGGGACCACCCACGCAAACTCCCTAACTTTGCGACAAAGGCTACCCCGAATGAACGCTGCCCAACTGGTCCGCCCATTCCGGGTACCGCGCGGGGCGCTGGTGCTCTTGGCGGCTTTGCTACCGGCCCTTGGGGGGTGCCAGCCATTCGATCATTACGATCACACGCTGGACGGTCCGGCCCCAGCGGCCCAGGAGCCTCCGCGGGAGCTGGCCAAGGTCAGTCTCCCCGCATATCGCATCGAGCCGCCCGACATCATCCAGCTCGAAGTGCTCAAACTGGTCCCCAAGCCCCCCTACCGTATCGAAACGGCCGACATGTTGCAGATCCTGGTGCAGGGCACGCTGCCCGACCAGCCGATCGCCGGCTATTACCTCGTCGATGAAGAGGGCCGCGTCCAGCTTGGGCCGTCGTACGGGGCGGTGCGCGTGGCCGGCCTGACCGTCGACGAAGCCCAGCAAGCCATTGATCTCCACCTCCGGCAGATCCTCCGCCTGCCCGAAGTGTCGGTACAGCTTGCCCGGCCGGCCAATGTCCAGCAAGTTACCGGCCAGTACCTCGTCGGGCCGGACGGCACGATCAACCTCCGGCAGTACGGCACCGTGCATCTGGCGGGCAAGACGCTGGCCGAGGCCCGGGTGGCCGTCGAGCAGCATCTGGCCCAGTTCTTTGATAACCCCCGTGTGGCTTTGGATGTGGTGGCCTACAACAGCAAGGTGTACTACATCATCACCTCGGGGGCGGGGCTGGGGGACCATATTGTGCGCGTGCCGGTCACCGGCAACGAGACCGTGCTGGATGCCCTGGCGCAGGTGCAAGGGTTATCGCAGGTGTCCAGCACACGTGTGTGGATTGCGCGGCCTGCACCGCACGGCTTCTACTGCGAGCAGATCCTGCCCGTCGATTACGAGGCCATCACCCGCGGCGGGGCCACCGCCACCAACTACCAGGTTTTTCCGGGCGATCGCATCTTCGTCGCCGAGGACCAATCGGTGGCGCTGGCCAACTGGATGGGCAAGCTCTTTGGGCCAGTGGAGCGTGTGGCCGGCATGGCGGGCTTGACCGCCTCGACCATCCGCAACTACAAGTTCCTCGGCCGCGGGAGCGGTTGGGGCGGAGGATTCGGCTTTTGACGGCTTGACGGCCCTTACGGCGATGCAAAGGATCCCACGGTAGCCCGAAGACCCAAACCTACCGGACAGGTGCAGGCCGCTGCGGCGGTTCCTTTGTCCCATGGCGAGCCACCGGGCCTTTGCAGCCAAAATTGGGGGAAACACGCGATGGCAGTGAAGCATGGATTGCGGTGTTTGGCCTGTGCGGCTGTCCTGCTTGTCATCTTGGGGCCGTGCGCGACGTTGGGCTGGGCGGCCGAACGGCATCACGGCGTTTGGGCCAGCGCGCCGTGTTGTACACCGAACGCGGGGGCATTCGGGTATTTCCCCACACAATGGCGGGTGTGGCCGGGAGAGCCGCGCCTGGACCAGGACCTTCCCCAGGCGGTGGGACGCACGCCGGTAGCGACGCCAGCCCCGCTTGGGCCGACCCCCGAGGGGCGTCCTGGGCTGCCGTCCGAGCTTTCTGTGCCGCCGATGCCGCCGGGCGAGCCACCGTCCCCGGCCGGGCCGCGTGCTGCCGGGGCGAAGCCGGAGGCTGGCCCCGCCAAACCCTCCCCGGCTCCCAAACCGGTCGCCCAGAGCCCCCAGCGCAGCCCCGCCCCAGACGAAACGAAACCCGGGCCCAACGCCGTCAAACCGCCTGAAAAACCCTCCACACCGGCCCCCGAGCATCCTGCCGCCAAACAGAAGGGCCAAGCCGAAGTCGAGCGGCTGCGCAAGCCAGCATCTCCGGCCGCTCCGACCGTCCCACCCCCTCAGCCGCCGCCGGTGCCCAAGCCGGCAAGCAGCCCCGCTGCCAAGTCGGCCTCGGAGGACGCGCCATTGCCCTGGTGGAGCCACGATGCCCTGCCGCGCGCCAGCGAGCCAACCTGGGCCCCACCTGCTTCGCTTGCAGGCCAGCCGCCGGCTGAGAGGCCGCCACAGGCTCGGTGGCCAATGCCCTTGGTTACACAGCCTGCCGCCGGTGCCATGGGGCCTGCCGAAGAGGCCATCCGCCAGGCGACCCACCTGGCCGCGGATGGGGAGAAGGAGAACCTTCGCGCCGGCGGCCGCGCCATGCCCGCGCTGGAGGGCTTTTGTCCGGTCGAACTCGTGCGGAACGAACGCTGGGTCCCAGGCGATGCCCGCTATGCCGCGGAGTATCGCGGCCGAATCTACTTTCTGGCCGGTGCCGCCCAACAGCAAGAGTTCCTGGCTAACCCCGAGCGCTACGTCCCGGCCCACTCGGGGACCGACCCGGTGACGCTGCTGGAAGGCCAACCCCAGCCCGGCCAAACCGACTATTGCGCCGTGTACGACGGCCGGCTCTACATGTTCTCTTCCCCGCAAACGCTGGCGCAGTTCCGCCAGAACCCGCGACGCTATGCCGGCCTGCGGCCCCAAGCCAGTCGGTAACGCCGTGGCTCGCCAGGGGGCAAAACCGCGAAGATGTCCCCCGTAACGGCGCGGCTTGAGGCCCGCCGGCAACAGCCCGGATTGATGTGGGGGCCGAAAAAACTGCCAGGCCTTCGCCCCGCCAAGATTACCACGTCCAGCATGCCAGCGTGCTCTTGTCCTTGACGATCAGCCGGTTGCCCACGACGGCCGGGTGCGCCCACGTGGGTTCGTCGGCCACTTCGTACTCGGCCAGCGGAGCATAGCGCGACGCGTTCGCCCGGAACACCACCAGGCGCCGTTGGGTGGTCAAGGCCAGTACGGTCTGCCCGCCTACCAGCAGGGCGGCGTTCTCGCCCAGGCGTCCATCGCTGGTCCAAACGGTCTTGCCATCGGCCAGATCGAGGCAAAAGAACTGCCCTTTCTTGCGGTTCGAAAAGCCTACCAGGCGTCCGGCCACGGCCACGGGCGAACTCATATACATCGACGCCTCGGCATTCTCCCACACTTTCTCAGGTGCCCAGCCGGTATCGGAACGGACTATCCGGTAAGCGCTCGTGGGCTTCGATAGCCCGCCGAAGATGACCAGCGCCCCGGCCACCACCGGCGTGACAATGTTCTGGTCATAGTCGGTCTTGAAAGGGATGGACCACAACAGCTTTCCGTCAGAGGCCGACAGACCCACGCAAGCGTTCTGCGACTGGGTGATAACCTGCTCGACGCCGCCGAAGACCGCCACCACCGGCGAGGCATACCCGGGGCCATCGCCGCTCCATTCCCACACCGTCTTGCCGTTGGCCGTGTCCAAGGCGGCAAACGCCCCTTCGCCATACCGTCCCACAAAGGCCAGCAGCCGGTCCCGATGGACCAGCGGCGAGACAGCCATTCCATAAAAGTAGGGGGAGATCCTCTTGAAGCGGTCGGAGAACTGGCGTCGCCACAACAGGCGGCCAGTCTCGGCATCCCAGCAACTGATGATGCTGTCGATGCCGACGGTATAGAGCTTCCCTTCGGCCACGATTGGCGTGGCCTTGGGGCCTTTCCCATGCGACAAAGCCCACGGGCTGGGCTCGAATGGTGCGGGATAGCTTTGGCGCCACACCTGCCTGCCGTCTTCCAGCCGAACCGCCCGCACCACCTCCTGATCCCCCTCGCGCGAGAGCACAAACACGCGGCCAGCGTGGACCACGGGCGAGGCATGGCCTTCGCCCACCGGAATGCGCCACAAGCGCTTAAGCTCTTCAGGCCACTCCTTGGGTGCGGAGAAAGTTGGGATGTATCCATCGCGTGCCGGGCCACGCCAACCGGGCCACTCGGCACCGTCGGCCCCCGCCAGGCCCACCGCCAGGCACCCCAACACCATGCCCGCCATCCACGTCTGCCCGGCTCGTGCGAAGAACTCTCTTCGGAAGTTCATAAGCCGATTCCTTTACGCCACATCGTCACACTCGCCACACGCCCGCTGGGGTATTGCCTACGATACCCGAAGACGCTTGCTTGCGCCAATGGCCGAAGGGCTGCGGTCCGTCGCGGTGCCCGCTTCGGGCCGTTGGGACCTCCTGGGGCGCCGCGCGGCGAGCAAGTACTTTACCGCTTGGTCGTGAAAGTCATCACGCGGTAGCGGCACTGGCACGACGTGCAGAAAAAAACCACACGTTGGATATCCCACACTGGAAAGACCGCGGCGCCATCTATTGCGGCCCGATAGCCTCGCGGAGGGAAAGGACTCGAGTACCAGCAGGCCGCTCCCTTGCGGGCGCGGCTCGGTTTTCGGTCGCGGCTCGGATGGTCTCGCTGCGGTCGCGGCTCGGTTTTCCGTCGCGGCTCGGATGGTCTGGCGATCGGAGCGCCGTTATGGTTGGCAAACCCACGTGCGCTCAGTAAAGGTGGCAATTTCCAGGGCGACAAGTCGCGCGACCACTTCCTCCGGGTCGCCGGGGCGCCGTAGCGGCTCCTTGGCCAGCAACTGACCCACAAGCCGGTAGGCGTCTTCGGGCAAGCCCGGGGTGAGCGCCTGGAGGTCCGGAGCGCGGGTTTGCCGGTGTTGCCGGAGGATTTCGTCGGGCGCGCTGCCTGCAAAGGGTCGCTGTCCGGTTAGCATCTCAAACAGGACCACCCCCAGGCTATACAGATCGCTGCGAATGTCGGCGCGGGGCGGTCTGGCCGCCAGCTCGGGGGCAAGATAAAAGCTTGTGCCCACCAGGCGCTGGGCGGAGAGTCTCTCGGAGCCGTCGATCCGCCGGGCAAAACCCAGGTCCAGGAGAGTGACGTGTCCCTCGGGCGAGACAAATATGTTCTCGGGCTTTACGTCGCCGTGCATCCAGCCGGCGCGGTGCAAGGCGCCCAGGGCCTCGGCGGTTTGCCGCGCTAACCAGAAGGCCAGGGGCGGGTCGATTCGAGGTCGTTGCGCTAACCATGCCCCCAGGGTGGCGCCGCGTAGCCAGGGCATGGCGACGTAATAGGGTGGGGCGAAGGTGCTGGCGGCCAACACGGCGATCAGATGGGGGTGAGCGACGCGGCGTCCCACCAGGGCTTCCCGACGTATCAAAGCCACCGCGTGAGGATTGTGTTCCCAGGCTTGCTGCAAGACCTTGATCGCATAGCCTGGTGGCGAATCGATGGCCGCGCGGGGCCTGGCCCGGTACACCCTGGTTACAGCGCCCTCGGCGATGAGGTCGGTAAGGACCCAGTCGCCGATGTGCGTAGCTGCATTGAGGGTATCCGCCGACCCACCACCGGGGTGGTCCGGGTGCGAAGCAGGGGCGGTGGTAGTCCTCCGAATGGGGGCCTGGGTCATGAGAAAGCGGGGGTTGAACGCTTCGCCAGCGGGTCGCTATCGCTACAATCGGTCATAGCCTGGCGGCGAATTGAACTCATCGCATGGCGCCGGGCAGATCGGGGTAAATCCACGAATTCATGCAGTTTGGGAAGCTCGTGCGACGCCGCACGAGTCTCCCTCTGCTGCGGCGTGTGGAGACCAGCCGATGCGAAGCGGAGTCGGAACGACGCCCAGGCCATGGCAGGTGGCGTGGGGCCCCGTGGTGGCCCTGGCCGTTGGTTTGGCCAGCGGTTGGGCCACCGCCATGCCGGTCCGGGCGGCCGAGGCCATCGTGCTCAAAGAAGGCGTACCGGTTCGGACCGAATTGGATCTGGATCGGGGACAGTTGGCCCATTTCGTCGTCGATGTGCCGGCCGATGCAGTGCTGTTGCGCGTGGAGATCACGGGGAGCCCTTTACCGCTGGACATTCTGGCCCGCTGGCAGGAGCCCATCGAGTCGCCCAGCGATGCCGAGCTGTCGTCCGAGCCGGATGCTTTCCAGCCGCGGCTGTTGATCTCCCGGCAGAGCGACCCGCCGCTGGACGCGGGGACATGGCACGTGGCGGTCGGCTATCTCGAGTCGCCGGTGGCGGTGGTGCGCAAGCGGCCGGTCCGGAGGATTCCTTTTACGATCCAGGCGTCGATCGTGCGGGCCAGGCCCGAAGGCGTGTTGCAACCCGGCGAGCGGGTGTCGGGGCGTGTGGTGGCGGAAGAGGGGAGCGTGCGGATCTACGCCATCGAGGTGCCGGCAGAGGCCAAGGTATTGCGTCTGGACCTGGATGGCACCAACAGCGATCTGGACCTTTTGGCGCGACATGGCCAGCCGGTCATCCGCAACGAGGATGCCGAGGAGACGGCCATCAGCCCGCTGGGGCGCGAAAGCCTGGTGATTGGGGCACAAGCGGGGCGGCCCTTGCGCCCCGGGCGATGGTATGTGAGCGTGGTCCATCCGATAGATTACGGCACGGCCGATTTCACGTTGTATGTGACGTTGGGAGGGGACCCGCCGGCGGCGGTGCTGGCGATTCCTCCGGTGCCGCGGCCGGCGGAGCCGCGCGCCGCGGCGCTGCATGCCACGGTCGAGGTGGCGACGGAATTGGGGGCGGCGTCGGGGACGATCGTCCGGGAGGACGGGCTGATCTTGACGAGCCACCACTGCGTGGCCGACGTGGCCCAAAACCCGCCCGACCCCGACCCGGTGATCGTGGCCGTGACGCTCGATCCCCGCCAGCCGCCGGTGGAGCTTTTCCGCGGGCGCGTGGTGGCTTTCGACAAGAATCTGGACCTGGCATTGGTGCGGATCACTTCGGGGTTGTATGGCCAGGCGCTGCCGGCCGGGTACCGGTTTCCCGTGGTTGCGCTGGGCGATCCCGAAAGGATGCAAATCGGCGATCCCGTGATGACGCTGGGGTTTCCAGGCGTGGGGGGGAGTGCCGGCCGGGTGAGTGTTACCCTGACCCGCGGCGTGGTGAGCGGGTTCGAGCGCACGCCGATCGGGACCTTGCTGAAAACCGATGCGGCCATCAGCCCGGGCAACTCGGGGGGCGCGGCCTTGGACCAGGCATGGCGCCTGGTTGGTGTCCCCACTTTCGAGAACGTGGACCCGGAGTTCGTAGGGCGGATGTCGTACATCCATCCGCTGTGGTTGTTGCCAGCGCCATGGCGCGAGATGATCGCCGCCGGCACAGCGGCGCGCTAGGTGTAGGCGTGGATGGCCCCTTTTTTGGCCGCCTCGGCCACGGGAGGCTCTACCGGCCCCTGGGCAGCAGCGCACACGGTTGTAGCGCGGCGGCGGGGCCATGGTCGGCCACCTGTACCGGCGCGCCCAGGGCGCGATGGAACTCTGGAGCCGCTTTTAACGACGTGGCAGCTTGCCGGGATGGGCGGGCGCCCGCAACCGCATGGGCCCATCATCCCCAGCGCCGCAAACGGGCTTGCACCCGGATTGGCAACCCCTGGATTCGCAAGAACCCCTCGGCATCGCTCTGGTTGTACTGGCCCCCGCCTTCCATGGTGGCGATCCCCTCGTCGTAGAGGCTGTTGGGGCTCAAGCGCTGGGCCACGATCATATTACCCTTGTAGAGCTGCAGAGCGACTTCGCCCGTAACCGGCTCCTGCGCCCGGCGAATGAAGGCCATCAGCGCGTCCATCTTGGCGTGGTACCAAAAGCCGTAGTAGACCATCTCGGCGACCTCGGGGGCCAGGCGGTCGCGAAGGTGCATCAGATCCCGGTCCAACGTGATCTGTTCGAGCAGGCGGTGGGCATGGTAGAGGATCGTCATCCCCGGGGCCTCGTACACGCCGCGGCTCTTCATGCCCACGAAGCGGTTTTCGACCATGTCGATGCGTCCGATGCCGTGCCGGCCGCCAATCCGGTTCAATTCCCGGACCACGCCGTAAGCCGAGTGGCGCTGGCCGTTGATGGCCACGGGTATGCCCGATTCGAAGCCGATGGTGACGGTCTCCGGCTGGTCCGGCGCCATTTGGGGCGCGACGGTCATGCCGAACTCGACCAGCTCGACGCCATTGACCGAAAGGTCTTCGAGCTTGCCAGCCTCGTAACTGATATGCAGGCAGTTCTCGTCGGAGCTGTACGGCTTGGCCGAGGTGGCCTTGACGGGGATGCCCCGGGCCTGGCAATAGGCGATCATTTCGCTTCGGCCGGGGAACTTCTGGCGGAAGCGGTCGATGCGCCAGGGGGCCAGCACGCGGATGTCGGGGGCCAGCGCATCGGCCGCAAGCTGAAACCGGCATTGGTCGTTTCCCTTGCCGGTGGCACCGTGGGCGTAGGTATCGGCCCCCACCTGGCGGGCCACCTGAAGACACACTTGAGTGATCAGCGGCCGGGCGATCGAAGTGCCCAGCAGATACATCCCCTCGTAGCGGGCCTGCCATTGGAGCACCGGAAAGGCGAAGTCGCGGCAGAGTTCTTCGCGGGCGTCAACAATCCGGGCCGAAGACGCCCCGATCTGCCGGGCCTTGTCGAGAATGGCCTGCCGGTCCTCGCAGGGCTGGCCCAGGTCCACGTACACGGCATGAACCTCGTAGCCCTCTTCGACAAGCCAGCCGAGGATGACCGAAGTATCCAACCCTCCGGAATACGCCAGCACACACCGCGACATATCGCTCGAGTTCCCGTGCCTGAAGTCTTGAATTGCCTGGCCGGCGAAAGGCCGACTGCCCAATTCTGCCGGCCTTGCAGGGGATTGGCAAGCCGGCCGCAGCCGAGCCGGCAGCCCGACGTGGCAGGCGACGTGCCGGCGGCGCAGAGCTGCCGGCCCGGCAAAGGTGCACCCCAGGGCCGGGGCCGGGCATTCCGGCGCCTTGGGAAGGAGGAAGCTAGCGAGGGGGCATGAGCTTGCGTC
>FWWM01008745.1_pt1 | contig 17629 bp, 16 predicted proteins | sample 2228351 | NCBI WGS metagenome assembly FWWM01 (sample SAMEA103939774, study PRJEB20133) | metagenome | reverse complement strand
CGCCGTCCACGATCTTCAGGGTGTCTTCATCATAAAACGACCGCATCTCGCGGAAAATCCCGGTCGCCGCAATGGCCAGCGGGCTGTCCAGAAAGACGGGGATACGGGGGATCCGTCCATCGCGGAAAAACTCACCCAGGACGTACAGCAGCTCCTGGGTCCGTTCCACCGCGAAGGCGACTTCGAATGAGAGAAAGGATTGTAACCGTGGCGACGACCGTGCATGCACCGACGAGACGAATCCACTGGCGATGGCTGACCGTGCTGCGTGCTCGAGTCGGAGACCGCATCCCCTTTATCGTCGCCGGGCTCGCGCTCGCGCTCTCCCTCGCGCTGCCGTACTGGCACATGACGCTCTTGGCCCCCCAGTATCCCGGCGGCCTGCGCGTGGTGATCTACCTCACGCACCTGGCGGGGGACGTACAAGAAGTCAACGGGCTGAACCACTACATCGGGATGATGAGACTGGAGGAAGCGGCTGTCTTCGAGCGCGCCATCGCGCCGTACGGTGTGGCTGCACTCGCCGGGTTGGCGTTCCTGGCCGGGGTGGCTCGGCGCCGCTGGGTGGCGCTGCTGGCGCTCCTGGTAGCACTCTTCCCGCTGGTCTTCGCGATCGACCTCCAGTATTGGCTGTGGTATTTCGGTCATAACCTCGATCCACACGCCGCACTCTCCAGCGCCATCCGGCCCTTCACCCCTCCCGTGTTCGGAACGGGACGCGTCGGCCAGTTCGTCGTCGAGACGCGCTTCGGGAGCGGGTTCTACCTCGCCGTCCTCGCCGCAGCCATGGTGCTGCTCGGTACCCATAACCGCCTGCGCGGGCCAGCGCAACGGGGGTGATACGATGAGCCGGCTCGTCCTCGTCACCATCGCCCTCCTCGCTGGGTTGCTCCAGCCCACGCCAGCGGCGGCCAGCGCCAGCGAACTCCTGGTCTGCCCCAACTGCCCGTGGAGCGATCTGGCAGCAGCGATCGCCGCAGCACCGGCAGGGGCGACGATCCGCGTGCGCGGCGGACAGTACGCCGGACCGCTCGTCATCGACCGCCCGCTCGCGCTGATCGGCGAGGACTGGCCGGTGATCGACGGCAGCGGCGCGGGGACCGTCGTGCGCATCACCGCACCGGACGTGCGCTTCCAGGGGTTCGTCGTCCAGGGCAGTGGCACGAGCCACGACCGCGAGGACAGCGGCATCCTCGTCCAAGCACCACGCGCTGCCATCGTCGGGAACCGCGTCCTGGACAGCCTCTTCGGCGTCCAACTGCTCGACGCGCCGGACGGACTCGTTGAGGGCAACCTGATCGTCGGCAAGGAACTTCCCGAACCACAGCGAGGCGACGGCATCAAACTCTGGTACAGCCCAGACGCGCGAGTCATCGGCAACCACGTGCTGAACAGCCGCGACGTGCTGGTCTGGTACTCCGACCGCACGCTGGTGCGGGGGAACCTGGTCGAGCGCGGCCGGTACGGGATCCACTTCATGTATTCGCACGATAGCACGGTGGAGCACAACGTACTGCGCGACAACTCGGTCGGCATCTACCTCATGTACGGGGCACGGCAAATCGTCCGTGAGAACGTCTTCGTGCATAACCGCGGGCCGTCCGGTTACGGCCTCGCGCTCAAGGAGACGGACGGTGCCACCATCGAGGGGAACCTGATGCTGCACAACCGCGTCGGTCTCTACGTCGACAACTCACCGATTTCCGAGAACGTCTCCAACCGGGTCAGCGGCAACTGGATCGCCTACAACGACATCGGCCTGCTCATCAGCCCGGCCACCCGCCACAATGTGATCGCTGGCAACGTCCTCTTCGAGAACCTGGAGCAAGCGGCACCGCAAGGGGGCGGCACGCTCGATCGCATCGACTGGGCGGCGGAGGGACGCGGCAACTTCTGGAGCGACTACGCGGGGTACGATGCTGACCGCGATGGGATCGGCGACCTCCCGTACCAGAACCGATCGCTCTCCAGCGTATTGACCGACCGTACGCCGCTCCTCGCCTTCTTCCGCTTCAGCCTGGCAGCGACAGCACTGGACTTGGCAGTGCGCGCAGTGCCCCTGTTCCAGCCAGCGCCGCGCTTCGTCGATCCGGCGCCGCTGGTCGAGCCGGTCGCCTGGCCGAGCGTCCCCTGGCAGCCCGCGCCACCGCAGCGTGCGGGTGCCTTCGTCGGGCTCGCGCTGCTGGCGTTGGGAGCACTCCCTCTGTTGGCATCGCTCCGCCGGCCGCGGCCAGCTGTGCTGGCGTCATCGCCGCACCGAGCGCCAGCGAGCCACGCAGTGCTTGCCCACCGGACGGCCGTGCCGGTAGAGCCTGCCTCGGGGTCAGCAGCGACCGAACGTGCGCCGGTCGTCGCTGTCCGCGACCTGACCAAGCGCTTCGGTGACCGCCTCGTGCTCGACGGCGTGCACTTCGACATCTTCCCGGGCGAAGCAGTCGCGCTGTGGGGGCCGAACGGCGCCGGTAAGACGACGATCCTCCGCTGCCTACTCGGCCGGACGACCTTCACCGGCACGGTCACCGTGTTCGGCCGCTCCCCACTGCGGGACGGTCCAGCTGTCCGGGCACAGATCGGGTACGTGCCGCAGCAACTGCCCTTGCTCGATTTCTCGGTCGGGGAACTGACCGCGACGGTCGCCCGCCTACGCGGCGATGCGCTCGACCGCGCTTGGGAGCGGCTGGGGATCTTCGGCCTGCAGCACACCTGGCGACAACCGGTGCGGACGCTCTCCGGCGGGATGCAGCAGCGGCTCGCGCTCGCCCTAGCGACGATCGGCGATCCGCCGCTCCTCCTGCTCGACGAGCCGACCGCCAACCTCGATGCCCAGGCCCGGGAAGAGCTTCTCTCCGCGCTCGAGCGACTGCGCGCGGAGGGACGGACGATCCTGTTCGCCTCGCACCGCCCCGACGATATTTGGCGCATCGCCACGCGCATCATCCGCCTGGAGGCGGGCCGTGTGGTCTCCGAGTCGACGGCGACCGAGCGCGCGCACCGCGGTGGCCACCACCTCCTCGTGCTCGAACTCGCTCCCGACGCGGTCCAGCCAGCCAGCCATCTGCTCGCCGCCCACGGCTTCACCGTCTACCGCGACGGGCACGCGCTGCGCGTCGTCGTCCCGCCGCACCGCAAGGGCGAACCGTTCTTCCTGCTCGCCCGCGTCGGGATCCAAGTGAGCGACTTCCGATTGGAGGTCTCCGATGCGTGGTAACGCCGTCCTGATACTCGCGCAGAGGGAAGTGCGTGACGCGCTGCGCAACCGATGGTTCCTGGCCGATGCGGCCGCGCTCGTACTCCTGTGCGGCGCGCTCTCGCTCCTCGTCTACCTCACGAGTGGCGCTCGTCCAGTCGGCGGCTTCGGGCGGACGGCCGCCAGCCTCGTCAACGTGATGCTCTTGCTCGTGCCGCTGATGGGGCTCACCCTCGGCGGGCTCACGCTCGCCAGCGACCGCGAGCGCAACGCGCTGGAGTTCTGGCTGACGCAGCCGATCGATACCGCGACCTATTTCCTCGCCAAGCTCGTCGGGCTCGGTATCGCCCTGGCTGCAGCAGTGGCACTCGGCTTCGGGGCGAGCTTCGTGCTCCTCGTCTTCGTCGGCGCGAGCGATCCGTTCGCTCTGCTCGCGCTGGCCGGCCTGACCGTCGCACTCGCCTGGGCCTCACTCGCGCTCGGCCTCTCGCTCTCCAGTCGCTGTGCGCGGACGGGCACTGCGCTCAGTCTGGCGCTCGGTCTCTGGCTCCTGCTCGTCTTCCTCGGCGACCTCGGCCTGATGGGTACAGCGCTCGCCGTCCGCCTGCCACCCGGCTGGCTGCTCGGTATCGCGCTCGGCAATCCGGTCGAAGCGTACCGCATCGCCGCCCTGCGCCTGCTCGCCGGCTCGCTCGAGCTGCTCGGCCCGGCTGGACTCTATGCCGACGACCGCTTCGGCGCCGCACTCCCGGCACTGCTCGGCGGGACGCTGCTGGCCTGGACGGTCGGTACCGCGCTCGCGGCATACCTGCTGTTGCGCCGGGAGGTGCTGCGATGACTCGTCGCCAGGTGCTCGCTCTCGCACTCACTGCTCTGCCGCTGGCAGCCTGCCGGCGCGAGCGCACGCTCACGCCGCCGGAGATCCGCTACGGGCGGGACAGCTGCGCCGAATGCGGGATGATCGTCTCCGAAGCCCGCTATGCTGCTGCCGCGGCCACCGCCGACGGCGAGACGCTCGTCTTCGACGACATCGGTTGTCTCTTGCAATACCAGCAGAAGCGGGCACCCCGGTGGGCAGCCGTATGGGTACACGACTATCGAGGGGAAGAATGGCTGCGCGCCGAAGATGCCTGGTACCTGGTGAGTGCCGGTGTCCGCTCGCCGATGGGTTGGGGGATCGCTGCCTTCGCTCAGGAAGACGCCGCCCGCGCCCGGCACGCGGAGCTCGGGGGCGAAGTGGTACGCTGGGAGACGCTCCTCGCGCGTCCGCTCGAGCGCCCACGCTGAGGCAGCAGCTTCGTCGACTCCGGACCCGCGAGCACTGCACACCGCTGCCTTCATCCCCCTGACGCGTGCTGTGACGCTGCCGCTCGCGCTCCGCATCCGGTCCCACGAGGCGCTCTCCGGATTCCGAGCGAGTCACTGCTCCGGTCAGCGAACGGCCGGAGCAGCCGGTTTCCTGAGCACGAATCTGGACAGCTGTTTGCAGCCAGCGCTAGGATAGGGGCACGTCGTTAGGACGGACGTGGAACCCGGCCGGAAGGAAGGGGAGGAGTGAGATGACACTCCTGCGCTACGGCGTCATCGCCGCCGTTGCCGCGGCACTCGTCAACGCACTCTTGTGGTTCATCGCACGGGCGGTCGGTGTCTCCCTGCGCGTGCAACCGCCGGGGCAACCAGAGACCGAAGTCGCCCTGCTGGCAGTCGTACTTCTGACAGCCGTACCCGTTCTCCTCGGGGCCGGCGTCTACGCCCTCCTGCGCCGCTGGTCGCGTCGACCGTTCCTCATCTTTCTGGTGCTGGCGCTGCTCGTCTTCGCTCTTCTCCTCGTCCCACCCTTCGCGGCTACCGAGCGACCAGGGACGCGCTTCCTCTTGATCCTCATGCACGTGGTCGCGACGGTCGCCGTCCTGCTCGGCATCTATCGCGCCGAGCGCCAGCGCACACGCCTGTGAATGCACGGGCCGGAAGACCCGGCCCGTGCGCCTGGCTCGCGCAGTCTGTCGAGCGCTGCAGTTTTCATCCTCCTACAAGGTGATCACCTGGTCGGGCGGATTCTGAGCTAGAGCGGCGTAGAGGTCGGGGAAGCACCCGACCTGCACACCAGGGACCGTCCCGACCGGCCGGACCACAGCTGGCTCGCGACGCCCCAGCCCGGTCGCTGGGTCGCACCAGCGCGGTTGTCCCTCCGCCAGGTGCCGTTCGAGCGCGCACATGTCGCACATCATGAGCAGGATCCCGCGCTCGGCGGCGACGCGCGCCAGCCGCTCGCCGATCGGATCCCCCTGGCGCAGGACGAAGACGTTGTCGTCGAAGAAGAACATCCCGACGACCTCGACCCCGTGCGTCCCTGCCTCGAGCTGCGGCAGGATCATCTGCCCCAGCTTGTAGCTGGCTGCCCGCGGAGTGGCGAACACATAGGCAACACGCATCAGCGCCTCCTTCCTACCAACTTCTTCCTCGTGCCTTTCGACGGACGCCCCTTCGCGCTCGTCACCTCCCATCTTCCGCTTCGGACGAGGCCGGAGGAGCCCCCTCAGCTCCGCGCCGCCAGGAGACGTCGCCAGGCGCCGCGCCCGCGGACGACAGCGGCCACCAGGAGGAAGAACGCTGTCGCCACGAGCACGATCGCCCCACCTGAAGGGACACTGAGGTAATAACTCAGGTAGAACCCCAGCACGGCGGCGGCCACCCCGAACATCACCGCCAGCGCCATCATGCTGGGCAACCGGCGGGCGACCAAGGCCGCCGTGGCCGCCGGCGTGACCAGCATCGCCAACACCAACACCACGCCGACCGCCTGCACGGAGACGACGACCGTTAGCGAGAGGAGCACGAGCAGCAGGAGCTGGAGCGCCCCGACTGGAAGACCGGCCGCCTCGGCGACGACCGGGTCGAAGTGCGCGAAGAGGAGCTCCTTGTAGAGGAGAAGAATCGTGCCTAGCACCAGGACACCGGCAGTCACGATGGCCCAGAGGTCGCGCTCGCGCACCGCCAGGATGTCTCCGAAGACATAGCTGAAGAGGTCGACCGTGTAGGTGTGGATCCCCACCGCCATGAGCACCACGCCCAGCGCGAAGACACCGCTGAAGACGATCCCGATCGCCGTATCGGTGCTCAGCCCGACCCGCCGCGTCACCCACCCGATGCCGAGTCCGGCCACCAATGCTGCCGCCAACGCACCGACGTAGAAGTTGAAGCCGGCCAGAAAGGCGACGACCACGCCGGTGAAGGCCACGTGCGCCAAGGCGTCACCGATGAACGCCAGCCCCTTCAGCACGACGTAGCTGCCGACCAGCGCGCAGAGCATCCCGACCAGGACGGCGGCGACGAGTGCGCGCAGCAGAAAGCCGTACCGCAACGGCTCGAGCACCAGGTCAACAGCTGCGCTCATCCCCGTCCTCGCCTTCCACCACGATCACCCGGTCACCGTAGCGCAGGAGCAAGAGGTGCGACTGGAAGGTGCGGTGGAGGAGCGACTCGGTGAACACCTCCTGCGGCGGCCCGTAGGCGATCACCTCGCGGTTGAGCAAGAGCACCCGGTCGAACCGCTGGGCGACGCAGGAGAGGTCGTGCGTCGCCACCAGCGCCGTCTTCCCCTGCCGGCAGAGCTGCTCCAAAAGCTCGAAGACGAAGTGCTGTGTCGGTGCGTCGACGCCGCTCACCGGCTCGTCGAGCAGGAACAACTCCGGCTCCTGCGCGAGCGCGCGGGCGAGAAAGACACGCTGGCGCTGCCCGCCCGACAACTCGGCGATGAGCCGGTCGCGGAAGTCGACCAGCCCGACGCGCTCGAGCGCCCAGAGCGCGCGCTCGCGGTCAGCCTTCCCTGGCCGCCGGAAGAGTCCGAGCCGGGGATAGCGGCCCATCAGCGTCACGTCGAGGACGGTGACCGGAAAGTCCCAGTCGATCGTCTCGCGCTGCGGGATGTAGGCCACGTCCGGGCTCGGTCGAGCCGGTCGCCCCTCGATGAGCACGCGCCCTTCCCAAGGCGGGAGCAGCCCGAGCAAGGAGCGGAAGAGCGTCGATTTGCCGCTTCCGTTCGGCCCTAACACACCCACGAGCGCTCCGCGCTCCACCCGGAAACTGACGTTCCGCAGCACCGGCTCACCGCGCCGGTAGCCGGTCGTCAGCCCCTCCACCTCGATCGCCGGCACTGTTCCGACCGGTCGCGCTGGCTCGAGGACGACCGTTCCACCGCGCATCACCCACGCAACCCTTCGACCACGTTGGTCACGTTCTGCCGCATCATCCCGAGGTAGTCCATGCCTTCCGGTGCAGCATCGCTGTAGAGCTCCAGCACGCGGACACCGGCCTCGCGGGCGACCGTCTCAGCCAGTTTCGGGTTGAACTGCGGCTCGACGAAGATCGCCGGCACACCCTCGCTGCGGATCCGCTCGACCAGCTCAGCGACCTCCTGCGGCGAAGGCTCTCGCCCCGGGCTGACGACGACCACACCGACGAGTTCCAGCCCGTAGTGTGCCGCAAAGTAGGGGAAGGCGTCATGGAAGGTCACCAGTTTCCGGCGCTCCGGCGGGATCGTCTCGATCTGCCCCTTCGCCCACTCGTCGAAAGCGCGGATCTCGTCGCTGTACCGCTCGGCGTTCGCCCGGTACGCCTCAGCGTGCGCGGGATCGAGCTCAGCCAGCGCCGCAGCGATCCGCTCCACGTAGACGACCGCGTAGTCCGGGTCCAACCAGAAGTGCGGGTTCACCGCATGGTCGTGGTCAGCATGGGGCGTTTCCCCAGCATGGGGTGTCTCCTCGGCATGAGGCGCTTCCTCGGCATCGGCATGGTCGTGCCCGTGTTCCGCTTCCTCCTGCGCGAGTTCAGCAGGCGGTTCCAGCCCTTCTGCGAGGACGAGCACGCGAGCGCGCCCCCCGACCGCCTCGAGCTGCCGCTCCATCCAGGGCTCAAGGTCCCCACCGTTGTAGACGACCAGGTCCGCCTCCGCAAGGGGCGCCACGTCACGCGGCGACGGCTGGTAGGTGTGTGGGTCCGTGCCCGGCGGCATCACGGCACCCACCTCGACCAAGTCTCCTCCGACCACCTCTACCAAGGAGGCGAAGATGGGAAGGCTCGCCACCACGACTAACCGGCGCTCGGCCGGCGTCGCGGCGACACTCGTCGCTGTCGCCGTCGGGCTCGGTGGACTCGCCGGCGCGGTCGGCGTCGTCCCGCCACTGCAGGCAGCCAGCACCAGGGCGACAGCCACTCCTCCCAGTACCCACCAGAGACGCATCGATCCCTCCTCGATCCATGATACGCGGTCTCAGCCGGCCCGCGACCGGCCGCGCTTCATGATACACAGTATCAATTATGGCGGCAAGGGCCACACTGCGTGCTGTCCAGGTCCGGCTACCGACTCGGCTCTGCGGTCCGAAGCTCAGGAGGTGACCAGTGCTTCCTGCTGGCAGTCCTGGCAGAGGCCGCTCAACTCGAGCCAGTGGTCGAGGATACGGAACCGCGTTTGGTCGGCGATATGGGTGAGGAGCGACTCGAGATTGCAACCCGCGAAGGCGGCCACTGCGCCGCAGCGGACGCACACGACGTGGTGCCGGTGCCCATCGTCGCGCACCACGTAGCGGTGGACCCCGGAGGGGTGGTGGACCCGCTCCACGACCCCGAGCTCGGTCAGGAGGTCGAGCGTCCGGAACACCGTCGCGCGACCGATCGAGGGCTGGCTCCGCCGCAGCGTGCGGAAGACCTCCTCGGCCGAGAACGGTCCGCGCTGGGCGAGTACACAGGCGACGATTGCCCGGCGCGGCTCGGTAACCCGCCACCCCCGCTGGTGCATCGCTTCCAAGACCGTCTCGACCGTCGGCATGCGAACCCTCGCTCTCCACCAGTATAGCCGGACTCGGCGTACAGCGAGCGCCACCACAGAGGTCTTCGCCCGCCTTTTCTCGAGGTGAGCCACCGTTTATCCTGATGAGGAACTGCTCGCTCCGGATGTCGGAGGGAGGGGATGTCATGCACATCGAACTCGGCAGGCCGGTCATGAGTCGCGACGGTAAGCGCGTCGGCACCGTCGACCAGCTGGTGCTAGACCCGGAGACGCGCGAGGTCCAGGCGATCATCGTCCACCGCGGGTTGCTCTTGACCGAGGACCGCGTCGTCGACCGCGCCCTGATCGACGCCGTCGCGCCCGACGGCAGGGTCTGGCTGTCCCTGGACGCCGAACGGGTCGACGAGCTGCCGCAGTTCGTCGAGGCTGCGTTCGTCCGGCTCACGGCCGAGGAAGCGGCGACCGTCCCGTACGTCTGGCCGAGCGGTGGCGGGCTCGGCACCGTCCCCTTCGTCTGGGGCACGCCCACCCAGGGACCGACCCTGCCGGAGCCGCGCAGTGCCCCCTTCGACCCGACCGGTGGCACGCTGCCGAGTTCACCGCCACCGGTCTCCGAGCCGGTCGAGACGGTGAGCCCGCTTCCGGCCGAGGCGGTGCGGATCGACCGCGGCACGGTGGTAGTCGCAGCCGATGGGGTGCGCTTGGGGAAGGTCGAGCACGTGCACCTCAACGAGGACGGCGAGGTGATCAGCCTGGCCGTCGACCCCGGGCTCTTCGGCGGTGAGGCGCTGCACATCCCAGCCGCCTGGATCGCCGAGGTTACCGAAGAGGCCATCCGCCTTTCGGTCGACGCCGCCACCGCCCGCCGCGGCAGGCGGTGAGAGCCCGAACGCCTTTACCCCTCCCACTCCGGCAGGGTAGAGCGAGCCAGCGTGCTGTCGAACTCCTCGTACGCGAAGTAGTGCAGGAGCTCGTACAGCTCGGCGCGCGTCTGCATCTCCCCGACCAGCCCGCGCGTCGTCCCCTGCGCTGCCAAAGCGCGGTAGAGCCGCTCCATCGCCTTGGCGGCCACCCGCAGCGCCGACACCGGGAAGAGCGCGATCCGGTACCCCCAGGAGGCCACCTCCGCGGCCGTGAAGGCCGGCGTCCGCCCGAACTCCGTGAGGTTCGCCACCAGTGGGACACCCGGCAGCGCCGCCGCCACCGCGCGGAACGCTTCCTCGTTCGGTAACGCCTCGGGGAAGATCGCGTCCGCCCCAGCAGCCAGGTAGCGCCGCGCCCGCGCCACGACCCCTGCCACGCCCTCGTGCTCGTAGGCATCGGTGCGCGCGACGACGTAGAGGCTCGGCGCTACCGCCTTGATCGCCCGCACCTTCTGCTCCAACTCTTCCGGCGGCGCCAGGAGCTTCGCCGAAAGGTGTCCGCACTTCTTCGGCTGCTGCTGGTCTTCGATCTGTACCCCTGCGACCCGCGCCTCGGCCAGCTCGCGCGCTGCCCGCGCCGCGTTCAGCACCCCGCCGTAGCCGGTGTCGATATCGACGAGGAGCGGGAGTTCGGTCGCCCGCACGATGTCCCGCGCCCGCTCGACCACCTCCTCCAGTCCGACCATCCCCAGGTCGGGCAGGCCCCGGCTCGCCGTGTAGGCGGCGCCGGAGAGATAGAGCGCCCGGAACCCAGCTGCCCGCGCCAGCAGCGCCGAGAGGCCGTCGTAGACACCCGGGAGCACGACCGGCCCTTCTGCCACCAGTTCACGCCACGCGGCAGCCAGCTCCGCTTGTGCCCGCGGTCGCTCGTCGATCCAGCTCATCGGTCACCCCCGGTGCAGCGCGTCGAGGAAGCGGTCGACCGGCCAGTCGGGTAACGCGGGGTCGTCGAGCAACAGCTGTTCCAGCCGCTCGGCACGGGGTTCCGGATAGACCATCCGCACGGCCCGCGCCACCTTCTGCCGCAGGAGCGGCAACCCCTCCGACCGCCGGCGCGGGTGCCCGATCGGATACTCGACCGCCACCCGCTCCGTGCTGCTCCCGTCGCGGAAGCGCACCTGTACCGCGTTGGCGATCGAGCGCTTGTCCGGATCAAGGTAGTCGCGACTGAACGCTGGGTTCTCGACGACGCGCATCTTGGCGATGAGCGCTGGAATGCGCGGGTCAGCGGCCACCGGCTCGAGGTAGTGCTCGTAGCGCAGCTCCCCGTAGAGCAGCGCCACTGCCGTCATGTACTGCAGCGAATGGTCGCGGTCGGCCGGGTTGGCGAAGGGTCCCGGCTTGTCGATGATCCGCTTGGCCGGCTCTTGCGTCTCGATCACGATCTCGGCGATCTCCTCCCACCGGTCGCGGACCTGTGGGTGGAGCTGCAGCGCGGCTTCCACAGCTGTCTGGCCGTGAAACTCCGCCGGGAACGCGATCTTGAAGAGCACGTTCTCCATCACGTAGCTCCCGAGCGGGCGCGCCAGCACCACCGGCTGCCCGCGCAGGACGACGTCCTGGAACCCCCATTGCGGAGCGGTGAGCACGCTCGGGTAGCCCGGTTCGCCGCGCAGCGCCAGCCAGGCCAGCCGCACCGCTCGACTCGTCGCGTCCGCCGCTGCCCACGACTTGCGTGGACCCGTGTTCGGGAAGTGCCGGTAGGTACGGAGCGCTGGCCCGTCGACCCAGGCGTTGGAGACCGCGCTCACGACTTCAGCGAACCCACCGCCGAACAAGGCGGCCGCTACCGCGGCCGAGGCCACCTTGACGAACTGCACGTGGTCGAAGCCGACGCGGTTCAAGCTGTTCTCGAGCGCCAGCACACCCTGGATCTCGTATGCCTTGACGGCCGCCGTGAACACGTCGCGCACGCGGTACGGCTCCTCGCCTCGGGCCCGCCGCTGGCGACTGACGAAGTCGGCGACCGCCAGGATGGCGCCGAAGTTGTCGGAGGGGTGTCCCCACTCCTTGGCCAACCAGGTATCGTTGTAGTCGAGCCAGCGCACCAGTGCAGTGATCGCGAAGGCAGCCTGCACCGGATCGAGCACCAGGACCGTCCCCGGCACCTTGACGCCGTTGGGTACCACCGTCCCCGGCGCCACCGGGCCGATGAGCTCGGTGCACTCCGGATGGGTGAGCGCCTCGCAGGCGCAGGCGAGCGAATCGGCCAGCGCCAGCCGCGCCGTCTCGTAGGCCAGTTGGCTGGTGATCTCGGTCTCTACGACGTAGCGCGCGATCTCGACCAGCACCGCATCGGGGGCCGGTCGCGCGCTCGCACTCGTCTCGCCCACCGCTGCTCCTCCTTCCCGCTCCACGCCCTCAGGGCTTCAGCCCGCGCGGGCCGGTGTAGAGCACGCGCGGGCGGAACAAGCGGTTGTGGGCGTGTTGCTCCACCACGTGCGCCACCAACCCTGCCGTCCGGGCAGCGAAGAAGATCGGCGTGTAGAGGTCGATCGGGATACCCAGCACCCAGTAGACCGGTGCCGCGTAGTAGTCGAGGTTCGGATACAGCCCCTTGGCCTCGCGCATCACGTCCTCGCCGCGCTGGCACATCCGGAGCAGCTTCTCCCCCTCCGGGTCGCCCTTTTCGGCCACCAGGTGCGCCAGTGTCTCCTTGAGCAGCTGGGCGCGGGGATCCATCCGCCGCATGTAGACGCGGTGCCCGAACCCCATGATCCGCTCCTTGCGCGCCAGCTTGTCGCGGATCAGGCGTTCCAGCCCCTCCTCGTCGCCGGCCTCCAGCAACATCTCCATCACCGCCTCGTTGGCGCCGCCGTGGAGCGGCCCTTTGAGCGAGGCGACCGCGCCGGTCAGGGCACCGTAGAGGTCGGCCAACGTGGAAGCGATGACGCGTGCGGCGAACGTGGAGTTCGGCAGCTCGTGCTCGGCATAGGCGATGAGCGTCTGGTCGAAGGCACGCACTTCGGCCGGGCTGGGGTCACGACCGGTGATCATCCAGAGGAAGTTCTCCGGGTAGGAACGCCGCAGATCGGGCAGGTTCGGCTCGTCTCCCGCCGCCACGCGCAGGAGGTTCGCGACGATCGTCGCCGACTGCGCGATGACGCGGAAGCCGCTGCGGCGGTCCTGTTCCGGGTCGGCCGTGTTGGCTGCTCGGTCCCAGCCACCCAGCGCCGAGACCGCCGTGCGCAAGCGGTCCATCGCGTCCATCTCACGCGGCAGCAGTCGCAGGATCTGCCAGACCTCGTCCGGCACAGCCGCCGCTTCCAGCAACCGGCGCTCGAGCGCCGCCCGTCCCGCCTCGTCAGGCAGTTGCCCGTCCACCAAGAGGCCCACGACGTCAACGTACGTCCGCTGCCGCGCCAGATCCAGGAGGTTGTACCCGCGGACGACGATCTCCTCGTGCTCGACGTCCAAGTAGGAGATCGCCGTCTCGGTCGCGATGACCCCCTCCAGCCCTGGCCGGTACTCTCCACCACTCATCGCGCGCCTCCTCGCGTTCTCGTCGCGACTTTCACCCTGATTGTAAATCCTCTGCCTCGTGTGACGTTCTGCTCCCGCGCCTGGGTTCACCCTCTTGACGGCCCCTTCCAAGGTCGCTACAGTGATGCTGAACGTTTCGGCGAATGCGGGCGCGCTGGCTCGTGCGGCGGCCCGTCTGTCCAGGGAGGATGGTGCACGGTGCCAGTGCGCCCGCTGCTTTCTGGATTGCTCTGCCTCGCCCTGCTCGCCAGCGGTGTCTCCGCTGCTGTGGTGCAGGCGCAGACACCCCCCTCGTACGGTGCGAGCCTCACCTGGGCCTTCCCCTTCGTCCCCAACGGCGAGCACTACGGCGGCACCGGCCCCTGGTACGGCACCGTCGTGCTCCAGAACCCCGAAGCAGTCCCCCTGGACCTCGACCTGCGCACGGCGAACGGGACGCTGCTGCGCACGGTCCGCGTCGAGCCACGCGCCCACGCGACTGTCGCGGCGAGCGACCTCTTCGGCCCCTGCCGCTCCTATCCCGCCACCGTCCGCCAACATACGCCCGACGGCATCGACCGCGTCGTCCTGCCCACCGCCACGCTCGCCGTCGACCGCGTCGAGGTCGCAGGCTTTCAACCCGGCGTCGACTTCACCTGGAGCGCGCTCGCCGACGAGGTCCTGCTCGATTGGTCATTGCCTGGCTGGGAACCACAGGGCACCTACACGGTCACCATCGTCGATTGCCCGGACGGGCAACCCATCCTCGTGACCGCGAGCGCGCCGAGCGGCGCACTCGCAGCCGACGCCACCGCCTGCGTCACCCGGACGCGCCCGCTCGAGCTCGTGGCGGTGAAAGGTGCGCTCGACACTGCGGACGCCGTCCCACTGCCGAACGAGGTCGGGACCGTGACGGTAGTCGAAGTCCGGTACGGCACCCGTTATTGGGGCAGCCTGGGGCTGGCCGATCCGAGCGCGCTCGATACGAGTGGCCGTTGGCAGGCGACCGTCAGCGGCCGGGCGGTCAGCATCCACTGGAACGCCGCTTCCAATGACGACGACGGCGGGATCCCCACCGGTGCCCGGTACAGCGTGGTCCTGCACGTGCTCGAGACGACCTGCCGCGAGCCGCGCGTCGCCGCCCAGTTGCTCCTCACGGCCGGTCGCCCGGCCCGAGCTGACGGCGCGACCGACGGCGCGACGCTCGTCTCCAGCCTGCCGGCCCGCGCCCTCCCCGACCCGACCAGCCTGCTCGTCCTCCCGATCGTCCAGTGGCACAACGGTTGGACGACAGTCCTGCACCTCGCCCACCGCAGCAGCCAGAGCTGCGCCGTCACGGTGACGGTCCGCGACGGCTCCGGGAGAGACGCCTGGAACGGCAGCCGCACGCTCGCCGCCGGGCAGGTCTGGCACCTCGACCTCCGCGACCTCGCGCTCCCGAGCGGCTTTGTGGGCAGCGGCTGGGCGCGCAGCTCCTGCGGCGTGCTGGCCAGCGCCGACCGCCTCAAGCCGAGCCACCAGCTGGCGTTGACCAGCCCTGCCGTCGAGGTCCACAGCGGTCCTACCACGCTCCTCCTCCCGATCGTCTACGCCGCGCACAGCGGCTGGAACACCGGTGTCGCGCTCACGAACCTCGCGGCCACCCCGGTCACCGTCGACCTCGAGTTCTCGGGACCCAACGGCGCCTCGATCCGTCTGGAGCGGCGCACCCTCGGGCCGATGGCGCAAGCGATCGTCTACCGCCCGGACCTCCCGCCCACGCCCGCCCTCTTGGCTGACCCGAACGCGCCGCTGCCGGCACTGGCCACGCTGCTGGTGCGCGCGACCGGCCCGGTCGCCGTCTCGGCCGACACCGTCAAGTACACGCCGACCGGCGGGCGCGCCTTCACGCTGCCGGTCGAGCCACCAGTCCCGTCCGGCACCAGCCTGCTCGGGCCGCTCGTCCTGGCCGTCCCGGGAAGCGACGCGACCGGGATCGCTGTCGCCAACGCGACCCTCGGGTGGGCCCAGACGACCGTTGAGCTGTGGCCGCTCGGCGGGCCGGTGCCACTGCGGATCGCGCTCGCTTTGCCCGCTCGCGGCCTCGGGATCGTCTATCTCCCCGAGCACCTGCGGGCGCACCCGCGCTTCACCGGCACCGCGCTCGTCTGGAGCGACACGGGCACGCTGGCTGCTGCCGCCATGCAGGTGAACGAAAGCATCGCTGGGGACGGGGCGGCTGGCACTCCGCTCGCTGCCGGGTGGACACCACCGGCCCTCGGTGTCCGGCTCCTGCCCACCTGGGACCTGCTCGGCAGTCAGGCCGACCTCGCGCTCACGGCGACCGGTCTCCCCGGCACGCCGCTCCTCGTCGAGGTCGTCCCTGGCACCGTCACACTGGGCACCGACGCCAGCTGCGGCACGACGACGCCGCTCCTCATCGGCGGCAGCGGGCAGGTGGAGCAGACGCTCTGGGTGTGCAGCACCGACCCGAGCAGCGAGCCGACGTTTACGGTGCGCCTCTGGTGGGACCGCGGCAGCGCCGCCGGCGCACTCGACCCGGCCGACGAACTGATCCGCGAGGAGCTGGTCCGCTTGCCGCAGTGAGCAGCGCGGCGCCGGTACCCCGGCGGCCCCCGGAAGCGGAGCGCTCCGGGCGACCCGCTGGATCCCTGCGGCGACTGCTCGGCCGCGGCACCGACTGCGCGGTCGCTATACTTGGTGCGAAGGAGGGTCTCGGCGTGGCCTTCACGGTGGACGACTTCGTCGACCTCTTGCGACTCCTCGAGGCGCATCCCGAATGGCGCGCGCAGCTCCGCAGCTTGCTGCTGAGCGAAGAACTGCTGACCGTGCCGGAGCGGCTGGCGCGTATCGAGCAGGTGCTCGTCGAGGAAACCGCACAGCTGCGGGAACTGCGGGCACTCGTGCGGGAGCAGACGGCAGAACTGCACGCCTTGCGCGCCGTCGCCGAGCAGCATACGCAGGAGCTCCGCGAACTCCGCGCAGTGGTGGAAGAGCACACCCGCCAGCTCCAGGAACTCCGCGCCGTCGCCGAGCAGCATACGCAGGAGCTCCGCGAGCTGCGGGCGATCGTGCAGGAACACACCCAGGAACTCCGCGAGCTCCGCGCGATCGCTCAGGAGCACACGCGGCAACTCCAGGAGCACACGCAGGAACTCCGGGAACTGCGCGCGATCGCCCAGGAGCACACGCGGCAACTCCAGGAGCACACGCAGGAACTCCGGGAACTCCGGGCCATCGTCCAGGAGCACACCCAGCAACTCCAGGAGCACACCCGCCAGCTCGTCCAGCTGACGCGGCAGGTCGAGGCCTTGGAACGCACCGTGCAGCTGCTGGCCAACCGCCTTGACAGGGTGGCCGAGCGGGGTGACCGAACACTCGGGATGGTCCTCGAACTGCGGGCACAGCAGCGGCTCAGTTCCTGGCTCGGGCGGTACGTGCGCGGACTGCGGGCGCGACCGCCGGGCGAATGGGAACGCGAGTTCCGCGCGCTCCTCGCGCCGGAGGCGTTCGACCGCCTGCTCGATGCCGACCTGGTGGCGCGCGGGCGACTGGCCGCTGACGGACAGCGCGAGGTCTGGCTGGTCGTCGAGGTCTCGCACGTCATCGCCGCCGAGGACGTGGCGCGCGCAGTGGAATGGACCCGCCTGCTCCGTCGCGTCGGGCTGCTCGCCATTCCGGTCGTGCTCGGCGCGGCGTTGAGCGGCGAAGCCCAGGAAGCAGCCGAGCGCGAGCAGGTCGTGGTCGTCGAGGCCGACCTCGACCGCGTCCGCACCGCCGGGTGGGAGCAGGCGCGTACGCGTTGGGCGGCGTGAGGCCACGCCTCACCGACAGCCCGGGGCGACGCGAGCGGCAGCCTTCCCCATAGGACACCCCGTCTACGCGTGTCACTCTAGCCGGCACAGCGCGGGGACACCCCGCGGCCGGTCAGGCCTGCCCATGTCTGTGCCGGGGCATGGTAGACGGCACCCGGGCCGCTGTCGGGCCCGGCGCACCGCGCCCCGAACCCCTGTCGCGACGCGGCGTGCCGCGCCCGCAGTCCGTGTCGGGGCGAGGCGCGCCTCGCCCGCCGCGCCGCCAGGCACGGGGCGACCACCCGGACGAATCGGCCACCTGGACGGTCCGTCGACCAGGTGCAGGACACGGTGCGCGTGGCCCAGGCATCGGCGTGGTGATACCCGGCCCTATCGGGCCGGCGGGTCAGGTGTGCCTGACCCGGACGGGTCACGCACGCGTGACCCCTACAGAACGGGGCTGCCCCTCGCCGCAGCC
>FWWM01009654.1_pt1 | contig 17642 bp, 18 predicted proteins | sample 2228351 | NCBI WGS metagenome assembly FWWM01 (sample SAMEA103939774, study PRJEB20133) | metagenome | reverse complement strand
TGTTTTCTGGCTTCAAGTAGCCCCGAATGCAAAGGTATACGTATCTAAACATTGGGTGAGGTTTTTGCCACATTTTGGAATTTTCGATTTAAGAAAGGTTGTGCCTATTGAAGATAGGGGTGGAAGGATTAACCTTCCGGGAGGTGATTATCTTGAAATAATTCCTGCACATTTCCTTCACGCTGTGGCTAACTTTCATATTTATGACCCAAGGTCAAAAATATTATTTACAGGGGATCTTGGAGCAGCTATATTCCCACGTGGGCAAAGATATGTTTATGTTGAGGATTTTGACTCACATATTAAGCTTATGGAGGGATTTCACAGGAGATATCTTGCATCTAACTCTGCGATCAGAAAATATCTTGATAGGATATCACGTCTTGATATTGATGTTGTTGCTCCTCAGCATGGTTCTATAATTAACAAGAAGGAACATGTCAAGAGATTTTTTAATTGGCTCTCGGGGTTGAGGTGTGGAGCTGATTTAATTGATGAGATTTATGAGGGGAGGTAGATAAAATGTTTGGGAGGAATGAACGGTGGAAGGGAAGTAACCTTGGGAAAACAGCTGATTTTAGCTTTTCTCTCGTCAAGTATTTTTCTTATGCTCTCATCAAGGGGGATCTTCTCCGTTCTCTGTTTACTAAAGCGATTGATTTTGTCATGTTGGCTTTAGGGCGGATTAGAAATGATTTTTCTGCGACCGCGACTGCGACACAGGAGGTAGATGCCACTATTGGAGAAATGGCGAAGAATGTTGCTCATATAAATGAGGAGGTTCAAAAGATGGTTCTTCAGAATGAGACGATGTATGAGGTGCTTGGGAGGAGGGTGGTGGAGATAGAGGGGTATGCGAGGAGGATTATGGAAGTTGTCAACAGCATAAAGGCTATTGGGGATTCGGCAAGAAAGATCGGGGAAGTTTTGTCTGTAATTTCAGACATTGCGGAGTAGACGAATCTTCTTGCTCTTAATGCTTCGATTGAGGCTGCAAGAGCTGGTTCTGCGGGGCGTGGATTTAGCGTTGTTGCGGATGAGGTGAAAAAACTTGCTGAGAGAACAAATACGCTTACCAAAGACACTGTGAAAACACTTGATGACTTCAAAAAGAAGATTGATTTGGCCGTAAGAGAAGTTGAGAATATAAAAGAGATGTTTTTAGTTATTGAAAAAGATGTCAAAGATATAAGGGAGTCTTTTGAGAAAACTAAGAAGATGTCAGATAATGTTGGGCTTTCGGTAAATTCTTTGTCGTCCGCGCTTGAAGAACAAAGTCGGGCGATTACGGAACTATCAAAAAGGGTTACCTATATTGCGGAATTTATTAACGAAGCCTACATGGTTTTTTCTGCGATACTGAGAACCACTGACGAGATCGCAAAGATAAAAGAGTTTTAAGATAAAAGAGTTTTGACGATATTCCTCAAATAAGCAAATAAAATAGATAAAGTGTTATTAAAGATTTGACATGTTGCTGAAAATTTTGAAGCAGAAAAGGAGAGGATTGAAGGTTAGAGGACACGAGAAATAAAAGTCATTTTAAAAAATCACATTTTATCACCTTCAACTAAAAGATTTGCACGATGGAAAAATGTAATAGGGGTATGAGATTTGGGGGGTAATGTTCTGCTTGATGGTATTTAGATATTTATGTGAGCTTTTCGGAAGATGCGAACATAAGTGGGTGGAAGATAAAAAATAAAAAATAATATATAGAGATAAAGATTTAAGGTGGTAGAGGAAGGCTGATTATATGGACGATAAAAAGGGATATGAAAAAGGATATATGTTATCGGTTCCATCTGGTATAATAGTTATTGATAAGCCTGAGGGGAAGAGTTCTACCTGGGTTGATAATTTGATAAAGAAGAAGCTTAAAACCAAGGTGGGGCATATAGGGACTATAGACCCTTTCGCTTCTGGGATTCTTCCTGTTGCTGTTGGTAAAGCGACGAAATTTATTCCATATATCATAGATAGGGATAGGGAGTACATAGCGGAAATACTTCTTGGTAAGGAAACAGATACTGATGATATAACAGGAAAGGAGATATACTCATTTTCCGAAGTTTGGAAGTTGGATATAAAAAAGGTAATAGAAGTTATCAAATCTTTTGAGGGTGTGATTGAGCAAGTTCCTCCGTTTTATTCTGCGAAAAGATATATGGGGAAGCGCCTTTATGAGTGGGCGCGCGAAGGAAGGTATATAGAACTTCCGCCGGTGAGGGTTACAATATATAGCATAGAGTTGCTGGATATAAAGCTACCTGTGATAAAGGTTAAGATAACATCCTCATCGGGGATGTATGTAAGAGCTCTTGCTCGAGATATAGGTGAAAAGATAACGGTTGATGGTAAGAAAGTTGGGGCCACATTGAGATATCTCAGAAGAACAAGGTGTAGCATATTCACTGAAGGAGATTCTATACCAGTGCAATTAATAAAAGAACTTCCGCCCGATCAACTCATCAGATATATAAGACCCGTCAGACCGGATATGCTTGACATGAGAAAAATTATCGTGAGGGGTCAGGATATTGAAAGGATAAAGAATGCAGCACCACCCAGGTTCAAAGTGCAGGGAATAGAGGGCGAGAAGGTAGCCCTATGCACAGAGGACGAAAAAATCATCGCAGTGGGGGAGATAAGAAAAAAAACGGTCATAGTCAGAAGAGTCATAGAGTGAGGGTAAGAATCAAATGTAAGGGGCAAGAGCAATGGCAGATTCAGATAAAAACTGAGCCAAGCAGAGCAAGGACAGAGCAAAGATTGAATTTTTCTGAAAAAAAATAAAGATTTTTGCGATGGAGTATAATAATCCCATCTATTAAATGCAGGATATACCAAGAGACATAGCAGAGGAGATAGAGAAGTATCTCATTGCAGAACAGTTTGAACCTCAAAAAGGTCATATAGTGAAATGTAGAATAATAGAGATACTTGATGATATAGTGTTGGTTGATCTTGGTCTCAAGACGGAGGGGAAGATAAAGAAATCCGAAATAGATGAAAGGTGGCTTAGGAATGGTAAGGAGGTAGAGGCAGTTTTTTTGGGCAGAGGAGCGGACGGTCTTTACAAGCTTTCATATAAGGCTGCGAAGGAGATGAAAATGGTTGAGTATCTTGAGAGATTGAGGAGAGAGAGGAAGCCAGTTCACGGTATAGTATTGGGCAAAACGAAAAGTTTTTATGATGTAGATGTAGGAGATTTATCCGGACTCAATGTAGGGGAATACATAGCATTATGTCCTGTATCACATGCAGCGGATATAAAAGTCGGAGGGCACTATGAATTTGCGATAAGGGATAGAGCAGAAAATGGGAAGTTTATACTATCAAGAAAAGATTATCTTCAAATACTTAAGGAGGAGGAAAGGAAAAAGGTTCTCGCTCAACTCAAACCCGGTGCGGTTATGGAATGTAAAGTGATTCGTGTAACAAACCTATATGCAGATGTGGACTTCGGGGGAGGAATAAGGGGTAAGATACTCAGAGATGATGTTGACTGGAATAGGGTAGAAAGTTGTAGAGATAAGCTTGTGAGGGGACAGGAGATAAAGGTGAAGATAATTGAGACGGAACCATTCATAAGAGCGAGCATAAAGCATCTGACACGAGACCCATGGCTTTTGGCAAGTGAAAAATACAAGGTAGGAGATGTCATAGAGGGTGAAATTTCAGACATAAAAGATTTTGGGGCATTCATCAAGGTTGATGTAGGTGGTGCTTTCATAGAAGCTCTCTTACCATTCTCTGAGGCTGGATGGAATAAGGCGGAGGCTAAAAAAAAGTTCAATGTGGGTGATAAAGTATCTGCAGTTATAATAAATTTTGCACCTGAGCAGAGGAAATTGACTCTGAGCCTGAAAAAGATACTTCCAAATCCTTACGATATACTGAGAAATGAACCAAATAAGGTGAGAAGGGCGATAGTGAGGAGTGAGGTGAGCAGAGGCTATATAGTCGAGCTATATATAGAGGAAGCTGAAACCCATATCAAAGCATTCCTTCCAAAAAGTGAGATATCATGGTTTCTCAATGATACAATATCACTCAAAGAGGGGGATGAGATTGATGTGAAAACTATTTTTGTCAGATGGGATGACGTTGTGGTGAGTAAAAAGAAAGTGGAAGAGGATGTTATGAAAAATATCTATGAGGATATAAAGGGTAGGGAATTTGAGGCAAGGGTAATACTCGCTCCGGATAAAAAAGATAGAGGGCTTTGGGTTAGCTTTAATGTGGATGGCAAAATAATAAAAGGTTTCATACCACTCAGTGAGCTCGTCTCAAAGATAATAAACTATTCAAAAGATGAGATTGTCAAGTGCCAGGTTATAGACTATGATAGCAGGCTTGATACTATAATTTTGAGCGAAAATAAAGCGATGCTTGATGAAGCATCAGGAAACAAAGTGACTGTGACGCTCGGTTCACTTCTTGAGAACATAACAAAAAACAAAAAATAGAAAAAAACAAAAAAATTATCAAGGAGAACCAAAGAAAAAGATAGTGAGGAATCTCATCTCAATAGACGATCTTGACATTGGAGATATATCAGCTATTATTTCACTTTCTTTCTCAATGCGTGAAGTGCTTGAAAGAGAAATAAAAAAAGTTCCGACACTGAGGGGTAAGGTAATATGTTTGATGTTTTTTGAATCATCCACAAGAACAAGGGTATCTTTTGAGCTTGCTGCAAAATTTCTATCTGCAGATACGGTGAGTTTCACTCCGTCCTCTTCTGCGATGCAAAAAGGTGAATCAATGATTGATACAATAAGAACGATAACAGCGCTTGGGGCTGACTTTCTTGTTGTAAGACATAGCAAGGAGGCTTTTCCACATCTTATATCAAAATATACAGATATACACATAGTGAATGCTGGGGACGGAAAAAATGAGCATCCGAGCCAAGCTCTCCTTGACCTTTTTACCATGATGAGAGAAAAAGGGGCGAAAGATACAAAGGAATTGCGGGGATGTGCAGTATCCATAATAGGAGACATCCTTCACTCACGTGTTGCAAGAAGTGATATAAAGCTTTTTTCAAAGCTCGGCATGAACGTAACGATTGTGTCACCGTTCACCACAATACCTCCGGCTATCGAAAAACTTGGAAACATAAAAGTCAAAAAATTCATAGATGAAGATGTTATTTCATCTGACTTCATAATGCTTCTTCGCATCCAGAAGGAAAGGCATGGTGCATACTTTTATCCATCTGAGAGAGAATACAATGCAATATGGGGTATTGATGATGCGATGCTTGAAAAACTCAGAGAGAAAGGAACGTATATTATGCATCCTGGACCCATGAATATAGGTGTTGAGGTGATGCCATCCATTGCATACTCGGATATTTCGCTTATTTCTGAACAGGTGAAAAACGGGGTGGCAGTAAGAATGGCAATTTTATACTACCTATACTCCATGTCAAAAAGGGAGTAAATCAAAGCTCACCGGAACAAATCTTTATAAAGTTCATGAGCATTTTTTTCCCATCCAATGTCATGACTGATTCAGGGTGGAACTGTATACCCTCAACAGGTAATTCTTTGTGTCTTATTCCCATGATCTCATCATCTCCCTCAGAACGAGCAGAAAGAACAAAATTTTCAGGCACTCTGTCAAGAACAAGTGAATGGTATCTTGTCCCCAAAGTTGGGTTTTGGATTCCTTTGTATATACCCTTTTCATCGTGTATTATGCGTGATATCTTTCCGTGCATTATCCTTTTTGCATTAATTATTTTTGCTCCAAAAACGTATCCTATAACCTGATGTCCAAGGCACACACCCAAAATTGGTCTTTTCCCCGCATATTTTTCTACTATTTCGGGACAAGCTCCTGCGTCCTCTGGTCTTCCGGGTCCCGGAGAAAGTAAAATTCCATGATATTTACTCAGGTCTGAAGGAACTCTATCATTCCTGAAAACATCAACTTCTGCGCCGAGCTCACACAAATACTGATAGATGTTGTAAACGAAAGAGTCGTAGTTATCAACTAAGACCATCTTCACCGTCATACAAATACTTTAAGATTTAGCGGTGAGCGAAATCCTATTGACAACTTTGTTGAAATATTTCATGATGCGAGATATTCTTCTCCTTGCTTCATTTTTATGTATCACTCCTTTTGAAGCCACATGCGATATGATAGATACAACCTTTTTCAATTCTCCTTCAAGTTTTTTCTTTTCATCATCACTTATTTTTTTCTCAATACTCTTTTCAAGTTCCTTTTTGAAAAATCTTATAGCATTTTTCATGTGTTCCATATGGTATAAATTGCGTTCTCTTCTTTTTTCAGATTTTCTGAGCTGTCGCTTTGCGCTCTTTGAAACAGGCATGCGGAAAAGTTAAAAATAAAACAAAACAGAAAATGAAAAACGAAAAAATTCAAAATCAATGGAACAAACAAGATATTAAAAGATAAAAGATGAAAGCGAGCAAATATCGTCGGAAATTTCTGTCTTGAAATTTCTGTTTTATTTTAAGACACCTGAAAAAATACATAAATTAAATGGAAAGGAAAAAGGGGGTATTTCAGATGGCAAAAAAGATATTTTCAGAAATAGGGGAAAAGGATATAACCCATGCGATAATTAGTGGTTTTTCTCATTTCCTTGAAGATTATGCGCAAAGCGATGTCATAGTTCTTGGAGCAGGGCCTGCCGGACTTGTTACAGCGAAGGAACTTGCAAAAAATGGAGTGAAGGTCCTTGTTATAGAGAGAAACAACTACCTTGGCGGAGGCTTCTGGATAGGCGGATATCTTATGAACACAATAACTGTGAGGGCTCCGGGACATACAATACTTGCTGAGGTTGGAGTCAAACTCCAAGAGGTAAAACCAGGCCTTTATATAACGCATGGACCGGAAGCGGTATCAAAGCTTATAGCTGCAACGTGCGACGCAGGTGTCAAATTCCTTCAGATGACATCCTTTGACGACTTAGTCCTCAGGGACGGAAGAGTGCAAGGAGTAGTTGTGAATTGGACACCGGTTTCAGCACTGCCCAGAGAGATAACATGTGTTGACCCCGTGGCGCTTGAATGTAAATTCCTCGTAGATGCAACCGGACACGATGCTTACGCAGTCAAAAGCCTTGAAGCAAGAGGACTTATCGAAACAAAAGGTATGGGAGCAATGTGGGTTGAGATGTCCGAAGACCTCATAGTTGAACACACGGGAGAAGTTTTCCCGGGACTTTATGTTGCAGGGATGGCTGTATCAGAAACATACGGACTTCCCAGAATGGGACCAACATTCGGAGGAGTGCTTATGTCAGGAAAAAGAGCAGCAGAGATCATACTCAATGAAATCGGGAAAAAAGAAGAAAAAAAGAGAAAACAAACCTCAGCATAAAATACTCATATTTTATGAAGGTGAAATTAATTCCGATGAGATAAAAAAGGTAATTGATGGTGTAAATTTTCTTACAGAAACTTTGAAGCTTCGTATCAAAGCGGAAGAAGGTGGTAATATATGGGACGGAGTTCGTTCGGACATCATAAAAGGAATATGTGAAAAACTTGTCAGAATAAGAATTACAAAGTGGAACAAGTTCGTGCTACATAGGTTTGTATCTCCTGCAGAGTTATCGTTTGAGATGAGGAGAGCGACAGGTGAGATAAAAAGTTGGGGTATAATATACGATGGTTTTGCTCTCGCAGGAATATTCAATGAGCTTATGATAAAAGGTAGGGGAGAAAAAATCAAAGGAGCAATTCCTGTAATCATAACCGACAGACAGATAGCGACGATAGGGGAAGACGGTAGATATCACCTACGTATAGCTGTTCTTTCATTTCCTGCGGTCATATCAAAGCACGGTTTTTTTTCGGCTCCCGCAAAACCAAAGGAATATCACCTTATGAAAATGGTAAGTGAGGACCTCGCAATTGAGAAGGGATACCATCTCCGTGAGAAGATAGAAAGACTATTCCCAATACTTTCAAGGGCTTATGTGATACTTTCATACTTATGGTATGTGCACGGTGTAGGCTTTTGCGGAGTTCGTGAATGTTTATTTTCTGACCCACACACCACCGACGATCTTCTCATGTCAAAAAGAGGGAAAATCCATATTTGCCCTGAACATAAATCACTTATAAAAAGGATTTTGAATGAAAAATTTTAGAAGATGAAAATTCTAAAAGATGAAAAAATTTTGGGATCAATATAAAAATTACGGTTTTATTTGATCAGATAAAAATTTTTTTCATTTTTAGAATATGGCGAACAAAGTAGAGGCCCCTATAACTGCGAATGTGTGGAAGGTTCTTGTCAGGGAGGGTGATAAAGTTTCAGTTGGGGATACAATAGTTATCCTTGAATCAATGAAAATGGAAATTCCTGTGGAATCACCTTTTAATGGTATAATAAAGAAGCTTTATGTGAGCGAAGGTGGTTCCATAACCGAGGGAGATGTCATAGCTGAGATAGAGTAGTAGAAGGCTTTCAAGGTATTTCTCATAAGTTCTGCAACTGTGATTATTCCAACACCACCTGGCACAGGCGTTATAATAGATGCTCTCTTTGATGCCTCAGCAAACTCAACATCTCCCATAACTCTCCCGTTTACAACGCGTGTCCCTATATCTATGACGACAGCTCCTTTTTTGATCCATTCACCCTTTATGATCCCCGGCTTTCCAACAGCTGAGACGACTATATCTGCATCTTTTATGAACTCTGCAAGATTATGTGTTCCTTTATGACATATTGTGACAGTTGCGCCAAGGTTTATCAGCACCGCAGCACATGGCTTGCCTACAAGGTCAGAAGAACCTACAACAACTCCTTTCTTCCCATCAACATCTACACCGTAAATTTCAAATATGTCAAGCATAGCCTGACATGCACATGGAACAAATCTACTTGTCGTGTGGTCTTTCAAGACCATTCCAAGATTTTCCGATGTGAGACAATCTACGTCCTTCTCAGGTGAAATGATTTCAAGAACATTTTTTCTCACCTGCGGAGGGAGCGGGAGTTGAACAAGAAAACCGCATGTGTCCTTTGAAGCATTAAGCTCGTATATCTTTCTGATCACCTCGTTTTCATCAGTATCCTGAGGGAGGTAAAACTCTTGTATCTCTATACCGCAGAAATCAGCAGCTTTCTTTTTGTTCCGTATGAAAATCTTCATTTCGCTATCATCTCCTATGGCTATTATTGAGAGCTTCACCCTGTATCCTTCTTTCATTATATCTTCTATCTTCTTACGAACATTCACAAGTATCCTCTCGTATATTTTTTTCCCATCAACAATTATGGGAGAGCTATCTTTTATCACCGGAACCACCTCTGTTCCCACCCTTATTTCTCCTTTTGCTTCCCCATTTACTACTTTTTTATTTACTGCTTTTTTTATTTATTGCTTTTTTACTTTTATTGCTCCCCTGTGAATTCTATTTTTTCAACGCGGAAAAGGGAGTAAAGCTGTCTGTATCCATATTTCCTTCTGTATCTTTTTTTCCTTCTGAACTTAAAGACTATAATCTTTTTGCCTTTTCCGTCCTCTATTTTTCTGAGCTTCACAGATAGATTGGGCTTCAAAAAAATCTCTCCGTCTTTGGTAGCAGCAATTACATCTTTAAGTTCAAGAGTTTCTCCTGCTTTGATGTTGTGGATGAGCTCTGTTCTTATGAGGTCTCCCTCCTTCACAATATATTGTTTCCCACCTAACTTTATCACCGCATACATAAGGGTTGTTATTGTTTTTAATTCCGAAACCCATATTTGGGCTAAAAACGATATTTTTTATAAGTCAGAATCTTGGTAAATTTACCTTCAGTTCAAAAGATAAAATTCTTATGACCCATATTAAAATCATAGAAAACCAAGTAATGATTTCAGGAGTAAGGCCGGAATACCTGTTGAGGATAATGAAAACTATTATACCTACTATACTGGCGGTAGCATATATTTCCTTCTCCAAGACGAAAGGTATCTCTTTAACCAAAGCATCTCTTATAATCCCCCCTCCTACACCCGTTATAAGACCTGTGAAGAGGATACCGAGGGAGCTGAGACCAGAATTCAATCCTTTGATAGCACCTATTATACTAAAAACTCCAAGACCTATGGCATCAAGATAGACTAAAATGCTCCAATATTTTTTAATTACCTTTCTGAGAATGATAACAAAAGCTATGGCAAGTAAAATTGTTATGGCATAATTTTTGTCGGAGAAGTAAAAAGGGAGTTGATTTAAAACTATATCTCTTATAGTTCCACCGCCTACCGCGGTCAGAGTTGCGACAACCAGTATACCGAAAATATCGAGCTTTTTTTCTATACCCCTAATAGCACCGGTAGCTGCAAAAACAAATGTGCCAAACAGGTCTAAAAAGTAAATCAAGCTCATCAGAAAAGTCTATCTTGTTTTTTCTCTTTTTTCTTTTTTTTCTCCTCAAAAAGGTTTTTGTTGTGTTTTTGAGGGGTGAGCTAAGATTTTTGATATTCAGAATTGTTGGACACGGGGCTTTTAACATATTTATTTTATATTGGGGCCAAGGTAGCTCAGTCGGTAGAGCGGGTGCCTTGTAAGCACCAGGTCGTGGGTTCAAATCCCACCCTTGGCTCCCCATAAGTATGACCATAGCAGGTTGGGCCTTTATGATAACAAGTTGGATTTTGATAATATCTCTTACAATAATCTGCCTCATAAAGATCATCTCAGTCCACGAGGATGTAGCAATCAATCCAATCAATAGGAGGAACAAAAAAGAAAATTGAATGGACAAATCAATAGACAGAGAAAGAGATGAAATTGAATTGATTGATATTGTGAAATTGAATTGATTGATATTGATGATGAAGATATTTTCAAAGCAGTTAAACGTCAAGACGGGGAGGAGGACAGAATCGGTCGATCTGACCGGACAGATAGAGAAAGTAATTGATGAAAGCGGGATAAAAGAAGGGATGATTACAATTTTCATACCTCATACAACATGTGGAGTTCTCGTGAATGAAAACTGGGACCCTACGGTTCAGCGTGATATACACTCCGCACTCACTGAGATTGCACCGGAGGACAAAAACTACGCACACAAAGAAGGAAATGCGGACTCTCACATAAAAACAGCGATAGTTGGTAACTCTTTAACCTTACCGATTGAGAATGGTAAAATTCCTTTCGGCACATGGCAGGGAATATTTTTGATGGAGTTTGACGGACCTCGAACAAGAAAAGTTCTGATAAAGGTCTTAGGTTTCTGAAAAATAAACATAAACTGAAAAGATCGAAGCGAAAAAATCAAACAAGACACAAAAAATCTGAAAAAAGCAAATTTGAACATATGTTCAAAAAATAAGATTGTATGGACAATGTATATGTCAGAGGAGTTTTTTGCTTACCGTGCAGTAAGGATAAGCTTCCGAAACCATATAAAGATATAGCTTTTGAGGTATTCAAACAAGCCGTGCTTGATGCGGGACTAACTCCGCAAGATATTGACGGAATAGTGCTTTCTCCTCCAATGCTCGGAGGAGTTCTAACTCATTTTATGCATGCCCATCACATAGGTCATTATTTTGGGAAAGATTTTAAAGTTGAAGTTATGGTTGAGAATGGGGGAAGCACAGCAGCTCTCGCCCTCAGATATGGAATCTTAGAAATAATGTCAGGAAGGTGCAATGCTATCGCGGTCGTTTGTATGGATGAGCGTGCAGATAGACCCCCCGAGACTATGGAATTCTCCAACTTCATATATGATGTTGTTCTGGCGCAGACAAATCTGTATGGACCTTATGACTCGCTTTATGGTATAGGAGCTCCAATACCATATTATGCCATGGCGGGGCAAAGATACATGATTGAGAAGGGAGTGAGTAGGGCAGACCTCAACTTTGTGCCTGTCAGACTAAGGGAAAATTCGTCAGAAAATGAAAAAGCTCTTTTGAGGGATAAGATAACACCTGAGGATGTGGAGAATTCAAAAGAGATATGTCCCCCTCTATATTTGCATGATTGCTCAATATTTGCATCAGGTGCCGCATGCGTTATTCTCACATCAGAGGAATTTGAAAGAGCAAATCCCAGCAAAAAGAGAAGGGTATTATTAAAAGGATATGGAGAATACCACACACCTTCATCGTTTTTGCCAAATAGGTCAAAGCTTCCCCCTTACTACTCCGAGGCTCTCAGAAAAGCTACACAGGAGGCTTTCTCACAAGCGAAAATAGGTCCGAGTGATGTTGATGTTGCAGAGATATACGGTGTCTTTTCCACTACAGAGCTTACAATACTTGAAGACATGGGATTTTTTGAGGAAGGGCGAGCGGTTTATGCATTCCGCGACAATGAAGTAGGTAAAGATGCCCCACTTTATGTCGACCCATCGGGTGGCAGGATAGGTTTTGGACACCCAGCAGGTGCAACACCGCTTATTGAAGTTTGCGAAGTTGTCGCGCAACTGAGGGGAGAGTGCGGACAGAGACAGAAAAAAGGTAGATGTGATATCGGAGTCGCACAAGCAGAACACGGAATGCTCAATGGAGCAGTAGTTATAGTTTTTGAAGGTAAATAATAATTTTTGATGTTAAATAGACAACACAAGCTACCTTATGCATTTTAAATACCCAGATGGAGCTACAGTAAACCATAACTTCCTTTCTATTTCTTTATCCACAACGAACCTTTTGTTTTTCTCCAGGAACTCAACCACTGCTATCTTTGGATTATTCCCCTTTCCCCACGGTCTGTCGGGATACATCTCTTCTGGTAAGTCTTCTATTATGGTATCAAAGACTATTATGTATCCTCCCTTTTTCACAAGTGATGAGTAAAGCTCAAGCTCTTTTAATACGTGCTCTCGCGTATGGAGTGAATCGAGTATAACTATATTATTTTTCCCTCTGCAAAGTTCATATATTTTCTCGACTAATCTTATGTCTACGGAATCCCCTTCAAGCAATATAACTCTCTTTGAAATGGGATGCTGTAAGATTTCGCGAAAATTGTGCTTCCTTATATCTACATCTATGCCTATGACTTTTCCTTCTCCCCCGATAAGCTCAAGGATTGATGCGTAGAATATAACACCACCCCCATGAGCGACACCCGTTTCTATGACAAAATCTGGTTTGACCTTCCATATTATCTCCTGAACTGCGATGATGTCTTGAGGTATCTGGATTATCGGACGACCAAGCCATGTGAAGTTGTAAGAATAAAAATATCTGACAATCTTCTCCATGATTTTTTTCTTCAATTGGGTAAGTTCTTCATCTCTCTCAGCAACTTTCATAAGTTCCATTGCCTTCAGTATGCGTTCATCTTTCATAATATCTTTTGAACCATGCCTTGACCATGCCCTCTTTCTTCTCGTTTTTATATCCATTTGCTTTAATTTAAAGATTTGTTTTTTCAGGATATAATCTCACATTTGATCAACTGAGTTGAGTTTGTATGTAAGAAAACATAAAATTATTTTTATGGATACATGGGAATTCATATTAAAGATTTTAGTTTCGTTTTTTGTGATGGGCGGAGTTCTTATTGGCATGCTTTGGTTTATGAAGAGGAGGGGTTTAATCCCCGCTACCATGTATGACTCTGAGAAAATGAAGGTCGTTTCATCAGTGAGACTAACTCCACGAGCATATCTTTTTGCTGTTAGAATAAATGGAGATAAGGAAATAGTCGTTGGAGTCACAGAAAAAAACATAAATCTTATTTATGAGATTGATGAGGATAAATTAAAGTAGATTTTGTTCTGATAGAACATCTTCGCATCTGGGACATAAATCGGGAAATTTCATCGTCCTCTCTATCATTTCAAAATACTTCCAACATCTTGGACACTTTTTAGCACCTTCAAATTTTTCAACAGAAATTAGAGCAGGTTCATCACTATTATCAACATCAACGTGAGAAACTATAAAAAACTCTTCAAGAAGTGATGGTGTATTATCAAGCATATGAGGAAATTTAACCTTGACCCTGAGCTCAAGTGAACTTCTTATTTTTCCATTCTTTTTCATGATATCGGATATCTCATTTATTTTCTCTCTTATATTTTCCGCCATAGAGAAGAATTTCTTTATTTTCTCTTCGTTGTCAAATTTCATATTTGACGAGATGAGAATGTTTTGGAATTCCTCAAAGAACACGCTTTCTTTTTTCTTGTATCCGAACACCTCAGGAAGGTGTGAGTATGCTTCCTCAGCGAGAAAAGAAAGGATAGGAGCAGAGAGTATGAGAAAGGAGAGAAGTATGCGAAAAACCGTGTATTGAGTGCTTTTACGCCTTGGAGATTTTTTTGAATCACAATAAATTGTATCCTTTATTATGTCAAGGTAAAGAGCGGATAAGGTTCTATCTGCAAAAGAATACAGACCTCTGAGAACTTTGTGATACATCATCTTGCGATAGTTTTTGATAACATCAATTTCAAGATCTCGGAGCTCAGTAAGGATGTATATGTCAAGGGGATGAAGTTTTTGGGGTTCCACCACAGGATTATCCCCGAGAACACCAAGCATAAATCTTACAGTATTTCTTATTTTCCTGTATATATCTACAACTTCTGATAATATCTTTTCAGACACCTTGACATCTTCTGTTGGGTCTGAAAAAACAGACCATATTCTGACCACCTCTGCTCCATTCTCTTTTACTATATCCTCAGGAGATACAACGTTGCCGAGCGACTTTGACATTTTCCTTTTGAATTCATCAAGAATGAAACCATGAGTGAATACAGATTTATAAGGAGCTCTACCTTCAAGAAGAAAAGAAAGAATAAGTGAGCTTTGGAACCATCCTCTGTGCTGGTCTGTTCCTTCTATGTAAAGGTGTGCGGGAAAAGAAAATTCTTCTGACCTGTTTTCTTTCATGTATCTGAAGCTCAAGCCCGAATCTATCCAAACATCAAGGATGTCACTGCCTTTCCGAAATTCCTTTCCACCACATTTTGGACATGAAATCCCTTCGGGCAGGAAATAGCTTACACCCTTCTCCCACCATGAGTCCGGTTCCCCTCTCATTATATCCTCCTTTATTTTGTTTGAAGCAAATTCACTCCATATATATTCTCCGCAATTTTTACACACAACAAATGGTATTGGCACTCCCCACGCCCTTTGCCTTGATATGCACCAATCAGGTCTTGAAGCTAATGTGCTTTCCATCCTAATATTTCCCCATTCGGGTATCCATTCTACCTTTTTTACCTCGTTGAGAAATTTATTTTTTATATCCTCAACTTTTATGAACCACTGCCGAGTAGCTCTGAAAACCACCGGTTTTTTACATCGCCAGCAGTGAGGATAAGAGTGTTCATACCATCCCTCTGCGCTTAGCAAAAAACCTCTCTCCTTCAAGTCGTTCACAACAAGCGAATTCATCTCCTCATAAAATATTCCCTCGTATCCTGAATGCTCGTTCCCTTTCCCTATCTCATCAAGAACACTTGTAACTGAAAGTTGGTATTTTCTTCCCACACTAAAATCCTCTTCACCGTGTCCTGGTGCGATATGCACTATTCCTGTCCCCTCCTCATCGCTCACGAAATCAGCTAAAACTCCAATGCTATCCCTTGGGAATATGGGGTGAGAAAATATCTTGCCCTCAAAAGTTGTTCCTTTTGTTTCATGTATAACTTCGCATTCTCCGACCACCTTTACGAGTTTTTTAGCGACTATGAAATGTTTTTCACCCTTTCTTACAACAACATAGTCTATGGAAGGGTGAAAAGCGAGAGCGAAATTTCCGGGAATTGTCCAAGGGGTCGTTGTCCAAACTATTGCTCTCATGTTTTTAATTTTCATGCCATCCAATTCATCAAACTTTGCGGGAAACTCAACATATATAGATGGTGATTTTTTTGTTTTGTATTCCACCTCTGCTTCCGCAAGAGCGGTGACGCATTGAGGACACCAGAAAACAGGTTTTTCATAGCTGTAAATTCTCCCTTTCTTCCATATCTCATTTATTGAGTCAACTATCATAGTTTCGTAATCTGGGGACATTGTGATATAGGGTTTCTGCCACATTGCGAAAACGCCAAGGCGTTTGAACTCGTTCATCTGTATATTGACAAAGTGTTCAGCATATTTTCGTGATTCACGCCTTATCTCTGCTGTGTCCTTACCTTTGCCGAGCTTTTTTTCAACCTCCTTCTCGATGGGGAGTCCGTGACAATCCCATCCGGGTATGAAAACCGCTTTTTTCCCGTCAAGAAGTGAGAACTTAACGGTTATATCTTTTATAACTTTGTTTAGTGCATGACCAAGGTGTATGTGTCCGTTGGCATAAGGTGGTCCATCGTGCACAGTGAAAATCTCTTTTTTCATGGATAAAGCTCTTTCATAGATTTTTTTGCTCTCCCAGAATTCAATTATCTTTGGCTCAAGTTCATTGAGGTTGGCCTTCATAGGAAATGAAGTTTTGGGAAGGAAGATGGTCTGTTTGTAATCCATAGAATTTAAAGATAAGAGATTTTCAAAGATGAATAGAATTGTGAGAAAATATAGGTTTTTTACCTCCCTTGCTTTTCTTTTTACTCTTCTGATGGGAGACCGAAGAGCCGTCTTGCTATGACAACTCTCTGGATTTGTCCCGTTCCTTCGACTATATCAAGAGCTTTCACATCACGGTAAAGTTTCTCAATGAAGTTATCGTTCTGGATGCCCGTATCTGCCAGGACATCAAGGCAAAGACTCACCGCTTCCTGCGCCACTTGAGGGCAGAAGGCTTTTGCCTGAGACGCTTCAACAATGTTAGGTTCTCCCACATCTGCCATCCATGCCGCTTTCCAGCATAAGAGCCTACCAACCTCTATATACCTTCTGACTCGTGATAGGTCTTCTTTTATTTTTCTATATCTCGGTATAGGGCGCGATAGCATGTAATTTCCTTTGACAAAATTTTCTGCCCAATCATACGCTGCGCGTGCCATACCTATTGACATAGCTGCTATGGTGGGACGAGTAGCGTTGAAAGAACGCATTGCAATCTTGAACCCTTCCTTCCCCTCATATGCTTTCTCACCTCCAAGAAGATTTTCCTCGGGCACCTCACAGTCTTCAAGTGAAAGGGAACAGGAAGCATATGCCGAAAGCCCCATTTTCTTTTCTATTTTGGTAATGTGAAGTCCGGCTGTTCCCTTTTCAACTATGAATGCTCTATGTCCTGCTCTACCCAAAGAAGGGTCGATTGTGGCCCACACTATTATAAAATCTGCTCTATCTGCATTTGAACAAAATGCTTTCTGACCATTGATAATCCATCTATCCCCTTTTTTGGAACACTTTGTTCTTATTCTTGCCACATCGGAACCTGCACCGGGCTCCGTCATAGCGAAAGCTCCCCAGTGAGGATTTTCCCTATCTTTGAATATTGAGAAATATTTCTCTTTCTGCTCTGGAGTGCCAAGAAGCTGAAGAGGTGGACCGCCAAGACCTGGTCCCGGAAGCGCGACCGCAACACCTCTATCCCAGTATGAGGTTTCCTCCCCCATAATGACAGCACGACGTGCCGCAGTCCTTTCCCCCCTCCTTTCTCTATCCCCCTTCTTTTTCTCCTCGCTATCTTCAAGCTCCCTTCCCCATCCTATGATCCTCTCCTGAAAACCGACCTGTGCAAGCATCTTGAAAAAAGGATGGTCGGGCGGGACAGG
>FWWM01009653.1_pt1 | contig 17643 bp, 17 predicted proteins | sample 2228351 | NCBI WGS metagenome assembly FWWM01 (sample SAMEA103939774, study PRJEB20133) | metagenome | reverse complement strand
ATCCCCAGGTCGATGGCCCGCTCCTCCCGGGCGAAATCCTCGTCGCCCCCGTCACCGATGCCGGCTGGACGCCGCTCTTCGCCCTCGCCTCCGGCCTCGTCGTCGATATGGGGAGCGCCCTCAGCCACGGCAGCACCGTCGCCCGCGAATACGGCCTCCCAGCCGTGGTCAACGTCCGCCAGGGCACCACCCGCATCCGCACCGGCGACCTCGTCGCAATCGACGGCATCGCCGGCACCGTGACCATCCTCGAAGAGCCGCCCGCGAGCGGCACCCCCTAACCTCGCTTCAGCGCAGCGGTGGCCGCACCCCGCACCGCCCCGTCACCGTGTCGAAGCACGGGTCCGGCCCGGCATACTTCCCCAGCAGCCGCCGGCCAGCGGCCTCGCGAGCGTCCAGCAGCAGCCGGAACGCAGCCAGCTCCTCGTCGCTCAGCTCCTGGCCATGCCAGATCTTCCGCACGCACGCCGCGCCGAACGCCTCGAAGAGCTCGCGGTACACCATCGCCCCAGTCTGGCGGGCTCGCCCCGCCCGGCGCAACCGGCAGGCGCCGTCAGTTCGCCCCCGCCGCCTCGCCAGCCGCTACCTCGATATCCCAGCGCGCGGGCACCCGCAGGTAGCGGGCTGTCCCGTCGCCAATCTCCCGCACGATGGCGTCCCACGCCGGGACATCCCACTCGCTCACGAACGTGTACGAACAGCCGCGTCGCCCGGCCCGTGCCGTCCGCCCGATGCGGTGGATGTACTCCTCCGGGTTCTGCGGCACGTCGTAATTCACCACATCCTCGATGTCCGGGATATCGAGGCCGCGCGCCGCCACGTTCGTCGCAACCAGGAACTCCAGCCGTCCGGCCCGGAAATCCGCCATGACCCGGTCCCGCTGCGACTGCCGCAGATCGCCGTGGATCGCCTGTGCCGGCACGCCCACCGCGTTCAGCTCGGCGGTCAGCGCATCAACGCCCGCCTTCGTATTCCGGAAAATCAGCGTCCGCCCCAGCCCCCGCATCTCGTACAGGTACTGCAACGCCCGCAGCTTGTCCCGCTCCGCCACCTCGCAGTAGTACTGCTCCACCCCCTCCGCCGTCCGCTGCTCCGGGTCCACCGCAACCCGCTCGGCCCGGCGCATGTACCGCCACACAATCCGCCCAATGCTCTCCGGCATCGTCGCGCTGAAGAGGGCCGTCTGCCGCTCCTTCGGCGCGTGGCGAAGGATGTAGTCGATGTCCCGCGCAAAGCCGATATCCAGCATCTGGTCCGCCTCGTCCAGCACCACGAACCGCACGCCCGCGAGCGAGAGCGTCCCCCGCTTGATGTGGTCAATCACGCGCCCGGGCGTCCCAACCACCACGTGCACCCCGCGGCTCAGCCGCTCGATGTCGGTCGCGACCCGGCTCCCGCCCGTCAGCGCCCAGGCCGTGAACCCATAAAAGAGCGCGAGGTGATCCATCACCTCGCGCACCTGCTTCGCCAGCTCCCGGGTCGGCACCAGCACGATCGCCTGCACCTCCCGCCGCTGGGGGTCGATCGCCCGTGCCAGCGGCAGCCCGAAGGCCAGCGTCTTCCCGGTGCCCGTCTGCGCCAGCCCCACCAGGTCCTCGCCGGCGAACAGCCGCGGCAGCGCTTCCCGCTGGATTGGCGTCGGCTCGGTGAACCCGAGTGCCGCGACCGCCTCGAGACCGGTCTCGTCGACACCCAGCTCCCGGAACGCCGCCGAGAGCGGCACCTTCGCTGCGGGCCGAACCGCAGCGCGCGTGGTCGCCCCCTCGGTCGCGCCGGTACCGTTCTTCCGGCCCCGTCGTCGCCGCCGACGCCGCGAGGGAGCTTCCGCCATCGGCTCCGCGGGCGCCGGATCCCCAGCCCCGGGCGTGGCATCGCGCGCAACCTGCGCAGGTGCCCTGCCGTCCTGCGCGAGCCGCGGGCGGCGGCGCGTTGTGCCCGCGCCGGCCGGCGCAGGCGGCGCCCCGGTCGTTGCGGTCGTGGTCGAAGCCCCTGCGGGCAAGCTCGTGGTAGGAAGGGTGGGAGTGCCCGGCGCATCACCGGCTGGCCGCCGGAACGGGCGGGAAATCAGTGGAAGCAAGCGAGTCAGTTTCACGTCCTGTTCGTCACCGCCGACGTAGAGTCCCGAATCCGGTCCCGGCGGTCTGCGTCCTGTCGTGGTCTGCCCCTGACCGGGGGCGCCGGCGGCATCAACCCGGTCGCGCCGACCGCCAGCAACATGACGTAAACCCAGTGTAGCACGCTCTACCCGCTCCGCGCCCGGCCCACCACGCCCGTCCGTCCCGTGATGCAACCTAGGCCGCGCGGTAGAATCCCCGCCATGCCCTACGAACACATCGCAACGGACCTTGCCGACGGCATCCTCACCATCACCCTCGACCGGCCCGAAAACCTCAACGCCTTCACCGCGACCATGCAGCGGGAGCTCATCGAGGCGTTCGACGAGGCCGACGCCAACGACGCCGTCCGCGTCATCGTCGTTACCGGCCGCGGCCGTGCCTTCTGCGCCGGCGCCGACCTCTCCGCCGGCCCCTCCACCTTCGACGCCGGTGCACGCGGCCGTCCCACCGATATCCGCCAGTACCGCGACGGCGGCGGCATGGTCACGCTCCGCATCTTCGACCTCAAGAAGCCCATCATCGCCGCCATCAACGGCCCCGCCGTCGGCGTCGGCGTCACCATGACCCTCGCCATGGACGTCCGCCTCGCCAGCGAGACCGCCCGCTTCGGCTTCGTCTTCGCCCGCCGCGGCATCGTCCCGGAGGCAGCAAGCTCCTGGTTCCTCCCCCGCGCCGTCGGCATCCAGCAGGCCATGGAATGGGTCGCCACCGGCCGCGTCTTCGATGCAGAGGAAGCGCTCCGCGGCCGCCTCGTACGCTCCATCCACCCGCCCGAGGAGCTCCTGCCCGCCGCCTACGCCCTCGCCCGCGAAATCGCCGAGAACACCTCCGCCGTCTCCGTCGCCCTCTCCCGCCAGCTCATGTGGCGCGGCCTCGTCGCCGACCACCCCATGAAGGCCCACATGGCCGATTCCCGCGGCATCCTCATCATGGGCGCCAGCCCCGATGTCCGGGAGGGCGTCGCCGCCTTCCTCGAAAAGCGCAAACCGAACTTCACCATGTCCGTCTCGAAGGACCTGCCCGACCTCTTCCCCTTCTACCGCCCACCCGAGTTCGAATAACGAGCGCCATCCCTCGCTCCCGGGCCGCGCCCTGCTACCCTTCCCCCTGCCCGCTCCCCCACACTACGCGGGCAGGGGATGCCACCCATGAGCGACCAGCCCGCCGCCACGCCGCCCGGCGAATCGCCGCCGCCCAGCCCCGGCCCGCAGTGGCAGGCGCCGCCGCCCCAGGTGACCTACAGCCCAAACCTCCAGCCCTGGTATAGCGGCCCCTACCCCCCGCCCGGCGCCCGCGAGGGCACCTGGACCATGATCTGGCGTACAGGGGTCAAAGCAATCGTCGCCGCCGGCTGCTTCGGCGTCACCCTCGGCTTCGCCCTCTTCCTCCCCCTCCTCATCCTCGCCGCCTTCCTCGCCTCTTCTGACTCCGGCGGCGATGACGTCGTCTACGGCGAACCCTCCGCCCAGAAGCGCATCCTCTCCATCCCCGTCACTGGCGTCATCCTCGGCGAAGAGCCGCCGGCATCTTCGGCCTGCCCGGCGTCGTCTACGGCTACGACATCCGCGAAAAACTCCGCGATGCCGCCGAAGACGACGACATCGCCGCCGTTATCCTCGAATTCGAAACCCCCGGTGGCACCATCTTCGGCTCCCGCGCCATCGCCGAGGGCATCCGCGAATACCGCGAGCGCACCGGCCGACCCGTCGTCGCCTTCGTCGCCGGCCTCTCCGCCTCCGGCGGCATGTACGCCATGGCCCCCGCCGATCTCATCATCGCCGATTACGGCAGCCTCATCGGCAGCATCGGCGTCACCATGGGCGCCTTCGAATACTGGGACGGCCTCTACGCCATCGATGGCGGCCTCTTCGGGGGCGGCGTCACCACCCGCGACGGCATCGTCTTCCAGCCCATCATCGCCGGCCGCTCCAAGGACGTCGGCGCACCCTACCGCCCCCTCACCGACGAGGAGAAGCGCCTCCTCCAGCAGGCCGTCGAGAACGAGTACGCCGAGTTCGTCGCCCACGTCGCTGCCGCCCGCGGCATCCCCGAGAGCACCATCCGCGACCAGCTCGGTGCCATGGTCTTCGATAACCGTACCGCCCAGCAGGCCGGCCTCATCGACGACACCGCCGATCGCTTCACCGCCTACGAACGCGCTGCAAGCCTGGCCGGCCTTGAGAGTGGCGCGTTCAAAGTCGTGCGCGAGCCCGGGAGCCCCTCGTTCTTCAACGCACTCCTGGGCCGCCTTGGTCTCCGCAGCCGCCCGCCCGAGCCAGCGGCGGCAGCCGGCCCGGTACGCATCTGCTTCCCGGCCCACACCATCCTCGCCTACTACGGCGACCCCGTCGCCCTCTGCGCAAGCGGCGCCGCCCTCCCCTCCCGCCCGCGGTAGGCTTGCGCAGCCCCTTCCCCGGGATGCGGCGAAGGGGACCGGCATCGCCGGCCCCCTTCGCACGAGGGGGAAGAACGTGGTGACCCGCGCCCTTACGTCTCGGGCGTGAACTTCACCGGCAGGTGCTTGATCCCGCCGATGAACGTCGACCGCAGCCGCTGCGCCGGCCCCGCCAGCTCGATATCCGGGAACCGCCGGAACAGCTCCTGGAAGAGCACCTTCAGCTCCAGCCGCGCAAACCCGGCGCCCAGGCAGAAGTGCTCCCCAATCCCGAACGCAAGGTGATCGTTCGGCGTCCGCGTGATGTCGAACACGTCCGCGTTCGGGAACACATCCTCGTCGCGGTTCACCGAGGGGTACCACATCACCACCCGCTCGCCCGCCTTGATCGGCTGGTGGCGGATCGCCGTGTCCTCCTTCGCCACGCGCGCCATGTGCGTCACCGGCGAAACCCAGCGCAGGATCTCCTCCACCGCCGAATCAATGAGCGACATGTCGTTCAGCAGTTTCCTCTTCTGCTCCGGGTGCTCGCACAGCGCCAGCAGCCCGCCCGACATCGCGTTCCGCGTCGTCTCGTTCCCGGCCAGGATCAGCAGGAAGCAGAACCAGAGGATGTCCTCATCCGTCAGCTTCTCGCCGTCCACCTCCGAGTCCACCAGCAGCGAGATGATGTCCTCCCGCCGCGCCGTCTTCCGCTCCATCAGCGCCTGCGCGTAGTACCCGAACATCTGCATCGTGCCCAGGTTGCCCGTGATCCGTGCAGCCTCCGGCGTGCCCCGCTGGTCCTCCGGCACATCCGTCTGGTACTCCGGGTCGCCCGAGCCGAGCACCTTGTTCGTCAGCGCGAACATCAGCTCCCAGTCCTTCTCCGGCACCCCGAGCATCTGGCAGATCACCGCCAGCGGGATGTTGCACGCCACATCGAGCACGAAGTCCGACTCGCCCTTCTTCGCAATCCGGTCGAGCAGGATGTTCGTCGTCTCGCGGATCTTCGGCTCCCATTGCGCCACCGCCCGCGGCGTGAACCCCTTGTTCACCAGCCGCCGCATCTTCACGTGCCGCGGCGGGTCCATCGTGATGATCATCTTCCCGTTCCCCTGCGCCGCCAGCAGCTCCTGGGACTCATCGATCGGCTCGTACTCGGTAATCCCCTTCTCCGAGCTGAAAATCTCCGGGTGCCGCGAAACGAACAGCACATCCTCGTACTTCACGAGGTTCCAGTGCCCCTTCACCTCATCCGTCGGCGGCGTCCACGAGATCGGATCCTCCCGCCGGAGAATCCGGAACGCCTCGTGCGAGAGGCCACGCTCGAAGAGCTCCGGGTCGTTCAGGTCGATGTCTGCAAGGGTCAGTGTCTGCGCTTCCGTGGTCACGTACTGCTCCGCAAGTGCTGTCTGGCCCGGGGCCCCACCCCGGTTGATTTACCGCCCGGTCGATAGCATACGGCAGGCCGGCCCGCCCCGGTAGAGGGGCCGGCCCCACCGCCGCCCCTTACCGCTCCGGCGTGAACCGGACCGGCATGTGCTTGATCCCGTTGATGAAGGTCGACCGCAGCCGCTCTGGCGGCCCCACCACTTCGATATCCGGGAACCGCCGGAACAGCTCCTCGAACATCACCTTCAGCTCCTTCCGCGCGAACCCGGCCCCCAGGCAGAAGTGCTCGCCAATGCCAAACGCCAGGTGATCGTTCGGCGTCCGCCGGATGTCGAACCGGTACGGCTCCGGGAACACGTCCTCGTCCCGGTTCGCCGAGGGGTACCACATGAGCAACCTGTCGCCCGCACGGATCTGCTTCCCGCGGATCTCCACATCCGCCGTGGCCGTCCGCGCCATGTGGTGCAGCGGCGAGGTCCAGCGCAGGATCTCCTCGATCGCCGTGTCCATCAGCGAGTAGTCATTGACGAGCTCCCGCTTCTGCTCCGGGTGCTGGCACAGCACCTGCAGCCCGCCCGAGATCGCATTCCGCGTCGTCTCGTTCCCCGCCACGATCAGCAGGAAGCAGAACTGCAGGATGTCCCCCTCCGTCAGCTTCTCCCCGTCGACTTCCGCCTCCAGCAGGATCGTCGGCAGGTCGTTCTCCCGCGGCCGCTGGCGCCGGTCCTCCAGCACCCCCCGGAAGTACTCCAGCATTGTCTGCAGGCCCTTCATCGCGGTCGCCCGCGCCGCCGCGCCGGTCCCCCGCTCCTCCTCCGGCACATCCGTCTGGTACTCCGGGTCGCCCGAGCCGAGCACCTTGTTCGTCAGCTCGAACATCAGCGGCCAGTCCTTCTGCTCCACCCCCATCATCCCGCAGATCACCGCGAGCGGAAGCTGGCTCGCCACCTCGAGCACGAAGTCGCACTCGCCCTTCTTGGCCACCCGGTCCAGGATCTCGTTCGTCACCCGCCGGATCTCCGGCTCCATCGCGTTCACCGCCCGCGGCGTGAACCCCTTGTTCACCAGCCGCCGCATCTTCACGTGCCGCGGCGGGTCCATCGTGATGATCGAGGCATTCCCGCCAGCATTCTGCTGCTGGGCCGCGAAGTCCAGCTCCGCCAGCTTCTCCGGCTTGATCCCGGGCCCCGCGATCCCCTTGCTCGAAATGAACAGCTCCGGGTGCCGCGAGACGAACAGAATGTCCTCGTACTTCGTGATCGACCAGAACCCGTTCGAGACCTCCCCCGGCGGGTTCCAGTGCACCGGGTCGTGCTGCCGAAGGATCCGCAGGAGCTCGTGAAACTCCTCCCGCTGGAACTTCTCCGGGTCGTTCAGGTTGATCTCCGCTGGTTCGAGTGCAGGCGCAGTCAAATATCTCCTCCGGTGGCATGGCCCGGGTCTATCCGGCCGATAGGTGCCACGATGGTACCCGACCGACCGGTAAAAGTGAACGCGGATTTACCCGCCCTTCTCGCCGCCTACGGGATCAGCTCAATCGCCTGCCGCGGGCACAGCCGGTAGGCGCGCTCCGCCTTCTCCTCCAGCTCCTTCGGCAGCTCCCCCTCAATCAGCACCACCGACACGTCGTCATCCCCCACCTTGAAAATCTCCGGGGCCGCCTTCTCACACTTGCCGTGCCCCTCGCACATCTCGACTTTCACGCGAACCTTCACGTTTCCTCACTCCAGGGCTCAGTCTCCGGGCAGCTCCCTGCCGCCCGCCCGCGAAGCATACCATTTACCGCCCGGTAGGCGCGCCTCCGCCACACTCACGGGAACATTCCGCCGCCCGCCCGCGTCTCATCCGACATGAAGCTCCGACGTTCTTCCCTCGCCATCGTCCTCTTCGCCGCCCTTGCGGCGGTCGCCCTGCTCGCCTGCATCGAAGACTCGGGCTCCACGGGCGCCCCGCGCGACAGCTACCCGACCAAGGTCGTCGAGGCGCCCATCGACGCCATCGAAATCGAGGTGCGCGATTCCCAGCCGCCCCAGTACGCCGTGCGCATCACGAGCGGCCTCCCCTCCGGCTGCGCCCGCTTCGAAGCCTGGGAGCTCGTCGGCCGCGAGGGCACCGAGATTACCATCCGCGTCACCAACCGCGTGCCCGATGCCGATGACGTCGCCTGCACGATGATCTACAGCACCCACGTCTCCACCGTGGACCTCGGCAGCGACTTCACCCCGGGCACCACCTACACCGTCATCGTCAACGGCGAGCGCGCCACCTTCACCGCCCAATAACGCCGCGCGCAAGGCGACATCACCTGTCGGCGCTCGCTGCCACAATGTGGCAGTGAGCGCCGATTTCGCGATCGACGACTGGCTCCGGGACGAGCAGGGCATCCTCGACGCCGACGGCATCGCCGCCGCGCGCCAGGCCCTCGTCGCTGCCGGCCTCACCAGCGGCAAGAAGCAGCGCATGGCCGAATCCAAGCGCGAGCGCGCCAGCCGCGAACTCCGGCAGCGCCTCGCAGGCTGGTGCGGCCAGGCCGCCTGCGAATCCGCCGCCCGCACCAGTGGCCTCCCTATCGTCCGGGTGGAGCCGCGCCGCTGCCTGGGCTGCGGCGGCTCCAGCATCCGGCGGGCCGCCCGCGCTGCCGTGGAAGCCTGCGAACGCGCCGACATCCGCCGTGTCCTCCTTCTCGGCGGTTCGCCGGCCGCCCAGAACGAAATCCGCCAGCAGGTCGCGGAGCTCAGCTGCCGGCTCACGGTCGAATTCATCGAACACGGCCGCAACGTCACAGAGAAGGACGCCCGCGCCGCCCTCCGCCGCGTCGATGCCGTCTTCGCCTGGTCCGGCACCCCGCTCGACCACAAGGTCAGCGACCTCTTCGCTCGGCGCGAGCCCGGCGCCCCGCCGTACATCCACGTCCCCAGCAAGGGCGCGGCCGCCTTCTTCGCCGAGCTCGAACAGCACGCCCGGCAGCGCATCCCCTAGGCCGCCGCGGCCGTACAATGCCCACGTGACCGATCCCGCCCCGCTCGTCGGCATCATTATGGGCAGCTCCAGCGACTGGCCCACCATGCGCCTCGCCGCCGAGGTCCTCGCCCGCTTCGCCATCCCCTACGAAGCCCGCGTCGTCTCCGCCCACCGCACCCCCGCCCTCGTCACCGAGTACGCCACCACCGCCGCCGACCGCGGCATCCGCGTCATCATCGCCGGCGCCGGCGGTGCCGCCCACCTCCCGGGCATGACCGCCGCCCAGACGCCCCTCCCCGTCATCGGCGTCCCCATCCAGACGAAGGCGCTCCAGGGCCTCGATTCCCTCCTCTCCATTGTCCAGATGCCCCGCGGCACCCCCGTCGCCACCATGGCCATCGGCGAAGCCGGCGCCGTCAACGCCGCCCACTGCGCCATCCGCATCCTCGCCGCCGCCGACCCCGCCCTCCGCGCGCGCGTCGCCGCCTTCATGGCCGAAGAGCGCGACCGCGTCCTCGCCGAACACCTCGAATGACACCGCTCCCGCCCGGCGCCACCATCGGCATCATCGGCGGCGGCCAGCTCGGCCTCATGCTCACCGAGGCCGCCCACGCCCTCGGCTACCGCGTCGCCGCCTTCTCGGATGCCGCCGAGTGCCCCATCGCCGCCGTCGCCGATACGCTCGTCGTCGGCGACTACGCCGATGCCGACCGCCTCGCCGAGTTCGCCGCCGCTACCGCCGGCGTCGCCACCGTCGAAACCGAGACGCTACCCGCCGCCGGCCTCGCTGCCGTCGCCGAGCAGCTCGAGCTCCTCCCCTCCCCCGCCATCCTCCTCACCACCCAGGACCGCGCCCGCCAGCGCACCGCCACCGCCGCCCTGGGCATTGCTGTCCCCGTTCACCGTATCGTCAGCACAGCCGGCGACCTCGCCGCGGCCGCCCGGGAGCTCACCTTCCCGGTCGTCATCAAGCGCGCCACCGGCGGCTACGACGGCCGCGGCCAGCGCTGGGTCGCCGCACCGGCCGACCTCGAACCCGCCTGGCGCGAGCTCGGCGCAGCGCCCTGCGTCATCGAAGAGCGCGTCCCGTTCGCCGCCGAGTTCTCCGTCATCGTCTGCCGCGACCGCACCGGCGCCATCGCCACCTTCGAGCCGATCCGCAACGTCCACCGCGAGGGCATCCTGCGCGTCTCCTCCGCCCCCGCCCGCATCCTTCCCGAATCGGCCGCCGTCGCCCGCGAATTCGCCATCCGCTTCGCCACGGGCACCCACCTCGTCGGCATCGCCTGCCTCGAGTGCTACCTCCTCCCCGATGGCGGCGTCCTCGTCAACGAGATCGCCGCCCGCCCCCACAACAGCGGTCATCTCACCATCGAGGCCTGCGCCGCCAGCCAGTTCGAGCAGCTCATCCGCATCGTCGCCGGCCTCCCCCTTGCCTCCACCGAGCTCCGCCAGCCCGCCACCATGCTCAACCTCATCGGCGACCTCGACGAGGCTGCCCTCCAGGCCCTCGCCGCGCGCTACCCCGGCCGCACGTTCGTCCACCGCTACGGCAAGGCCCCGCGCCCCGGCCGCAAGCTCGGCCACGTCACCATCCTCGGCGAGACAGCCGTTGTCCCGCCTGCCGCTCGCCCCGGCTGCGAAATCGGCTAGAATCCCCGCGCACCACACAACGCCCGGGGGTCTGGCCGGTGGAAGTACCGCTCCTCCTCAACGATTTCCTGCGCCGCGCTGCCAAGCTCTACCCCAATAAGGAGGCCGTCGTCGATGGCGACCTCCGCTACACCTACCGCGAGTTCCAGGAGCGGGCCAACCAGCTCGGTCACGCCCTCCTCGCCCTCGGCGTCCAGAAGGGCGACCGCGTCTGCATCCTCAGCCCTAACAGCCACTACTTCCTCGAAAGCTACTACGGCGTCACCCAAATCGGCGCCATCCTCGTCCCCCTCAACTACCGCCTCGTCGCCAGCGACCACGAGTACATCATCAACCACGCCGGCGTGAAGGTCGTCCTCGTCGATTACGACTACACCCACCTCATCGACGACATCCGCCCGCGCCTCGCCACCGTCCAGCACTTCATCGTCGCCGATCCCCGCACCCCGAAGCGGACACCGCCCGGCTGGGTCGATTGGGACACCTTCGTCGGCGCCCAGCCCACCACCCCCACCCCCCACGTCGACCAGGACGAAAACGACGTCACCTCCATCAACTACACCTCCGGCACCACCGCCCGCCCCAAGGGCGTCATGCTCACCCACCGCAACGTCTACATCAACGCTTACAACTTCATCGCCCACCTCCGCATCAGCCACGACGACCGCGAGCTCTGGACGCTCCCCATGTTCCACGCCAACGGCTGGGGCGGCCCCTTCGCCATCACCGCCATGGGCGCCACCCACGTCGTCCTCCGCGCCGTCGTCGGCGCCGATATCTTCCGCCTCATCCAGGACGAGAAAATCACCTTCGCCTGCATGGCCCCCGCCGTCCTCAACACCATCCTCACCTTCCCCGATCGTGACAAGTACACCATCACCACCCGCCCGCGCTTCGTCGTCGCCGGCGCCCCGCCACCAGCCGCCTTCATCGAGCGCCTCGAAAAAGAGCTCGGCTGGGAGTTCATCCAGATCTACGGGCTCACCGAAACCTCCCCGATCCTCACCGTCAGCGTCCCCGACTATCACAACCCCGGTGGCCAGAACTACCAGCGCCGGGCCCGCGCGGGCGTCGAGGCCATCGGCGTCGATATCCAGGTCCTCGACGAAAGCGGCAACCCCGTCCCCAAGGACGACCGCACCATCGGCGAAGTCTGCGCACGCTCCAACGTCGTCCTCAAGGGCTACTGGGAACAGCCCGAAGAGACCGCCAAGGCCATCTACGACGGCTACTTCCACACCGGCGACCTCGCCACCTGGGACGAGTTCGGCAACATCAACATCGTCGACCGCAAGAAAGACGTCATTATCTCCGGCGGCGAAAACATCTCCTCCGCCGAAGTCGAAGACGCCCTCTACAAACACCCCGCCGTCCTCGAATGCGCCGTCATCGGCGTCCCCAGCGAAAAATGGGGCGAAACCCCCCGCGCCCTCGTCGTCCTCCGCCCGGGCATGACCGCCACCGAAGAGGAGATCATCGCCTTCTGCCGCGAGCACCTCGCCCACTTCAAATGCCCCACCGGCGTCGACTTCGTCGAAAGCCTGCCACGCACCGCTACCGGCAAGCTCCAGAAGTTCCTCATCCGCGAGAAGTACTGGGCCGGCAAGGAGCGCCGCGTCAACTGACCCCCGCGAGCGGCCGCCTCACGACCCCGTGAACCGCGGCGGCCGCTTCTCCAGGAACGCCTGCCGCTGCTCCCGCGCGTCGTTCACAGCCCGCCGGCAGATCGCGATCGCGTGGATCTCCTCCCGCAACTGCTCCTCAAACGTCGCGTCCCAGCTCCGCTGCACCACCCGCCGCGACATCAGCGCCGCGATCGGCGGCAGCGCCGCAATCCCGCGTGCAACCTCCACCGCCTCCTCCAGCAGCCGCTCATGCGGCACCAGCCGCTGCAGCAGCCCCATCCGCAGCGCCTCCTCCGCCTCCACTACCCGGCTCGTCAGGATCAGGTCCAGCGCATTCCCCTGCCCCACGATCCGCGGCAGCAGATAGCTCATTCCCGAATCCGGGGACAGGTTCCGCTCGATAAAAACCGACTTGAACCGCGCCCGCTCGCTCCCAACCCGGATATCGCACGCCAGCGCCAGCGAAAACCCCGCGCCGGCCGCGATCCCGTTCACCGCCGCGATCGTCGGCTTGTCCAGCGTATACACCGCCCGTGCCTGTCGCCCGACCCACCCCTCCTCGTCCGCCAGCTCCTGCCACGCCACACGCTCCGGCGCAGCCGGCAGCGGCCCGCCGACATCCGCCCCCGAACAGAACCCGCGCCCCGCACCCGTGAACACCACCGCCCGCACCCCATCGTCCCCCTTCAGCGCCGCGCACACCTCCAAGATTTCCCGCCGCAGCACCCCGTCCAGCGCGTTCAGCTTCTCCGGCCGGTTCAACGTCACCACCGCCACCTCATCCGCGATCGTCAGCTCCAGGCACGCGTACGCCATCGCTCTCCATCTCCTCCTGTCATCCTTGGCGCGCAGTCAACACCCACCCGGCCCCTCCTGTCGACTCCCCGTCCCCTCAGCACCACCCCCAACTGACAACCCCTTCCCGTTCCGCTACGCTCGACCAACACAGCGTCGCCCCGCGACCGGAGGTTCCCATGGCAATGCGCTACCGCTACTCGATGTGGGATGGCACCCAGGAAGTCCCCCCGCTCGACCCCGACCAGATCCTCGGCAACCTCACCGACGACCTCATGAACTTCGGGGACCTGCAGCACGCCCTCCGCAACCTCATGCAGCGCGGCATGCGCAACCCCATGGGCCAGCGCATGCAGGGCCTCCGCGACCTCCTCCAGCAGCTCCGCCAGCAGCGCCGCCAGCAGCTCGACCGCTTCAACCTCTCCTCGATCTTCGACGACCTCAAGCGCCAGCTCGACGAAATCCTCAACCTCGAGCGCTCCACCCTCGACCGCCGCCTCGAAGAAGCCGACCGCGCCGGAGGCCAGCCCCAGCAGCAGCCCGACGGCGCCGATCCCCAGGCCGGCCAGCCCCAGCAGCCCGGCCAGGCCAGCCAGGGCGACCAGCAGGGCCAGGCCCCCGGCCAGCAACCCGGCGATGCCGCCACCACCCCGCCGCGCGAATTCGCCGAAATGCTCCGCACCATCGCCAACCGCAAGAAAGAGTTCCTCGAAAACCTCCCCCAGGACGTCGCCGGCCAGGTCCGCCAGCTCCAGAACTACGAGTTCATGGACCCCGAGGCCCAGCAAAAATTCAACGAACTCCTCGAATCCCTGAAGAAGGCCATGCTCGATACCTTCTTCAAGGACCTCTACAACCAGATCGCCAACATGTCGCCGGAAGACCTCCAGCGCATGAAAGAAATGGTTCGCGACCTCAACCAGATGCTCCAGGACCGCATGGCCGGCCGCGAACCAAACTTCGATCAATTCATGCAGAAATTCGGCGATCTTTTCGGGGACAACCCGCCCCAGTCACTCGACGAGCTCATCCGCCAGATGCAGCACCAGATGGGGCAGATGCAGTCCCTCCTCGATTCCCTCCCCGGCGACCTCCGCCAGCAGCTCCAGGACCTTCTCTCCGACAAAATCGGCGACCCCGAGCTCCAGCAGGCCCTCAACGACCTCGCCCAGAACCTCGAATACCTCTACCCCATGCGCGACCTGCGCAACCAGTACCCCTTCCGCGGCGACGAAGAGCTCGACCTCCAGTCCGCCATGCAGCTCATGGACCACATGCAGTCCATCGACGAGCTCGAACGCCAGATCGAACGCACCCAGTACGGCGGCGACATCGAGGACATCGACGCCGACAAGCTCGAAGAGCTCCTCGGCCCCGAAGCCCGCGAAGCCCTCGATCAGCTAAAGCAGTTCCTCGAAATCCTCGAAGAAGCCGGCTACATCCGCAAGAAGGGCAACCAGTGGGAGCTCACCCCCCGCGGCACCCGCAAGATCGGCCAGCGCGCCCTCGTCGAGATCTACAACCAGCTCAAAGCCGACTCCTTCGGCAAGCACGAAGTCCGCGAGACCGGCACCGGCGGCGAACGCACCGATACCACCAAGCCCTACGAATTCGGCGACCCCTTCTACCTCGACATCCAGAAAACCATGATGAACTCGATGTACCGCGAAGGCCCCGGTACGCCCCTGCGCCTCAAACCGGAGGACTTCGAGGTCGCCCGCACCGAGCTCCTCACCCAGACCGCCACCGTGATCATGCTCGACCTCAGCTGGTCCATGGCCCTCCGTGGCTCCTTCCAGGCCGCCAAGAAGGTCGCCATGGCCCTCAACAACCTCATCTCATCCCAGTACCAGCGCGATAGCCTCTACATCATCGGCTTCAGCGCCTACGCCCGCGAACTCAAAGCCGATGAACTCCCCTACGTCCGCTGGGATGAGTCCGTCCTCGGCACCAACATGCACCACGCCCTCATCATCGCCCAGCGCCTCCTCGCCAAGCACACCCAGGGCACCCGCCAGATCATCATGATCTCCGACGGCGAACCCACCGCCCACCTCGAGCGCGGCCGCTCCTACTTCGCCTACCCGCCCAGCCCCATCACCATCCGCGAAACCCTCAAAGAGGTGAAGCGGTGCACCCAGAAGCGCATCACCATCAACACCTTCATGCTCGACCGCAACTACTACCTCAAGGAATTCGTCAACCAGGTCGCCCGCATCAACAAGGGCCGCGTCTTCTATACCACCCCCGATAAGCTCGGCGAATACATCCTCGTCGACTACGTCGCCCAGAAGCGCAAGCGCCTCGCCGGCATGGGCTGAGCCCCCCGGCACCGGACCCCCACCCACGCCACGGGGCCCCGGGAAATTCCCCGGGGCCCCGCCGTTTCGTCGGTTTCGTGTGCGCCCTGGCCGGCCGCCCGCTCAGCCCGCCGCCGCCTCCTCCTCGTCCAGCATCGCCTGCGCCTCCGCCACGCTCTCCAGCCGGACGATGCCCTTCCGGATCGCATACCGGATCAGGTCCGTCCGGTTCCGCGCGTGCAGCTTCGCCATAATGTGCGCCTTGTGCGCCTCCACCGTCTTCACCGAGATGTACAGCTCGTTCGCAATCCCCTGGTTCGTGTACCCCTCGGCGATGAGCTGCAGCACCTCCCGCTCCCGGCTCGTCAGCGTATCCATCCCATTCCGCTGATCCGCTCGCTTCGCCTGGTACAGCACCTCCGCCAGGTCGAACCCCTCACTCAGCGCACTCGAGAAATAACTGTTCCCCCGGTGCACCGTCTGGATCGCCAACACCAGCTCCGAGACATCCGACTTCTTGATGATGTACCCGGACGCCCCCGAGCGGATCGCGTCCAGCAACTGGTCCTCATCCACAAAGCCGCTCAGCATCACCACCCGCGTCTGCGGCGCGATCCGCCGGATCTGCCGCGTTGCCTCCAGGCCGTTCAGCCCCGGCATCACCACGTCCATGAGCACCACATCGGGCTGCAACCGCTCCACCGCCTGCACCGCCTCGCGACCATTCTCCACGTCGCCCACCACCTCGAGCTCCGGTTGCGCCTCAAGCAGCATCCGCAACGCCTGCCGAATCACGGCATGGTCGTCCACGAGCAGGATCCGGATCGGGGCCGATTGCCGCGCTGGCGTCCCCGCCGCACGCGCGGGGAAAGTCCGAGGCTGGGGGCGAAGCTGATTCACAGGTCGAACTCCTTCGGTAGTCTCCGGCCGCCGGCCCCGCGGGCCTGGCCGTCTCGGGCGTCCCCGCCGTGCGGGTCCGGCCCTGCGACACCGAGCAGTCTAGGCGACGCCTCGCCGCCGCGTATTGGCGAAAACCCTGATCCGCACCCCGCGTTCCCCCGCGGTTGGGGTCATCGCCGCCCCAGATCAGGGAATCGCCGCCCGGCAGCCGCTCCCGGGCGGCACCCCGTCAGATCGTGAAGAACGCCCGCTCCACGTGCCCCGGCTCCACCAGCAGGTGGATCTCCGAGCGCAGTGCCATGATGTGCGTATCGTTCGCCGCGCGCTCGGCCGCATCCTCCGAATCGTAGATCGCCAGCCTGGCGATCTCCCCGCTGTCGTCGTGCGGCCGCATCAGGTACGTCACCTGGCAGCCCGCCTGGGCCGCCACGGCCTCATCCAGCTTGCGCAACAGCGCTTCCACCCGGGCATCCTCCCCCCGGCGCGGCTTCATAATCGAAAGACGAATGTATGGCATGGTCCTGCTTCCTACCTCCGAGGCGCGTAGTCTAGGCATCCCGCGCCTTCACGAAAAGCAGAGCCCCCGCCGCGGGCGGCGGGGGCTCGGTGCATCGGCAGTACCGGGGCGGCACAACGCGCCCCCGGGAATCAGAGCCGGAGCTTGCCGTGCGACGGCTGCCGCCGCCGCTGCCGCTGCGGCAGCGCCGCCTCCTCAGCCGCCAGGTCCACCGGCGGGCTCGTCAGCACCTCGTGCACGTAACCGCACATGATGCAGCTCCCGTACGTCCCGTGCCAGTCCCGCTCCACGATGATCGACCCCCGGCACTTCGGGCACGACTTCGGCGGTGCTTCCTGCAATGCTGGCATACGAATACTCCCTCCTCTTCAATCTCTCGTTTCGAACCGTTGGTCGCGACCTTCGAGGCAGAAAAAAAGACCTCGAAACGAGCTACCTGCTCGCCAGGCCTTCCAGGCTGCCGACGGGGTTAGCTGACGGGCTCGGGCGGAAGGCGCCCTGGCGGTCGGCCGGCTCACCGGCTCTCCCGCGTTCGCCCCGGGACGTTGGGTCCCCCGCTGCGCCGCAACCGGCGCACTAGGCAGGTGGTGCACTGAACCGAACGCGCATGCGAACGACGCGAACGTCGTTCACCCGGCGCAAGCTACCAACCGCCCCCGCCCCTGTCAATAGGTCTTTGCGCTTTTCGTCACAAATTTACCGCTCAGTTGGCATAACACCGGCCGGCGCCACCATCCGCCCTCGCCCGCCCACTCACAGGAGCAGCCCCGGCACCAGCGCCAGCGCCATCCCGGCCGCCGCCAGCCCCGCTCCCGCTCCCCACGCCGCCAGGCGCCCCTCGCCACCCCCGGCAATCGCCGCGCCGGGCCCGGCAGCCAGCGCACCCAGCGCCGCGAACGCCAGTGCGTCCGCGCTCCCCCCGCCGGCGAACCGCAGCGCCGGGCCCGCCGCCAGGAGCACCACCGCGATCGCACCGCCAGCGATCACCGCCCCGGCGAGGCCGCGC
>FWWM01006361.1_pt1 | contig 17659 bp, 16 predicted proteins | sample 2228351 | NCBI WGS metagenome assembly FWWM01 (sample SAMEA103939774, study PRJEB20133) | metagenome | reverse complement strand
GTGGGCGTGTGATCTTAGCTTTTCGCATAAACCAAGTTTACACGCTTCACGCCACTTTTTCATAGATTCATGCACCAAAGCCTGGCGGAGGCGCAAGACTTACCGCCTGAAGAGCAGCGGCGATTACGAGATAAGCTTGATGAATTGTTGGCAAACCAGCCGCGTCCAGAGGATAAGCTGTAGCAGATGTTATTTGAAGCGGGGCTTATCGGTGAGATTAAAACGCCTATCCGGAACCTAAAGAAGATGATTTCGATCCGGTCGAAGTTAAAGGCAAGCCGGTTTCTGAAACAATTATCGAGGAGCGCAGCTAGGTGGCTATTTATTTCTTCGACAGCAGCGCCTTAGTTAAGTGCTAAGACCGGCACGGCCTGGGTCAGGTCTGTTTTGTCCGCGGAGGCACGCAACGATATCTATCTGGCCCGCATTACCGGCGTTGAGATGGTTTCGGCGACCCCCAGGAAGCATGCGCTGCGGACTTATGATGCTGTGCAGCTGGCTGCGGCCATCGAACTTAACGATCGCGTGCTGAGCGCCCCAGCGATGTCGGGTGGAAGGAGGTGCATGATGGACAAAGTTCTTCATCATTCGGTTCGCTTGAAATGCGATGCTCGCCGAGCCTTCGAGATGTTCACGGTCAACGAGCTTCTCGAAGCATGGTTTCCACTCAAGGCTAACGTCGAACCCGTCGTCGGCGGGAAGTACGAGCTATTCTGGGATTTGCAAGACAGAGAGCACAATAGCACCATCGGCTGCAGGGTGACGGCCATCGAGCAAGACAAGCTCATCTGCTTCGAGTGGAAGGGTCCGATCGAGTTCGAGCGCTTCATGAATAGCGCTGATCCTTTGACCCACGTTTCGGTCTTCTTTCTTCCCTGCGAGGAGAAAGACGCTCCGTGCACGGAAGTCCATGTGATCCATTCCGGCTGGCGGGACTCGGAGGAATGGGAAGAGGCCAGGCGATGGCTCGACAGAGCGTGGCGCGAGGAACTCGAGGAGCTGAGACGCCTTGTCGATAGTAAGTAGAGACGGCTGCGCTCGGGATAAGCAGTGCCTGCCAACCCGCTTTTTGCCACGAATTACACGAACCGGCACGAAAAGGGCGGGGGCGGATCCGCCGCTGGAGCGACGAGATAAAACTGCGCTACAATTAGGGAGCTTGAGGGCAGAAATCACCAATGGAGGCGAAGATAAAATCACAGTTAACGGAGCCGAGAACTCCAAATCTATCCGCCCCCCGTATTTTGATCGCCGACGATCAGCCGGACGTGCTGGAGGCGCTCCGGCTGCTGCTGAAGGGCGAAGGGTACGAGATCGAATCGGCGACCACGCCTGCCCTGATCCTCCGTGCGCTCGAGGCGCAGGATTTCGACGTCGTGCTCATGGACCTCAACTACGCGCGCGACACCACCTCCGGACAGGAGGGGCTCGATCTGCTCGCTCGGATTCAGGCGCTGGACAGCAGCCTGCCCGTGGTGGTGATGACTGCCTGGGGGAGCATCGAGCTGGCGGTGGAGGCGATGCGGCGCGGGGCGCGCGACTTTGTGCAAAAGCCCTGGGAGAACCAGCGCCTGCTCGCCATCCTGCGCACGCAGGTTGAGCTGCGCCGCGCCCTGCGCAAATGGGAGCGGCTGGAGGCCGAGAACCGGCTGCTGCGGGGCGAAGGGCCGCTGCTGCTGATTGCCGAATCGGTGGCGATGAGGCCGGTGCTGGAGTTGATTGCCCGCGTCGGCCCCTCTGATGCCAACGTGCTGATCACGGGGGAAAACGGCACGGGCAAGGGGGTGGTGGCGCGCGCCCTGCACGCGGTTTCGCCGCGCGCTTCCAAACCTCTGGTTACGGTCAACGTCGGCAGCCTTTCGGAAGGGGTCTTCGAGAGCGAGCTTTTCGGTCACGTCAAAGGTGCGTTCACCGATGCCAGGACCGACCGCGTGGGGCGCTTCGAACTGGCCGACGGCGGCACGCTTTTCCTGGACGAGATCGCCAACCTGCCACTCGCCTTGCAGGCCAAGCTGCTGCGCGTGGTTGAGACGGGCGAGTTCGAGCGCGTGGGCTCCTCGAAAACGCGCCGCGCCGACGTGCGTATTATTTCCGCCACCAATGCCGATTTAAATGAGGAGGTGGAGGGAGGCCGATTCCGGCGCGACCTTCTGTTTCGCCTCAATACGGTAGAGATCCGTCTGCCGCCGCTGCGCAACCGCCGCGAAGACATCCCGCTGCTGGCGATGCACTTTCTGCGCCTTTATGCGCGGCGCTATCGAAAGCGGCTGGTCGGATTCGAAGATGCGGCCCTGCAGGCGCTCTTGGGCTACGCCTGGCCTGGCAACGTGCGCGAACTGGAGCACACGGTCGAGCGGGCGGCGCTGATGGCGCAGGGAGAATACGTGGGGGTTTCCGATTTGCTTCTGCGGCAGGGGCGGGAAAGCGCGGCGCGGCTCGATGAGATGAGCCTGGAGGAGGTGGAGCGGGTGCTGATCCAGAAGGCGCTGGCTCGCTTCGAGGGCAACGTCAGCCGGGCGGCCGAGGCGTTGGGCTTGAGCCGCAGCGCGCTCTATCGGCGCCTGCAGAAGTACGGGCTGTGAGAAGCTTGGATTTTCGCCCAAGTTAATGTAAAGACCACCGAGAATAAACCTTAGCTGTGCGCCCCGCGGTTGAAGACAATATGCGAGATCGAAAGCCGAGCTTTGAGCGGCGGCTATTGTTGATGGCCCTTATCGGCGGGCTTCCTGCGGTCCTCTTGTCCATGAGCCTGCTCTGGAGCGGGAGTTACACGCCGAAGGTCCAGTGGACCCTCACGGTCCTGATCATCAGCTTTTGGTTGGGCTCCGCCTATGCCCTGCGCGGCCGAGTAATTTGGCCGCTCCAGACTCTATCCAATCTCCTTTTGGCGTTGCGCGAAGGCGACTATTCGATTCGCGCGCGCGGCGCCGGCAGAGGCGACGCTCTCGGCGAGGTGCTGCTCGAGGTGAACACGCTGGGAAAAATCCTGCGCGAACAGCGGCTGGGCGCCCTGGAGGCGACCACCCTGCTGCAGAAGGTTATGGCTGAGATCGACGTCGCGGTTTTCGCCTTCGACAGCGACGCGCGTCTGCGCCTGGTGAACCGCGCGGGAGAACGGCTGCTCGATCAGCCGGCCGCGCAATTGCTCGGCCGCAGCGCTGTCGAGTTGGGCCTGGGCGAATGCCTGAACGGCGAGGCGCCGCGTACCGCAGAGATGTCCTTCCCGGGGGCGGCCGGACGCTGGGGGATTCGCCGCAGCAGCTTCCGCGAAGGTGGGCGGGCGCACCAGCTCTTGGTGCTTTCGGACCTGAGCCGAGAGCTGCGCGAAGAAGAGCGGCTGGCATGGCAACGCCTGGTGCGTGTTCTCGGCCACGAATTGAACAACTCGCTCGCTCCGATTAAATCCGTCGCCGGCAGCCTGGAGAGCCTGCTCTCGCGCGAGCCGAAGCCCTCGGACTGGCAGGAGGATATCCGGCGCGGCCTGATGATTATTTCGGCGCGCGCCGAGGCCCTCAGCCGATTCATGGCCGCATATGCCCGCCTGGCGCGCCTGCCGCAGCCCCGCCCGCGGCCCCTGAAAATCGGCGAGCTGATCCGGCGCGTGGCTGGCCAGGTTGCCGTGGCGCCCGGACCGGACATCACAGTTCAGGCCGACGGCGACCAGCTCGAGCAGCTTTTGATCAACCTGGTGCGCAATGCCGCCGACGCGGCGCTGGAAACCGGAGGCGGGGTGAAGATAGGCTGGAGAAAGCGGGCCGCATATCTGGAGATTTGGGTTGAGGATGAAGGGCCTGGCCTCCCTAACAGTGCGAACCTGTTCGTCCCCTTTTTCACCACCAAGCCCGAGGGCTCCGGCATCGGGCTGGTCCTCAGCCGCCAGATCGCCGAGGCGCACGGCGGCACGCTGACCGTGCAAAATCGAAAGCCCGGTCCGGGGTGCGAAGCCAGGCTCCGCCTTCCGTTGCAAACAAGCCTTCAGCATTCAGCCGTCAGCTCTCAACTAAAGGGCGGCGACAAATAGTAAAAATAAAATCCCATCTTGTAAATTTCATGCCAGCGCGGATAATCTTTGTAAAGCTGACGGCTGATAGCTGACCGCTTGCATAGGAGGCGGCGAATGGCAAAGGGACTGGCGGGGCGTGTAGCGATCATCACAGGGGCATCGAGCGGCATCGGGCGCGCGACGGCGCTGGCGCTGGCGCGCGAGGGGGTCGAGCTGGCGCTGGCGGCGCGCCGCCTCGAGCGGCTCGAGGAGCTGGCGGATGAGATAGAAAAGCTCGGCAGTCGAGCCATAGCCATACGGAGCGACGTTTCACAACAGGAGCAGGTCGAAGCGCTGGTGGCGCAGGCCCATCAGCACTTCGGCCATCTCGATATCTTGATAAACAATGCCGGCTTCGGCGATGTCCTGCCGGTCGAGCAGGCCAGCGCGCGCGAAGCCCAGGAACTAATGGCCGTTAATTTCATGGGTGCTTTTTACGCTATACGGGCCGCAGTGCCTATCATGCGCCGGCAGAAACGGGGCCATATCATCAACGTCTCGTCGTTGGCGGGCAAACGCGCGCTCCCCTTCATCGGGCTCTATTCGGCCACCAAATTTGCCCTGAATGCCATGTCGGAGGCGCTGCGCGTCGAGCTGAGAAACTCGGGCATTCATGTGACCGTGGTATGTCCCATCGGGACCGAAACCGAGTTCTTCGATGTAATTGCCAGGAAGCGCGGCTTCGATGTGCGGCCGCTCGGCATGCGCCAGCCGGCGGAAAAGGTGGCGCGGGCGATCGTGAAGTGCATCTACAGGCCGAAGGCTGAGGTCTATCCCTTTCGTCCCGCGCGCCTGCTCGTTCTGCTCAACGCCGCCTTCCCTACTCTGATCGACCGTCTGATTCTCCGCTATTCCGAGCGGGCCGGCAGGCGCTTCCAGATGCAGGGGCCAGGATCTGGGGTCCACAATTCAGAATAGAATTTCGTCTGACTTTAGGCTCACGCCTGTTGGCTGCCGGCTATTCATAGCGCAGCGCCTCGATCGGATCGAGCGAGGCGGCCTTATGGGCAGGATATAGCCCGAAGAAGATGCCTACCGCGGCGGCGAAGGTTACGGAGATCAGGATCGAGGCGGGCGAGATGAGCGTGGGCCAGCCGAGCAGCCCGGAAATGCCGTAAGATCCGGCGATGCCCGCGCCTATCCCCAGCATTCCGCCGACCAGACAGAGCACCATCGATTCGGCCAGGAACTGGAGGCGGATGTGGCGCGGCCTGGCCCCAACCGCCATCCTGATGCCGATCTCGCGCGTGCGCTCGCTCACCGCTACTAACATTATATTCATAATGCCTATTCCACCAACCAGCAGCGAGACCGCCGCTATGCTGCCGAGCAAAAGGGTGAGCACGCGATTGGTCGCTTCCGCCGCCTCGGCGATATCGGTCTGGTTGCGCACGGTGAAATCGTCCTCCTGCCCCGGCCCGATGCGATGTCTCTGCCTGAGCAGCGCTTCTATCTGCTGCTGGGCAAGATGGGTGGCGCGCGGGCTGACGGCAGCAGCTACTCCGCCCTGGACGTGCGTGGCCCCGCCCAGCAACTTTTTCTGCACTGCAGTGTAGGGGACGATCACCGTGTCGTCCTGGTCGCGCCCCCAGGCGTTCTCCCCCTTCGGCGCGAGCACGCCGAGCACCTTGAAAGGAAGATTGCGGATTCTTATCGTCTGGCCGACCGCATCGCCGCTCGGGAAGAGCCTCTCGGCGACGGTCTTGCCCAGCACCGCGACGCGCGCGGCGCTCTTGACGTGCGCTTCGGTGAAAAACTCCCCCTGCTCGAGTTTCCAGTTACGAATCGCCGGGAAGTGCTCGTTGTAGCCTTCGACGCGCGTATTCCAATTCTGGTTGCCGAAAACGATCTGCGCTCCCGCGCCGATGGTCGGGCTGGCCAGCGCGACTGCCGGGCATTCGGCAGCGATCGCCTCGAAGTCGGCCGCGCTTAAGCTTTGCTGGGTCCCGCCGCCAACGTGCACGCCCCAGCTGCGCAGGCTGCCTGGGCGGATCATCAGGATATTGGTTCCCATGCTGGCGATCTCCTGTTCGACCCGCGCCTGCGCCCCCTGTCCCAGGCTGACCATAGCGATCACCGCGCCGACTCCGATGATGATTCCGAGGGCGGTCAAAAACGACCGGACTTTGTTACAGGCCAGGGCATCGAAGGCCACGCTCAGCACCAGCCAGAAGCTCATCGCTTACCTCCGTCCGCGCCAGGGCGCAGCCGGGCCGATGGGGGCGCGAGTCGCGCCCGCGGGTTGGCGTTCAGCCAGACTGCTCTCGCCCAGGATGATCAGATCGCCTTCGGCCAGCTTGCCATCGACCGCTGCCGTCTCCCGTCCATCGGTAATGCCGAGCAGCACCGGGCGCGGCTCAGGTTTCCTATCTTTACCAAGCACCCAGACCACCTGCCAGCGTTCCCTTGCCGGCTCGATTTGTGGGAATCGGATCTTTTCGCCCGCCTCGACCAGCGCGCGCGGCCCGGCGCCCGCGCCTCCTCCTTCCCGTCGGAAGCGAGAGGCCTCGCGCCACGGAGGCCGGCCGTCAGGCCCGTCACTTCCTTCCTGGCGCATTCTTCTTTCCAGCCGTCGGCGCCTTTCCTCGTCAGGGATAGGCGCAGGCCCGACCCCCGCGTCCGCACGGCGCGGACCTTGATCGCTCTTCGCGCTGCCGGCAGCTTCCGCCATCAGCTTCGCCACCTCGTCCTGCGAGACCGATTCGGGCCGCCAGCGCAGCGCGGCGTTGGGGATTTTCAACACACCGTTCATCCGTGCCACGATAAAGCTGATGTTAGCGGTCATCCCCGGCCTGAGCTTTAACTGGGGATTCGGGACGTCGATAATTACATTATAAGTAACAACGTTCTGGACGGTCCGGGCGTTGAGCCTGATTTCGGATACGCGCCCGCGAAAGACCTCGCCGGCGAAGGCATCGACGGTAAATTCCACCACCGCTTTTTCCGAAATAGCGCCGATATCGGCCTCATCGACGTTCGCCGTGACCTGCATGCGGCGCAGGTCGTTGGCGATTACAAAGAGGGTGGGAGCCTGAAGGCTTGCCGCTACCGTCTGGCCGACGTCGACATTTCGTTCTATCACCACGCCGTCGATTGGAGAGCGGATTTCCGTGTATTGCAAGTTCACTTCAGCCATACGCAGGGCGGCCCTGGCTTCCAGCACCTGGGCGCGCGCCTGTTCCAGTTGGGCGCGGGCCGAACGGACCTGGGCTTCGGCTTGTTCCAGCTGAGCCTCGATCTGCTTGAAACGGGCTGCTGCCTGATCAGCCGCCGCCTGGACCGATTCCAGGTCGCGCTCGGAGAGCAGGCCCGAAGCTGACAGCTCGCGGCTGCGTCTGAGCAGGCGCTGCTGATCGTCGCGCGCCACGCGCGCCGCCTCCAGATTAGCCTTGACGCTGTTCAGTTCCGCCTGCCGGTTGGCGAGCAGCGCCTCCCCCGATTTGACCGCCGCCAGGGCCGTGGCCAGCCCGGCTTCGGCCCGTTCCTTCTGCGCCTGAAAGTTGGATGGGTCGATCAGTGCCAGCACCTGGCCCTGCTTGACTATGCTGTTGAAATCGGCGTAGAGCGCCTGAATCCGGCCGGTCACCTGGGCCCCCACCTGCACCGTGGTCACGGCCTGAAGCGAGCCCGTTGCCGTAATCGTCTGGCCGATCGAACCGCGCGCCACCTTTGCCGTCAGGAACTCATCGTTTTGCTCCCGGCCGCGCAGCCAGAGACCCACGCCCGCCGCCCCCAAGGCGAGGGCCAATACCCCGAGGAGAGCTTTCTTCTTGAGGAAAGTCAGCGCTTTCATATGCCTGTAAAAAAGAGGCAGCAGCTCCCTTCAGTCCGGCTCGACAAGAGCAGCTTTCTTTTCTCCTTCGTATACTAATTACGAAGCGGCAGGAAAGTTTACTACAGCGCGAGAAATTATTTGGCCTGACAAATCAGTTCTCGCTCGATCCGCTCGGCATCGGCGGCGCGCCTGATACGCGCTCCGGCCGTCGCACTGAGATCGGTCGATATCAGGCACGAGATGCTGGAGGAGGCGATCGATCTAATACGCCTGTTATGGGAGGGAAAATGGCACAGCTTCCGCGGCCTTTATTACACGGTAGAAAACGCTCGCATCTATACCCTGCCCCACGAGCTGCCGCCGATCATGGTCGCGGCCGGCGGGCCTAAGGCTGCCGACCTGGCCGGGCGCGTCGGAGACGGCCTGGTCGCCACGGCGGCGGACCCGGAGGTGGTCAAGAGGTTCGCCGCAGCCGGCGGCATCGACAAGCCCCGCTACGGCCAGCTGCATGTCTGCTGGGCGGAGAACGAGGCCAGGGCGCGGCGCATTGCCTACGAGGTCTGGCCGATCGCCGGAATAAAAGCGCCGCTTCTCTGGGAGCTGCCGCTTCCGGCCTATTTCGAGGAGGCCGCTAAAATGATCCGAGAGGAAGACGTCGCGCGCGATCTGGTCTGCGGTCCCGATCCGGAAAAGCACATGGATGCGATTAAAAAGTACATAGATGCCGGCTTCGATCACGTTTACATACATCAGATCGGGCCGGACCAGGAGGGGTTCTTCCGCTTCTACGAGAGCGAGGTGCTGCCCAAGCTTCGCGAGGTGCCAGCCGCGACCCCGCGCTAAGCAGAAAAACAGGAGCCAGAAGCCTAAAAAACAGGAGCCAGTAGAATAATCTTTACAAAGCTACAGGGGTGGTGGCGTACCAATGGGTGAAAGGCAAAGAGCAGATGGTTTCTCTTGCCCCATGTTTCACCATCTATGCCTGCTGATCCACGCATGGTTTTATTCTGGCTCCTGGCTCCTGTCTTTAGGTGTACAAAAAAACAGGGCAGCGGCCGGCCCCGCGTCACGAGGCCTACCGCTACCCTGCAAGGAGGGGGTTTTTCCGCCGCTACTAAAAGTGTAACACCGCGGCAGGCGGCCCTCAAGGGCCGCATCTTATGGGAAGATGCCGCGGACGCGCGTCGCCTCCGCCACGCGGCCAATGGCCAGCACATATGCAGCGGTGCGCATATCGACCCGATGCCTTTTGCTCGTCTCGTAGACCTCGCGGAAGGCGCGCACCATGATCTGCTCCATGACGCGGTTCACCTCCTTCTCGCTCCAGAAGAAGCCCTGCAGGTCCTGCACCCACTCGAAGTAGGAGACGGTGACGCCGCCGGCGTTGGCCAGAATATCGGGCACCACGAAAGTTCCCTTCCGGTAGAGGATCTCATCGCCATAAGGCGTGGTCGGACCGTTGGCCGCCTCGACTACGACTTTAGCCTTGACCCGTTCGGCATTGGCGCGAGTGATCTGGTTTTCCAGAGCCGCCGGCACCAGGATATCGCACTTCAGCTCCAGCAGTTCCTCATTAGTGATTTCCGTAGTCCCCTTCAAGCCGGCGAGAGCACCGGTCTTCTCCTTGTGTTCGACCGCAGCAACCGGGTCGATGCCTTTGGGGTTATAAACTCCTCCTCTCGAATCGCTGGCTGCCACGATGCGCGCGCCGTCTTCGGCCAGGAAGAGCGCCGAATAGCTGCCGGCGTTGCCGAAGCCCTGGACCGCGGCGGTCGCCCCCTTGATCGGGATCTTTTTCACGCGGCAGGCCTCGCGCGCTATGACCTGGACGCCGCGCGCCGTGGCGGTGTTCCGCCCTTCCGAGCCGCCGAGCCCAACCGGTTTGCCCGTAACCACGCCGAGAACTGTTGCTCCTTTGGTCATGCTGTAGGTATCCATGATCCAGGCCATGGTCTGGGCGTCGGTGTACACGTCGGGCGCGGGTATATCGATCTCCGGACCGATTATCGGATAGATCTCGGAGGTGTAGCGGCGGGTGAGCCGTTCCAGTTCCCCCTTGGACATGCGCTTCGGGTCGCAGACCACGCCCCCCTTGCCGCCGCCATAGGGGATATTCACGGTAGCGCACTTCCAGGTCATCCAGGCGGCCAGGGCTTTCACTTCGTCCAGGGTGACGTTGGGGTGATACCGGATCCCCCCTTTGGTCGGGCCGCGCGCGATGTTGTGCTGGACGCGGTAGCCCTCGAAGACACGAACCGACCCGTCGTCCATCTTGACCGGAATCGATACGATCAACTGCCGCTTGGGATTTTTAAGCACCTCGCGCAGGTCGTGCGGAAGGCGCAGGATATCGGCCGCTCTGTCGAATTGAAGCTTGGTGATTTCGAACAGGTTAAGCTCTTCCTGCTGAGCCGGTTCTGGCTTTGGTACGGCCATTGCTCCTCCTTATGGAAAAGCGGGCCGCCGCCCTCTAGGTGCTACGAGCGATGGCCCCTGAATTTGTCTCGGCACGCGACAGAACAAAAAAACCAGTCAACGCCTTTGATGCGATCTCTCACCGCAAGCTCAGCGGCAACGTGCATGCCACAAACCGGGTCCCGAACCGTCGTGCCCTCGAGCTGCCGACGCGGCCGGCTCGATAAGAGCATGCGCAGCAGCTTGAAAGCGAGGATCAGAAGAAGCAGAAGCAGAATGATTCTTATCCCGATAGCGAGTGCCCTCAAGAGATGATTCAGCATGCGCGAACCTTAATCGCCGCAGGCTGCTACCGCGAGTCTTTTTTAAGCTCTTCCACCCACTTTTTAACTTCGGCTACGTGAGGAAAGTTAGGATTGGTGGTTATGAACCTCTCCCAGGCTTCCAGCGCCCCTCTGGCATCGTTTTTACCCTGCTTCCTCACTATGCCCAGGTTAATCAGCGCCTGCGGATGGTAAGGGTCGGATTTCAGGACCTTTTCCAGCTCTGCCAGTGCTCTGTCGTGCTGCCCGGTATAGTGCAGGGCTGTGGCCATATCGGTGCGGACGTTGTTGTTGGAGGGATCGACGGCCAGAGCCTGCGCATACCATTCTATGGCCTGCTCGTATTTGCCGACGTCGAAGTACATGTTGCCCAGCTCGATGCGCGCCGCCGTATTCTTAGCATCGCTGTCGGCGGCCTGTTTCAACTCCTCTATCCGCTTCCTCACCATTTCCATGGCAGCCTGAGGGTCCTGCTGGCTACCTACCTGGGGATGTCCCTCGGGAAGCTGGACGGCCGAGGGGTTTGCGGGCTGGGCCAGGCGCAGGGCCTGCATGTTCCAGTAATTGGCCAGGAAGAACCCGGCAAAAAACCCGACCACCAGTCCCAGGGCCAGTCCCATTGCGATCAGAAGTTTCGGGTTAACCGCTATAACTGTTTGCTTCTCCATACTCTTACCCTCAGGCAGGCTGTCAATGGACAATGGTAACCTTTCGGCGCCGGGCCGTCAAGTGCGTGAGACGGGAGCGTTGCTCACGTCTCCCGCACTTGACGGGAGCGCTCGGCATTGCTTAAAATTACCTACACTGCAAACTATGGAGAAAGCCACATCCTTTCTGCGCGGCGCAAGCGATCTGATCTCATCCCCGCTGAAGATTTTCTTCTACGAGGTGCAGAACTTCACGTTGCTTTCGATACGCGCCGTGGCCAATCTTTTCAGCCGGCCGGTTTATTTCGGCGATATCGTCATGCAGATGGACCGCATCGGGGTCAGCTCCCTTATGATCATCATTTTGACCGGTTTTTTCACGGGGGCCGTGCTCGGCATCCAATCCGAGAACGCCCTGCGGCGCTACGGCGCGCTATCGATGACCGGGCGCCTGGTCTCGCTGACGTTGGTGCGGGAGCTGGGGCCGGTGCTCACGGCGCTGATGGTCGCCGGCCGGATCGGCTCGGGGATCGCCTCTGAACTCGGCTCGATGGTGGTGACCGAGCAGATCAATGCCATGCGCGCTCTGGGCACCGACCCGACGCGCAAGCTGGTGACGCCGCGCATGTTTGCCTGCGTGACGATGGTGCCGCTGCTCACCATCGTCACCAATTTTATGGGCCTGCTCGGAGGTTGGATGATCGCCCAGTACAAGCTCCTGATTTCCAGCCGCCAGTACTGGTCCGATGCGCTCGAGGCCCTGGAGTTCGCTGATGTTTTCGGCAGCCTGACCAAACCGATATTCTTCGGCTTCATAATTGGAATGACCTCCTGCTACATAGGGCTACGCACTTACGGCGGCACCGAAGGGGTCGGCAGGTCAACGACCCAGGCCGTGGTCGTCTCCTCGATCCTGGTAATCATCGCCGACTTTTTCCTGAATAATATAAATATCTACCTGGCGCCTTACCTCAGCATATGATCGAACTAAGAAACGTGGTCAAGGCGTTCGAGGACAACGTGGTCCTCAAGGGGATCGACTTGAAAGTCGAGCGGGGCGAGACCAAAATCGTCATGGGGGCGAGCGGCTCCGGCAAGTCGACGATCCTCAAGCTGATACTCGGGCTGGAGAAAGCCGATTCGGGCCAGATCTTAATCGACGGCCAGGACATCACGCGCATGAGCGAGCGCGAGCTGATCGAAGTGCGCAAGAAGATCGGCATGGTATTTCAGGAGGGGGCGCTCTTTGACTCGCTGACGGTGCGCGAGAACGTCGGCTTTCGCCTTTACGAGAACCCGCGATACAACGAGACTGAGATCGACGAGGTGGTGCGCAGGCTGCTCGGCTTCGTCGGCCTGGAGGAGGCAATAGACATGATGCCCGCCGAGCTTTCGGGCGGCATGAAGCGCCGGGTCGGCATCGCCCGCGCCCTGGTGGGCAACCCGCGCATCCTGCTCTACGACGAGCCGACGGCTGGCCTCGATCCGATCACCGCGCGCACCATACTGGAACTCATGATCAAGCTGCGCGACCTGGAGGGTGTTACCTCGCTGCTGGTCACCCACGACCTCAAGGCCGCGCGCATCATAGCCAACGAATACGCCACCGTAACCGGCGATGGCCAGGTGCGCATCGCGCGCAGCGACGGCCAGCTCTGCCTGTTGAACATCCGCTTCGTCATGCTTCACGAGGGCGAGATCCTCTTCGAGGGGACCGAGGCCGAGCTTTACAAATGCCCTGATAAATACGTGCAAAACTTTATAAGCTGAGGTGCAACTATGCGAAGAAAAAAGAAAATCGCCTGGTCCGAACTGAAGGTTGGGATCTTCGTGGCTGTGGCCATAGCCCTGCTCTCAATCTTCATCATCCAGGTCTCCTGGGGCAAAAGCATATTTAAAGTATTCGCGCGCGACACCTTCGTCGCCAGAACCTATCTCCCCACCGTCGCCGGCCTGTTGCGCGGCGCTCCGGTCTGGCTGGCCGGTGTGGAGGTGGGACGCGTGATGTCGGTCGAGATGGTGGAACCGGAAGTGTACGCTGAGAACCGACCGATCCTGGAAGAGATCGCCAGGTTGCAGCAGCAACTCGACGGCCTCGAGAATATTCGCCCCAAGAGCCGCGAGGTGAAAGAGACCATCGCCGACCTGCGCGACCTGATCCGCGATCGTAAGGCCGACCTGCGCATTGTCAAGGTCGAGATGCAGATAGATAAGCAGTACCGGGGCAGGATCGGAGCTGATTCCGAAGTCGCTATCGAGTCGCGCGGCCTGGTCGGAGATTCCTTCATCGAGATCTCGGTCGGCAGCGTGGGCGAGCCCGAGCAACTGGCAGACGGCACGGTCTTGATCGAAGGGGCCAGGAGCCCCGGCTTCCGCGAGATCATCACCGGAGCCAACGACGTGGTCGCCAACTTCGGCGTCCTCTCCGAGCAGATCAAGAACATCGCCGCTAAAATCGACCCGGATAAAGTCGGCAATACCATCACAGATATCGCTAACAATCTCGATGAGACCCTGCGCAGCGCCAACACGACGTTCGATGAGGCGACCAGATTGGTGCTCGAAGCCAGAAAGGGCGACGGGACGATCGGCCTGATGATGCGCGATCCCAAACTCTACAACGCGCTCGCCAGGTCCATGTCCAACCTGGAAGATGCCACGGTCAAGATCAAGTCGGGCGAAGGAACCATGTCCAAGCTGATCAACGATCCGGCCCTCTACGACCGCGCCGCTGCGAGCCTGGCGAAGATCGATACGGTGATGGCCCGCATCGAGAAGGGCGAAGGCTTCATCGGAAAGCTCTCGAAAGACGACGCCCTCTACATGCAAACTAAGGAGGCGGTCGATCGGTTCTCCTCGTTAGTGGACAAGATGGAAAACGGCAACGGCAGCCTGGGCAAATTGATGCAGGACCAGGCCCTGTACAACAACCTCAACCAGATGAGCGCCGAGCTGGCCAAGCTGATCTACGATATCCGCCAGGATCCGAAAAAGTACCTGACGATAAAATTCAAACTCTTCTAGGTCGCGCCATGACCATAACGGGCTTGATCGGAAAGGGAGGCAAGTTCGCGCTAGATCGGCTGGTTTGGGCGCTCGGCATCATCGGCGCCAACCCCAATGTCTTGACGCTGATCGGCCTTCTGATCAATCTCGCGGCAGCCGGGCTGCTCGCCGCCGGGCGTTTTCTCGCCGCCGGCCTTATCATCCTGGGGGCCTCGGTCTTCGATATGCTCGACGGTCGGGTGGCTCGGCTCCGCAAGTCCGCTACCAAGTTCGGCGCCTTCTTCGACTCCGTGATCGATCGCTTCTCCGACCTTGCCCTTTTTATGGGACTGATCCTCTACTATGCGCGGATTGCCCGTCTCTCCTACGTCGCGCTCACATGCCTGGCCCTGATCGGCTCGGTCATGATCAGCTACACGCGGGCGCGCGCCGAATCGCTTATCGGCCAGTGCAAGGTCGGCTTTCTCGAGCGCCCGGAGCGAATCGCCCTGCTGATCATCGGAGCGCTGTTCAATCGTATGGAAGCGGTGCTCTGGGTGATAGCCGTCCTCTCCTGGTGGACCGTGGTCTCGAGGATATACTACACTTGGGAACAAACGAAAGAGACCGGCAGGCTCAAAGGCTAGGAGTATAACGCCAAAAAGAAAGGAGCCGGAATCCAGGAGCCAGAAAAAATTCGTGCACGCACCAGCAGGCATAAGGAGCGAGAAATGGGGTGAGGAATAAAAAAACCATCTGCTCTTTGACTTTCACCCATTGCCACGCCACCACTCCGGTAGCTTTATCGAGATCTTTCTACTGGCTCCTGACCCCTGGCTCCTCAAGAGGTGGCGATCAGAGTGGGAAGGCTCGAGAGCAACCCGCCCACCGAGTAAAGCGACTCGATCTCGCCACGGCAGTTGTACCAGCAGGCCGTGCAACCGTTCCTCTTCTGCTCTATCGCAAGCCGCCTCATCAACTCCTCAACCGGCACTTCAAGCAGCTTGCCTACGGGCAAAAAGCGCGTCTCTACACAAATGGAAACATTCAGAAAATTGTCTATGTTGAAAAAGGCCCGACCGGCCAGACAACCCTCTATCCCACCACGGAAAAAATCGTCAAAGCGCATCAGAAAATATGGGTTGGATAGAAAATTCCGGTGCCTGGCCTTCAAGCTTAACAAATGCTGCGACACCTTCCGCTGCGGCACAAATTCGCCGTTGCCCGTCTTGATCATGGCATAGGGCTGGCACATAAAGTAGGCCCCGTGCTCGGCAGCCAGTCGGATCAGAGGCTCGATCTCTTCCAGATTGTCGTGATTGAGCACACACTGCACGTTCACCCGCTGGTAACTCCTCGTCCTCTCTTCGCTAAAATGCTTCAGCGCCCGAACCGCTCTCTCCCATGCCCCCTTTATCCCGCGCCACTGGTCGTGCCGCTCGGCATCGGCATAGTCGATCGAGACGGACGCCCCCCACAGCCCAGCCTCCCACATCTGCCGAGCCTTCTGGCGCGTGATGAACCAGCCGTTGGTCGTGACAAAGGGAAAATGATAGCGCGCCAGGGCGCGCACGATCTCGGCCATGTCCTGGCGCAAAAATGGCTCCCCTCCCGCTATGTTGATCATCAGCGAGCCCAACCTGGCCAGTTCTCTGGAGCCGGCCTCGAACTCCTCGACTCTGGTCTCGTTTACCGGCTTCTCTTTCCAGTAGTAACAGAACTGGCAGCGAAAATTGCACCGGTAGGTCACCTGCCAGGTGCACCAGACCGGATACCCGTTCATGTAGCTGGAAACCAGCCGCATCTTTTTCCTCTTCCCGCTCAGTTCGCTCATCTTCCAGGCTCCTTTCAGCGCGCGGCAGCACCGGCTGCCGGAAGGTCCAAGCTACTCGATGATCTCGATATCCTTCGACAGCTTCAGTTTAAACAACGAGTCGGGCATTTTGACGTTAATTTTTATGTTGGAGAAACGCACCAGGATGAAGTCGCCGTTATGCTCGACGAACTTCTGCTGGAGGGGCAGCCCTTTGTTCTCATCGATCCAGAGGATGATCCTAGCGAAAAGAGATCCGGCCTCGCGCCCTTTCGGCACCAGTTCGAGCAGCGCGGCACGCGCTCCGTTCAGAGCCTCGCGGCCGATCAAGCTGATATTGAACACCTGCTGGAGCTTGCCCGGCGGCTGTCCGATGCCCAGGGCGAAGAACTCGGTTTTGTCCTTGTGCCGGCCCAGGCGCAGGCGGCGCGCCTGCTGGAGGGCGGGTTCATAGATTACGGCCACGCCGTCATCGATGGTAGCTATTTGCTGGGCCGGCTCGTGAATTTCGCGCCGCAACCGGGCCGAGCCGTTGCTGGTCCGCTGGTAATAAAGCTTTCCCTTCTCCTCCCGCTCGAACTCGTCGATCACCGCGATATATTTGCGCTGCCGGATGTCGGCGGCAAGAGAGCGGAAGTTGCGGCCGAACTGGGTCATTTTCTCCAGGATGGCGGCAAGATCCTTTTCTTCTTTACCTGCGGGCGGCGGGGCCGGCAGCAGCTGCTGGCTGAAAACGACGGCCAGCAGGGCCAGCAGGGCTTTTATTTTGGCGCTCGGGTTGATCACTTTCTTTTCGCCTCGAACTTGAGGTCGGGCCCGAATTGGTTAGCCGGGGCGGATTTTTGTCCCAGGCCCAGGAGCTTTTCATCCAGCTTTCTGAGATCGAAGAAGCTGCGGGGGGTCAGGAAAACAAAGGCCAGAATCAATAAAACGATGATATCGTACTGCCAGCTCCCTCGCTCGTAATACCAGATTAACAGCCTGGCCAGCCAGCTCTTCATGGCTTTAGAAAAGCCCCTTACAATCCATATCGTAGCAGTAGTCCTGGATGCGGTGCAATATTTTGCCGTCGCGCATCTCCTCGATTCGGTGGGCCATGGCGGCGATATCCGGGTCGTGGGTGATCATCACCAGGGTCTGGCCGAAGCGCGAGTTCAACTCCTGGAGCATGCGCAGGACCATGCGGGAGTTTTCGCTGTCGAGGCTGCCGGTCGGCTCATCGGCCAGGATGATCTTAGGGTTGTTGATGATGGCCCGCGCGATGGCGACGCGCTGCTGTTCGCCGACGGAGAGTTCGTTCGGCCGGTGGTTTATCTTTTCTTTCAGGCCGAGCAGCGCGAGTATCTCCTCGACCCGCTCCGGGCCATGGTAGCCGTTGCCATGGATGCGCTTGGCCAGCTCGATGTTCTCGCGCGCGGTGAGCGCCGGAAGCAGGTTGAACCGCTGAAACACATAGCCGATGTTCTGGCGCCGCAGGGCGGTGCGCTCGCCGTCGCTGAGGCGCGTGATATCCACGCCGTCGATCACGATGCTGCCGGAACTGGGCTGGAGCAGTCCGCCCAGCAGGTAGAGCAGCGTGGATTTGCCGCAGCCGGACGGCCCCATGATGGCCAGGAACTCGCCTTCTCTGACCCTCAAATCGACACCGCGCAGCACGGG
>FWWM01009639.1_pt1 | contig 17662 bp, 15 predicted proteins | sample 2228351 | NCBI WGS metagenome assembly FWWM01 (sample SAMEA103939774, study PRJEB20133) | metagenome | reverse complement strand
TTTAAAACCCCGTTACATTGAAGTAATAGGAGACTTTAATCCTCGTGGTAATGTAAAGACAGTAATTAAAGTCTCATCAAAAAGTTAAAAATTTATTCTTCCTTTAAAATTTCTACCCTGACCTTGCCTTTTAAAAGCTCTTTAAAAAGCTGGGCATCCTTTTCAGTTCCAACAATTTTTCCATAATGCATTGGGATTGCCAGTTTTGGTTTGATTGTAAGAGCTGCTTCCACTGTATTTTTAACATCCATAACATATGTTCCTGAAACAGGTAAAAGAACTATATCAGCTCTGATATCTTTCATCTCCGGGATAAAATCGGTATCACCGGGGAAGTATATTCTGTTACCCTTTATAGTAAAAACAAAGCCAACCCATTCATTTGCTTTTGGATGGAATTTTAATCTTTCCTTTATCACATTATAGGCAGGAACTACTTCTATATCTACTCCTTTCATCTTTATTTTGTCCCCGGGTTTGACAATCCGTATATTACCAGTCAGCTTAGAAGCACAATCAGGTGTGGTAACTATAACAGTGTCTTGTGTTTGCAATTTTTTTACATCCTCTGGAGAGCAATGGTCAAAATGTGGATGAGAAATTAGAATTATGTCTGCATAGTCATTTTTTTTCAGTTTAAAAGGATCAGTAAAAATCACTTTTTCGCCGACAAATTTAAAGGTATCATGCCCTAGCCAATGAATATTTTCTAAAATATCAGAAGCTGAGGCAGTATAACAAAAAAGTATGTTAAAAAAGAAGATTAAAAAGATAGCCAATCTTTTCATTTTTAAACCCCCGTTTTTTTCTTTTTATTTTTTATAAAAAATGAGCAAAAGTCAAGTATCACATGGGAATGATTAAAACTTAAAAGGTGCTGGAATAAAAGTTAGAATAAAAACAATGAAAGAGAGCATTCCGATAATTTGTCTACTCTTTGACAGCCTTTCTTCCCATATCATAATTGGTGGGTGATCTACACCCAAAAAAAGAAGTAGTAAAGACCAAACAAGCCAACCATACCAGTAAAAAGCTCCTAAAATTGCAATTGCAATCAAAAAAGCCCTTGAAATATAAGCATGCAACCTTCCAAACAAAGCATATGCAATATGTCCTCCATCAAGTTGTCCAACAGGCAGAAGATTCATTGATGTTACAAATAGTCCTATCCATCCAGCAAAGGCTATTGAATGAAGAAGAACATCATAGCCTTCAGGAACACTGCCAATAATGATTTTTACAAGAATTGAAAATAAGATGGAATCACCGAGGACAAACATATCATCTTCTGGGCTGACAGGAATAAGCTGGGACATATTAAGTCCAATAATACAAGCTATTAAAGATAAAACAAAACCTACAAGTGGTCCTGCTGCTCCAATGTCAATCAATGCCTTTCTGGTAAGTATAGGCGATTTCATTTTGATAAAAGCTCCAAAGGTTCCAATAATTGATGGAGCAGGAATAAAATATGGTAAGGTTGCCTTAGTTTTGTGAGCCTTAGATGCAAAATAATGTCCCATCTCGTGTCCAAGAAGAATTGTCATTATACTTACTGAAAAAGGATATCCTTCAAAAATTCTGTTCGGCTCTCTGAATATATTAATTCCCTGCTGAAGCGTCCCAGCAAAAAGTGTTGTAAATATTGTTAAAATAAATAAAATTAAGGGAACTAAATATTTTTTCACTTAACAATAACTCCTTTAACATCATAATCATAGGCTTCTGATATTAAAACTCTTACCTTCTGTCCTGCTTTTGCTCCTTTTATATCATCCAATATCACAACTCCATCTATTTCAGGAGCATGACAATATAGCCTTGCAATTGCAATATCTCCATCCAGATAATCTATCAAGGCATCATATTCTTTTCCAACAAGTGCTCTGTTTTTCTCAAGTGAAATTATAGCTTGTTTTTCCATTATTTCATGATATCTTCTTTCTTTTATCTCCTCTGGAATCTGATTTTTCATATAGTAAGCTTTTGTTCCTTCCTCCCTTGAATATTTAAATATACCTAAACGGTCAAACTGGACTTCTTCAATAAAATCAACAAGCCTTTGAAATTCATCTTCTGTCTCAGATGGAAATCCAACTATGAAAGTGCTTCTTAAAGTAATACTTGGAATTTCCTTTCTTATATTTCTGATTTTTCTTAAGTATTCCTTTTTGCTACCCTTTCTTCCCATAAGCCTGAGAATCCTGTCTTCAGAGTGCTGCATTGGAATGTCAAGATATTTTACAATTTTTTCTTCAGTAGCTATAATCTCTAAGAGAGCTTCATCAATTTCTGTGGGATAAAGATAAAGAAGCCTAATCCAGAAATCCCCTGTTATGCTGCATAAATCTTTAAGCAACTCCTTAAGTGAGTATCCTTTTAAATCTTTTCCGTATTGTGTTATGTCCTGCGCAACTAAGATTAGCTCTTTTACTTCAGACGCAACAAAAGCCTCTGCTTCTTTGATAATTTCTTCAGGCTTAATGCTTCTAAAAGGACCCCTTATTGATGGAATGATACAGAAAGTACATCTTCTGTTGCATCCCTCTGCTATTTTAAGGTATCTATAGCTTGGAGGTTCAACGGTATATGGAGAACTTTTTAAGAATAGAGCATTATTATCTGAAAAATTCTTCATATAATCTACAATTTTTTCTTCCTCATTGACTCCAAAAATTGCATCAATTTCTGGGATTTCCTTTTTTAATTCTTCGGTATATCTTTTAGCAAGGCATCCAAATACAATCAACTTTCTGTCATGTTTAAATTTCACTGCGGTTAATATTTCATCTATTGACTCTTCCTTTGCATCACCAATAAAACAACATGTGTTTATTAAAACAAAATCAGCCTTTTTGTATTCTTCAACATAAGAAAAACCCTCTTTCTTTAACGCTTCAATTAAATGTCTTGAATCCACTGTGTTTTTAGGACATCCGAGTGTGATAATGGTGAAATTTTTCATGATTTGAAATGTTGCCAACCTTCAGGCTTTGCGGGAATTTTACCGTGTGCAGGGTCAATAAGGTAAATTCCCCTTTCTTTTATTATTTTTCCAATGGGAATAAGTCCAAACTCCGAGGCATCCTTATCAGATATTACGATAAGCTCATAGTCCTCACCACCTGAGAGAATAAACTGTAAAGCTTCCATATTGAGATAGTCAACTACTTTTTGAACTGCTGGGTGAATAGGAATTTTTTGCAAATCAATTTCAGCACCAACTTCGCTTTCCTCACACAATCTAAATAAATCAATCAACAAACCATCACTGATGTCTATCATAGCCTTAGCAATTCTTTTAAATTTATCAGAATTTCTTGCACGAGGCATAAGATGCCTTTCAAGTAATTCGTTAAAACTCTCTCCGAATATTTTTGAATATTTTTTGAAATCTTTGAAAATTTTTATATTTCTTATTTCGCTTTTCTCTTCGTAAGAAAGATTCATAAGAAAATGAAGTCCTGCAGAGGAAAGACCAGTTGGAGCTGTTATATAAATTGTATCACCCTCTTCTGCTCCTTTTCTTAGTATGGGCATGTCTGTTTCTCCAACTGCAAAACCTGATAACACTACTTTTTCGCTTTTTGAGAGGTCACCACCAAGTAGAAATCCTTCATAATATCTTAAAGCTTTATCAATGCCTTCAAAGAGTTCATTAAAATCTGATTCTGATATATACTCTGGCACTCCCACTGAAAAAAGAAATCCCAAAAAATTACCTCCCATTGCATAAATATCGCTCACATTGACTGAGACAATTTTAAATCCAAGATGATAAAACGATGTGTAGCTAAGGTCAAAATGAACTCCCTCAATCATCAGGTCAGTTGTAAGAAGAACTTGCCTGTTTGAGGATAATATAGCTGTATCGTCTCCAATTCCGATGCCTAATTTTTCAGGCAGCTTGAATCTATTCCTTAGGTCTTTGATAATATCTAATTCATTTTTTTTCATTAAATACTTTCTTTTTGCTTTTTCCTGCTTTTTGATTTTGCCTTAGTAAACACATATTTGAGTACTTCGTCCATAGACTCAACAAGTATAAATTTCATACCCTCTTTAACATACTTTGGCAGGTCTTCAAGGTCCTTTTCGTTTCTCTTCGGCAGAATAACAGATTTAATACCCATTCTTTTAGCTGCAAGAACCTTTTCCTTTAATCCTCCAATCGGCAAAACCCTACCTCTTAAAGTTATCTCACCTGTCATAGCAACATCTTTTCTTAATGGCTTTCCTGTAAAAACTGATGCTATTGCAGATGCCATTGTAATTCCTGCAGACGGTCCGTCTTTAGGAATTGCGCCTGCAGGCACATGAATATGAAGATCAGTGGTGCTAAAAAGTTTTTCATCAATTTTTAGTTCTTTAGACTTAGATTTTACATAGCTTAATGCGGCTTGAGCAGACTCTTTCATAACATCTCCAAGCTGTCCTGTAAGAATTAGATGCCCCTTCCCTTTCATTAAAGTAGCTTCAATGTATATTACATCTCCTCCAGCCTCTGTCCATGCCAAACCTGTTGCAACGCCGACCTCATCTTTTTTTAACTCCTCTTCAGGTAAATATTTTGGAGCACCTAAAAGTTTGGATATATTTTTCGGAGTGATATAGAATTTTTTCTTTTTCCCCTCAACGATGTATTTGGCTACCTTTCTACACAAGTTGGCAATTTCCCTTTCAAGGTTTCTAACTCCTGCCTCTCTTGTATAATGGGTGATTATATATCTTAAGGCACTGTCGCTTATTTTGAGCTGATTAGTTGTCAGTCCATGTTCATCAAGCTGTTTTGGTATTAGATATCTCTTTGCAATTTGAAGTTTCTCCTCTTCTGTGTATCCAGAAAGGTATATAATCTCCATTCTGTCTTTCAAAGCAGATGGAATTGTGTCTGCTATATTTCCGGTGCAAACAAACATTACATTGCTTAAATCAAAAGGAACAGCAAGATAATGATCTACAAAACTGTTATTTTGCTCAGGATCAAGAACCTCCAATAGAGCACTTGCTGGATCACCCCTGAAATCCATTCCAAGCTTGTCTATCTCATCAAGCATAAACACTGGATTATTTGTTCCTGCCTGTCTTATTCCCTGAATTATTCTGCCCGGCAATGCACCAACATATGTTCTTCTGTGACCTCTTATTTCTGCTTCATCCCTTACACCGCCAAGTGAAATCCTGACAAATTCTCTTCCAAGTGCTTTAGCAATTGAGCGACCTAAGGATGTTTTTCCAACTCCAGGAGGTCCGATGAAGCAAAGTATAGGTCCTTTCATTCTTTTCTTGAGTTTTCTGACACTCAAATATTCAAGTATTCTTTCTTTAATTTTTTCAAGGTCATAGTGATCCTTATCAAGAATTTCTTTAGCAGCCTTTATGTCAAGCCTATCCTTTGTTGAGCGGGACCAAGGCAGTTCTGTAAGCCATTCAAGATAAGTTCTTACAACAGCTGCTTCAGCTGCTTCTGGATGCATCCTTTCAAGCCTTTTCAGTTGCTTTTCAGCCTCCTGTTTTACTTTTTCTGGCATTTTGGCTTCTTCAATCTTTTTCCTGAATTCATTAATCTCCTCTGCCTTTTCATCTATATCTCCAAGCTCCTTTTGAATAGCTTTGAGTTGTTCTCTTAAAAAATACTCTCTTTGTGTTTTATCAATTTCACTTCTTGCTTCATTTTTTATTTTCTGCTGGAGTGCAAGAAGTTGTATTTCGCGATTAAGAATATCACTGATTTTTTTCAATTTTTCAATTGGATCTGTATATTCAAGAAGTTGCTGAGCTTCAGAGCTTTTTAAGCCTAAATTTGATGCAATAAGGTCTGCCAGTCTTCCTGGTTCATCAATATTTTCAATAATTACCATTGCATCGGGTGGAATGTTTTTTCCAAGATTGATGACCTTCTCAAGTTGCTCTTTAACTGTTCTTACAAGTGCTTCTTGTTCAAGTGTGACTTCTTTTATCTGATTATCCTCAATTTTTTCTATTTTAGCCATATAAAAGCCTTCCTGTTGTGAGAACTCTATTGCCCTTGCCTTCTTTAATCCTTGGACAAGAATTTTCAGCCTTCCATCAGGAAGTCTCAACATTCGCATTATCATGCAGACAGTTCCTATGTTGTAGAGATCCGATGGTTCAGGATTTTCAATGTTAAAGTCTTTCTGAGTGAGCATAAGAATAAGCCTGTTTGTATTTAAAGCATGTTCTACTGCCTTAACAGATAAATCTCTTCCAACAAACAGCGGGATAATCATATAAGGGAAAATTACTATATCCCTTACTGCTAATACAGGTAATTGCTCAGGTATCTCTATTTCTTTGTTTTCCTGTTTTTCTCCATTTTGTTCATTATTCTCATTTTTTATTTCATCCATTTTTATCCCTCCAATTTTTTATTTTTACAGAACATTTTTTATTTCCTTTATCATTTTAACAGTTTTTCAAATGATTTTGTGATTTTTCTGAAGAAATTTTTTATTTTTAAAGGCTTTTGGATTTGTCTTTTAGAAAACTTTTTAGTTCTGATGAGAGTTCTGGGTCCTTTAGGGCAAATTCTATAATCGTTTTTAAATAACCCAATTTTTCTCCAGCATCATATCTATGTCCTTTAATGACATATCCATAAATTGGAGCTTCATCTAAAAGCATTCTTAGAGCGTCTGTAAGCTGTATTTCTCCTCCTTTTCCCGGTTGAACTTTTTCAAGATATTTAAATATCTGCGGAGTAAGAATATATCTACCAATGATTGCGAGATTTGATGGAGCTTTTGATTGTTCAGGCTTTTCAACCATATCCTCAATTTGATAAAACTCACCTATCTTTTTCCCTGCAACAATTCCGTAGCGGGAGACATCACTCCATGGAACCTCTTCCAATGCTATAACACTCGATTTTGTCTCTTCATAAATTTTTATCATATCTTCTAAAACTGAATATTCCGGATCAATTAAGTCATCACTGAGTATCACAACAAAGGGCTCGTTATTTACAAACGGTTTGGCATATAAAATTGCATCGCCCAGTCCCTTTGGTTCCTTTTGTCTTATGTAGGCAAAATTAAGATTTTCAAAACAGTTTATCTTCTCCAAAAGTTTTATTTTCCCCGAAGCCTTAAGCCTTTCTTCAAGCTCATAGGCTTTATCAAAATGGTCCTCTATTGCTCTTTTATGTTTTCCAGTGATAAATAAAAAATCCTTTATACCAACCCTTTGTGCTTCTTCAACAGCATATTGAATTATTGGTTTGTCAACAATAGGTAGCATTTCTTTTGGTGAAGCTTTTGTAGCTGGTAAAAATCTCGTGCCTAGTCCGGCAACAGGAAGGACTGCTTTTGTAATCATATATGCCTCCCGTGGAAAATAAAAAATGCCGGAGACGAGACTCGAACTCGTACGGAGGTCGCCCTCCGAGGGATTTTAAGTCCCTTGCGTCTACCAATTCCGCCACTCCGGCTATTTTTAAGATAATAAAAAAAACAAACTTTTATCAAGTCCTACTCTAATATAGCTCCTTTATCTGCAGAGCTCACTGCCCTCATATATCTGCTAAGATAGCCACTAATAATCTTTGGTTTTGGAGGTTTCCATGCTTTAAGTCTTTTATTAAGCTCTTGTGCCCCAACCTTTAACTCCAATTTCCTCTTCGGAATATCTATCAATATTCTGTCTCCATCTTTCACTAAAGCAATCGGCCCACCTTTTGCTGCTTCTGGAGATACATGCCCAATGCATGGACCTCTTGTTCCACCTGAGAATCTTCCATCTGTTATCAAAGCAACGGATTCATTAAGTCCCATTCCAGTGATTGCACTAGTTGGAGATAGCATTTCTCTCATTCCTGGTCCACCAGCAGGACCTTCATATCTAATAACGATTACATCACCTTCTTTTATCTGTCCGCCTAAAATTGCTTTCATTGCCTCTTCTTCTGAGTCAAAACAACGAGCAATTCCTTCAAACTTCATCATCTTGGGAGAGACTGCTGTCTGTTTTATGACTGCTCCATCGGGTGCAAGATTACCTTTAAGAATCGCAATTCCGCCTTCTTTATGATAAGCCTTTTCAAATGAACGAATAACATCCTCATCATAAATCTCAGCTTTTTTTGCAATATCTTTTATGTCCAAGCCAGATACGGTGGGATTTGAATGCAGTTTATCTATAAGTCTCTTTAGCACCGCAGGAATTCCTCCTGCCCTGTAAAGGTCTTCCATATAATGCTGCCCTGAAGGTATCACATTTACGATATGCGGCGTTTTTCTACTTATTTCATCAAAAACCTCCAGTGGAAGATCAATTCCAGCTTCATTGGCAATGGCTTTTATGTGCAAAATTGTATTTGTTGATCCACCCAGTGCCATGTCAACTGCAATAGCATTGTAGAAGGCTTCCTTTGTAAGTATTTTCCTGGCGTTAACTTTCTTTTTGATAAGCTCAACAATTTGCACTCCAGTTTCAAAAGCCATTCTTCTTTTTTCCGACATCACAGCAGGAGTTGCTGCAACACCTGGCAAACTCATTCCAAGAGCCTCTGTTACACAAGCCATTGTATTTGCAGTATACATACCTTGACAAGAACCAGCTGTTGGACAAGCACAAAGCTCAAGGGCTTGCAAATCCTTTTCTGTCAACTCTCCCTTTTTAAATTTGCCTACTGCCTCAAATGTATCAGATGTAAGATTTCTTCTTATTCCCTTGTAATATCCACCAAGCATTGGTCCAGCAGTCAGCACAATTGCAGGAATATCAAGCCGAGCTGCAGCCATAAGCATTCCTGGAGTAATTTTATCGCAATTTGTAAGAAGCACCACTCCGTCAAACTGATGAGCCTCAACTATGCATTCAATCATGTCTGCAATTAATTCCCTTGAAGGCAGAGAAAATTTCATTCCTTTATGTCCCATTGCAATTCCATCGCATATTCCTGGAATTCCAAAAAAGAAAGGATAACCTCCGGCTGAGTGTATTCCCTTTTCAATAAATCTTGCGAGTTCATTCATTGAAATATGACCGGGTATTATGTCAGTAAAACTTGTTGCAACACCAATGAATGGTTTTTTTATCTCGCTTTTTGGTAGTCCAGTTGCATAAAGAAGAGCACGATGGGGTGTTCTCTCAAGTCCTTTTTTTATTATATCGCTTCTCATAGCTATATCACCTATGAAAGTTTTGCTCTATACTGTTTTATAAATTCAGCTATTTTGTCCTTTTTATATAACTTTTCCTTTTGCAGTCTTTTCTTTTCAATTTCCTCTTCAGGTGTTAAGTAAGGCTTTTTGTTCATCTCATCAATGATATCATCTAACTTTTTGTGTTCTTCATAAAGTTTACGAAACTCTTCATTTTCTCTCTTAAGGATTTCAATGATCTCTTCCTCTTTCATCTTACACCTCCAAAGAAGTTTTTTTAAATTTTACTACAAATTGCAAAAAATAGCAATTTTAATTTTACTCTAAATTTACCAATTCCCACTTGTATTTACTACTAAGAGCAAAGCAAGGAAGAAGTAATTTCTCCTTTTTATATTTTAACTAAATAAGAGATCACTTCGGCTTGCTTTGCAAGCCTCTTGATGACAGAGGGGGCGTCATTGCAAGGGACGAAGTCCCGAAACAATCTCTAAAAATTAGTAAAACGTATGGCGTAAGAAGTGAGCCATAAAAGGAAAAAGATGAGATTGCGAGTCTCCCCTTCAGTAAGGCTTACAATGACAGAAAAAAATAGACAGCAGGCTTGTAAGTGACCGACCAACAAAGGTTTTGCAAAAATTTCTCAAAATAGGTTTACTTTAGTAATAACTCAATTTATCTTGCATTAAAATAGCAATTTATGCTATAAAAAGTGAAATTTTTTGCAGGGAGGTTTTGGATTATGAAGAAAATGGTTCTGCTGTTTTTATCAATTATTTTTACTCTAACCTCATACTCAATTTGCACCGCGATTGAAAATGAATGGGGTGCGTCTTTGAGGTTAAGGCAAGAAATTTGGGATAATGTTGTTGCATTAGGAACTAATCCGACAGCTCAGCCTGACAGGAATTTCTTTAGGTTAAGGGTGCAGATATGGGATAAGGTTAAGTTTAATGATACTTTTTCAGTCTATGCAAGGCTTACAACTGAGCCAAAGTATTTTATCGGAGATTATAAGCTTCCTCTTGATGGTAAAACTCCAGCTGAAGGACAAAGATTTGACCAAGATGAGATTGTAATTGACAATCTTTATTTAGATATTAAAAAGCCGGGAAATCTTCCTGTTAGCTTTAGAATTGGAAGACAGGATTTCTTAGGTCCTGAAATGTACGGAGAAGGATTTTTAATACTTGATGGCACACCGGGTGATGGTTCAAGAACTTTTTATTTTAATGCATTAAAAGCAACTTTGCATCTTGCAAAAGAGCACAATGTTGATATTGTCTATGTTTCAAATCCTGAGAGAGATATTTTCCTTCCAAGTATTCATCCATCCTATGATGATGGAAAAAAGGTTTCATACATTAATCACAAGAAAAGACTTACTGGTTCAGATGAAAGAGGTTTCTGGATTTATGGAAGACACAAATTAGCTGAATTTTTGAATGTTGAGCCATATTACATTTATAAAAAAGAAAAGGGATCAGACTTTGTTAAAGAATCTTACATAAACACCTTTGGATTAAGAGGTGTGCTTACAATTGAAAACTTCAAATTTAGAGTAGAAGGCGCAAAGCAGTATGGGAAATATGAGGGTGGAGTAAAAAGAAGAGGATTTGGAGGATATGCCTTTGCAGGATATGAATTTAAAAAATGTCCTGTAAGTCCATTGCTTGAGGTTGGATATGTTTATCTTTCAGGAGATGACCAAAATACTACAGATAAAGACGAGGGCTTTAATCCACTTTTTTCAAGAGCTCCCCAGTGGAATGAGTTGATTATTTACACCCTTGTTCCAGAGACTTCAGGAAAAGGCGGACCAATTCCAGGTTATTGGACAAATATGAAAATTTTTGTTACAAATCTCGTAATAAAGCCAATCAAGGATATGAGCCTTAAGCTTAGTTATCAACATCTTTGGGCAGATGAGAAAACAAAAATAACTACAGGTGCTTATAAAGACATGTTTTCAAATGACGGAAAGGACAGAGGACACCTTTACGGTGCTGTGTTAAGTTATAAATTCACAAAGAATCTTGATGGATTTATTCAGTATGAATATTTTGATCCAAAAAGCTTTTACTCAAACAAAGCAGAGTCAGCAAAATTCTTTAGATGGCAACTTCAATTCAGGATTTAACATAAAGGCTGGGCATCAGCCCAGCCTAAATTAAATTTTGAGGTAAAACTATGCTAAAAAAAATTACATTTACAGTAATATTTCTGCTAAGTAGCATATATCCTGCCTATGCGTGGGACTGCATGACGCATGCATACATTGCAAAAATGGCAGGACTGAGCATTCCAGAGGCTGCATGCATGCCAGATATAACAAGAGATGACAATTATGACCTTCTTGCACCATTTCACTATCACGATGCAGCTCCTAATGCTGTTGTTACTGTTGATTACATTGATAAATTCAAAACTACGGAAATACAACTTCTTCACAATGGTAAAAATTTCAAGGTTTATGTTCCCCATCCTGCAGGAGTTTTGTACTGGAGGATTGTTGATATTTATGAAAAAATGAAATCCCTTGACAAAACAAAGCCTGACAATAGACTTGCCTATCAATACTATCTTGCAACAATAGCCCACTTTATTGGAGACCTTTCCCAACCTCTTCATAATTTTCCTTATGGAGATAACATTGCAAGCGATGGAAAGATATATGAAAATGAAGGCAATTTTAACCGTGAAAATCACATAAAATTTGATGAGGCATTCAGCGAATATCTGAAAAATAACCCAGAAATAAATAATAAAATCGTAATCGCACTCAAGGAGATACAATTAAACTCTACCGAAGAATTAAAAGAAAAAATTGCAGAAATTGCAAACTCTGCAATTGAAATTGCAAATAAATGCTACAGAGAAAATAGAATTCCAAATGAAGAGGAACTAATAAAGCAAGTTGCGTCATCAATATCTCTTTTAAAAGCTGTGGTCAAATCAACGAATTGATGTCTCCATGACATAGAACAAAATCATATTTTAAAGGGTCATGGGGGTCTAATTGTTTTAAATTTTGAGTAATTTCAATGGCTGATTTTAAATCTGGAGTGTTTCTTTTCGTAAGTCCCAATCTTTTTGCAACATTCCAAACATGAACATCAAGGGGAATAATTAGTTCATTTGGCTTTATGCTTTTCCAAATGCCAAAATCTATGTCTTTGTCTCTTACCATCCATCTTAGAAAAAGATTTATCCTTTTGCATGGACTCTTCTTTGCTGGATGAGGGAGAAAATGAAGAAATCCCTTTGTTTTAATGTTTTTTCCATAAATAGGTGATAAGTCAACTTTTAAGGCTTCATCCACAAAGTTAGATATTCTTTTAACTTGCGTGAGTAAAGGTTCTTGAATATCATTTTCTAAAGAGTTGCACTTAAAATAATTTTGCAAAGTGCCTGACTCTCTAAGTAAATTCTTAAGCACAAATATAAATGCTGAAATATCGGATATGTTACTGAATCTATATTTCATGTTTTTTTCAATCAGAATTTGAGGTCTAAAATTTATGACAAAGTCAGCAGGATGTTCTCCCGTAATTCTGAAAATTTCATAAAGAAAATTGCAAAAACATTTTATGCTTCCGTAGGCAAAGGAGGAAGCAATTATTGCAGAAACTTCAATATCAAGGGGATGGGAATATTTTTTGGGAAACTTAATTGGATCATTTTGTATGGCAGATTCAAAATTAAATTTGCTGTAAAGGCTGTCAAGCTTTTCTTTAAGGTGCATCATAATTTATAATAGAATTTTAAATCAATGATTTGGAGGGAAGCAAATGGGAATGACAATAGCAGAAAAAATTCTTGCAGAACACGCAGGAAAAAAAGAGGTTTCTCCCGGAGAAATAATAAATGCAAAAGTTGATGTAGTATTAGCAAACGATATTACTGCACCAATTGCAATAAAAGAATTTGAAAGATTAGGCGTAAAGGATGTATTTGACAAAGAAAAAATTGCCCTTGTGCCTGACCATTTTACTCCACAGAAAGATATAAAAGCAGCTGAGCAGTGCAAGATGCTTAGGGAATTTGCCAAAAAATACAACATAAAGCACTATTTTGAAATTGGAAGAGTTGGAATAGAGCATGCCCTTTTACCTGAAGAAGGCATTGTTCTGCCAGGAGACCTTGTAATAGGTGCAGACAGCCATACCTGCACCTATGGAGGATTAGGAGCCTTTGCAACAGGTGTTGGCTCAACTGATGCAGCTATTGCTATGGCAACAGGTGAGTGCTGGTTTAAGGTGCCTGAGACAATCAAGTTTATATACTACGGAAAACTGCAGAAATGGGTTGGTGGAAAGGATTTAATTTTATACACAATTGGTGACATAGGAGTTGATGGTGCATCTTACATGGCTATGGAATTCTCTGGTGAAGTCATTGAAAACTTGCCTATGAGTGGAAGATTAACAATGTGTAATATGGCTATTGAAGCTGGTGCAAAAACAGGAATCATTATTCCGGATAAAATTACTGAAGAATATGTAAAACCTCGTGCAAAAAGACCGTATAAATTTTATACTTCTGATCCAGATGCAAAATATTTTGATATAAAAGAATATGATTGCTCAAAAATTCCTCCTGTAGTTGCATGTCCACATCTTCCATCAAATGTTTTTCCTGCAGCAGAGCTTACTCATATAAAAATAGACCAGGTTGTAATTGGTTCATGTACAAATGGAAGACTTGAGGACTTAAGAGAAGCGGCTATGGTAATTAAGGGAAGAAAAGTTCATCCAGATGTAAGAATGATTGTAATTCCCGCAACGCAGAAAATTTATACGCAGGCAATGAAAGAAGGACTTATTGAAATATTCGTTGAAGCTCAGGCTGTTGTCTCCCCTCCAACATGTGGTCCTTGTCTTGGCGGACACATGGGAATTCTTGCAAAGGGTGAAAGAGCTATCGCAACGACAAATAGAAACTTTGTTGGAAGAATGGGACATCCAGAATCTGAAGTTTATCTCAGTTCTCCAGCAGTAGCTGCAGCTTCTGCTGTGCTTGGTAGAATTGGTACTCCGGAGGAATTAGGACTTTAAAGCTTTTAAAATTTTATTTTCCATCTGTCGCATTTTTTTTGCAGCCTGAGGTGATGCTTCGTGGTCATAGCCTAACAGATGAAGTATGCCGTGAACAAGAAGTCTGTTTATTTCCTGCCAAAAAGTGCCTCTATACTGCCTTGCCTGAATGAGAGCTTTCTCGGGATTTATCAAAATTTCACCAAGATAGATTTCATCTTCGTGTGTTTCGTCAATAAAAGAAAAAGATAACACATCGGTTGGGTAATTTTTACCTCTGTATTTGTAATTTATCTCCTTCATCTTTTTACTGCCTATTAAAACTACTGAAATGGAAATGATTTTTCCCTCAGAGGCTTTCTGGCAAATTTCTTTGGACAGGAGCCTTAAAATTTTCTTTACTGAGGACAATACCCTTTGAGTTGATATTTTTATCTTTCTTTGTCTATTAATTATATCAACTTGCAGTTTCAAGCTTTTTTTCATCTTTTTTCTCTTCAGGATATGGAATTCTTCTATGGAAAATACCTGTTAAAACATGCTCAAATTTTATTTTAATATTGTTCAAATCTTTTAGAGTTATATCACATTCATCAAGCTGTCCATCGAGAAAAATTTTCTCAATTATTTTATCTATAAGATTTGAAATCCTTGCTGGTGTAGGATCATCAAGGGCTCTTGATGAGGCTTCTATGGCATCAGCAAGCATTATTAATGCAGCAAGCTTGGTTTGGGGTTTAGGACCCGGATAGCGATAATCCATTTCAGATGGAGGAGTTTCTTGTTCTCTTAATGCCTTTTGGTAAAAATATGTAATCAATGAAGTGCCATGATGCTGTTGAATGATATCTTTTATAATTTCTGGCAGATTAAACTCATTTGCGAGTTCAACTCCATCTTTTACATGGGAGATTATAATTAAGCTGCTTAAGTGGGGACTTAGTTTTTCATGTTTGCTTACACAGCCTATTTGATTCTCCACGAAATATTCAGGCATTCTCATCTTACCTATGTCATGATAATATGAGGCAACCTTTGCAAGCAGTGGATTTACTCCAACAACTTCAGCTGCAGACTCTGCAAGAGTGCCAACAATGATACTATGATGATATGTCCCCGGTGCCTCTAAAGAGAGCTGTTTCATTAGGGGGTGGTCTATATCAAGAAGTTCAATAAGACTAAGCGGAGTAGCTATATTAAAAAATTTTTCCAATAAAGGTAAAATCAAAAAGCATAATGCAGATACTGAAAAACCGTTAAAAAAGGAAAAAATAAGCAAAAGATAAGCTGAAGACAGAGAGAATTGCTCAGATATCAACATAATAGAACTACCCGCAATTATAGTCATCAATATTATGTATACTCCTGCATTGATTATATCACTTCTTTTTTTCACTCTTATCAGGGTAAAAGCTGCAACAAGACATGTTATAAAAACATAAACTGGAAACAGAGATGTTTTAATCCAAATGCTGACTAATAAAGTTAGAACCAAAGAGAAAGTAATAGCAGTGTGAAAATCAAAAACCATAACAACTATTACAGCGCCTATGGCTAATGGAATTCCAAAGTAGTGAAGTAAGTATTGTTCAATCCCTAATCCCTTTGAAAAAATATTAAAAAAATACTCAAATGCTCTACAGACTATCAGATTGAATAAAATAAGAATACCAAGAAGAAAAAGCATTTTTTTCTTTGCAAAGTATGCTGGTTTATATCTCCTTAAATCTCTGTAGAAAAATACAAGAATAATAAAAACTAATGTGAAAACTCCTAAAAAAGATAAAACTCCAGATTTGTAATCATGCAATAGGAGAGAAGACAGAAATGTTAAAAAAACAATAAAATAAAGTGCTTCTTGTTCTATGAAGGGTATATTTCCTTTGCCATTTTGAGTTTTTTTAAATTTTTCTATAAACTTTCTTATATTGCTATTATCTTTTTTTGCTTTTTTAAGTGTCTGATTGTCTTTCGTATTTTTCATATGCCTTTATGATTTTTTGAACGAGTCTGTGCCTTACCACATCTTTTTCTGTAAAATGAATAATCTTAATTCCCTTAATATCCTTGAGAATTTTCACAGCCTCAACCAATCCCGATACTTTTTGAGGAGGAAGATCTATTTGTGTAATGTCTCCTGTTATAACAGCCTTTGAGCCAAAACCAAGTCTTGTAAGAAACATCTTCATCTGTTCAGTAGTAGTATTCTGTGCTTCATCAAGAATGATAAAAGAGTCATTCAATGTTCTTCCTCTCATGAATGCAAGAGGAGCTATTTCTATTGCTCCCTTTTCAATTAACTTGGACGCTTTATCAAGGTCAAGCATATCATAAAGTGCATCATAAAGAGGTCTTAAGTAGGGACTTACTTTCTCTTCTATATCTCCTGGAAGAAATCCTAATTTTTCTCCAGCCTCTACTGCGGGTCTTACAAGAACAATCCTTGATACTGTTCGGTTCAGTAGAAAATGAATTGCCATTGCCATAGCAAGATATGTTTTACCCGTGCCAGCCGGACCAATTCCAAAAACTATGTCATCCTTAAAAATTGCATCAATATACTGTTTTTGCGTTTCTGTTTTAGGTATAATAACTCTCTTTTTTGATGGTATTGGTATTCCGCCCTTGAAGAGTCCAATTATTGAAACAGGCTTTCCTTCCTTCAGTGCCTGGATAGAATGCATTACATCCTCTGGTTTGATAACATATCCTTCTTTGTTAACAGCTCTGATTTCTTCTATGATTTTTTCAGCCTGGTAAACTTCAATTTCATCTTCTCCTTGAATAATGAGTTTATTGCCTCTAACACTTAAACTCACACTCAAGGCTTCTTCAATGAGCTTAAAAATTTTGTCTAAGCCTCCGTGAAGGAACGGGTATTCACGCTCTTCATCAAGTTCTAATGTCTTTAAAATCTTTTACCTCCTTTTTTGCTTTTCCCAAGTTTTAATATAAAATTTTCAACACCCTTTTCCCTTAATTCTGAAGAAATTAACCTTGCTTCTTGAAAACTTCTGTATTTACCAACTCTTACTTTGTATAAATTTTCCTCCTTAGTGATAAAGCACTCATATCCTTGTTGAATAAGCTTATCATTCATTTGGTTTGCTTTCTCTAAATCTGAAAAAGCACCTACTTGAATAGTATATAGTGATTGCTTCTCAAGAAACTTTGATGTCACAGATTTTGATATCTTCTTTGGTTTATTCTTTATTTTTTCATCCTTTTTAGCTGTCTCCGCTTTGCTATATTCAATTTGAGGCTTCACAGCTCTTTCATTCTTTTTTTCTGTTTCTTGAAATTTTTCTCTATTTTGAGGTGTTGCATCCGCGTTAGATTGAGCAAGTTGTTTTTCCTGAATCTTTTCTTGTTTAGGTGGAACTTGCTGTGGCTGTTCTTTGTTTTGTTCTGGCTGTTTTTTTTCTTGCTTTTGCTCAATTTGTGAAGCCTGAGGATCTTGTTTTGTTGCATAAGCTGTTTCTACTGTGGAAGGCAATACTG